>ERZ724506.829-NODE-829-length-10867-cov-3.707455_pt1 | contig 10867 bp, 7 predicted proteins | sample MGYA00376039_ERZ724506 | MGnify/ENA primary metagenome ERZ724506 (study PRJEB28724, sample SAMN07190887) | wastewater metagenome | isolation source: effluent of sewage treatment plant in Hong Hong | place: USA: Christiansburg, Virginia | collected 2016-03-01 ... | reverse complement strand
GATCAGTTGTCATGCTTTAAGAATAAGTTATTCAATTTTGGATCTCCTGGAGAGAATATCTATCTCATCAATTAGATCACCAATAACAACAGTTCTTCCACTTCTAACGTGCTGGCCTATGGGGATTTTAATAACGATTTACAGTAAGTCATCGACTATTTGTAGTACTGATTATGTTGTGCAGGGGATTGGCAATGGTGAGAGTGTGTCACTGTATTTCTGGGATACCGACACATAGTTATTTATGTATAATCAGACTATTAACTGCACACAATGCCCTGTTACCAGCGTATTCCTATGTACAACTGACACTATGTAGATGATATTGATTTAAATGGGCTATTGGATATTGTAATATGGGGCACAATTAATAATCAAAACTGTCTACAGCCATTCATCCATCAAACTAATAACACTTATATTGCCAGCCAGCTATTGACTATGGAGCCGACATCCGATCCCATTGTGATCTCTTTCGGACCTGATAATTTGGAGAAGACCATTGGGCTGTTGGTGTATATGAATGGAAGTAGGGCTATACTCAAGTATGAGAGTACGAATAATAACTTGTAATTATGCCATTATATTTAGCAATACAATCGGATGGGCCAATCTATTCAATTCAACTACTAATTTCGTATCGATGCCATTCGCGAATCCCCACTGGAACTCATTTCTAGATGTGACGGGTGATTGCCAGAGCGATGTAATCATCGTAAATGCTGAGAATAACATATAAATATGGACTTACTATCAAAAAATATTTATCTATCAGGGCTCTCTCAATTTTCCGAATATAAATTCCTTGAGTTTTGCTGATATGAGTAATTTTATCCTTAGATAGATTACAATGGTGTCATTGATATGATTGTTGCTAATAATAATGCCATCAATGTGTACTTTAATACCAGGGCGTTGAAAGATTAAGTAGATTTTTGTAATTCCGATTATACCAATGTAAGTTTTAATATAAATCCGACATTGACTTTATCATTCCCAGATAATTACATCATGGCCACGAACACTCTCCAATTAAAGGACATAAATATCGATGGATATCCAGATATCTTGTTGCCATTAACCATCCCAAATACTCAAATATCAACTGTCAGCATATACCTCAACTATGAAGCGCAAAGTTTTGGCACCAACAACCAGTACAAACTTCCCACATAAAATTTTACCAATATTATTTCTGCTAGTTTTATTGATTTTTGGGAAAATGGAATCATGGATATCATTGTTTGTACGCAACAGAATGGTATTAACTCCTTCTATAATAATTATTTGCAGCAGAATTTATTCTTTATTAAGGCTTACGGTGCCAATGGGGCTACTAGCACTGGAGGAGCACAGATTGTGGGAGCTTCTTTTTATTGGGTTAATAGTGTTGGAGACAGGTACAGGACTACTTATCAACCCCAGATAATACAAACTGCATATAATGCCCTACAAACACCATACTCGTACTGTGGGTTAGGGAGAGCAAATAATTATGTTGAGAGTTTCACATTAGGGATGTATGGACAGAGTAGTGAGTGGTCACCAATTATTCCAAATAGTCAATTAGCTGTCTATACACAAGGCATCCCAAGTCAGTAAATTATATTGTTAATTTAGATGGAAAATTAGAATATACGTGCTTCCTAACTAATCTTTGATCTACGTGGTGATTGTAAGTGTAGCTGTACTAACTCTATTAGGTCTGGTGTTAGTCGGACTCAAATGCAAAAATTATAGGAAGAAAGACGAACCCCTCATGTAATTTATCCACTGATAAATCCATTGATAAAATTCTTGAATGCATAACAATATAAATAAATAAATATGACTATTATTATTTAAAATTAAATGGTCACCTAAAATACTACTCAGTTGATGATATTTCTGACCCTGGCCATGGCAGTCACAATATCAGTTAATAGCATATATCGCCATGAATTGTACGCCATGGGTGTAGATATCATAGTCAAATTGCAAAGTAATTCTAATATTTTTCTTGATTGGTTCTTTATGATTATTACGATGTGCATTGATCCTGCTTTTGTCTTTACTGCTATCATTTTCATGGTGGTGCTCAGTCAGAGGAAGAAAAAAGCATTGATAATCCTGAGCTTTATCCTGGTCAACACTTTTTTTGCTGCGTTAATTAAAGCTTATCATTGCGATCCAAGACCGATCTGGACAAGAGATTAAGTTCGGAATATTGGATTTTATTGTCCTGTCTAATATGGGAACCCAAGTGGGCATAGCTGGTTCTCAGTTATTGCTGGCTTTGGGATATTGATGTAGTACCGGGGTGTGGGCAAAAATTACAGGAATTTAGTATTTTCTATCCTTATGATTATTCTTGTTCCCATATCCAGAATGTATTTAGGAGCTCATAGTTTAAATCAAGTACTTGAAGGTCTAATATTTGGAATATTCTTCTGTCTGCTCTATGTGCTTGGACTAAAACATATAATTAACAAATTTCTGACAGAATTCAACCATAGTAAATTATGTAAAATTTTTATCATATCACTGCACGTGCTGAGTATAATTGCTTTTTTTAAGCATACTGATTAATAACTACCAGAAAATTGGTTGAAAAATATTCGGAGTAAATGTTTTAAAGATATGAATTAAGCTAAGCTAAATCAGCTTATGCTCACGGTTAATTCAATGATTATTAATATTCTAACTGGTATTGCGATGGGATACGAACAGCTTCTCAAATCTCATATTGGAGCAGCTTATTTGACAGGTTGTTGGACTATTAATCATGAAAAATATGGTAAATTTTTAGGAAGGATATACTTTGTGATTGTTTAGGTGGCTGTGCTGATTTCTGGTCTTGTCATAGGAGGAATTACGTACAAAATTCATCCCACTTTTTGTACAGGATATATAAGTTTAAGTCTAGGTGGATTATTATCAGGATATGCTTTAGTAACTCGCACAGCAAAATACTTGTAAAAGTTGTAAATAATAAAGCCAACAATTAATGAAAATAAAGGAAACAAATTAAAGAAATAAGCGAAAAAAAATAAATGAGGCTTATTATTGACGTATGATATTGTATTTAATGTATTTATATATAAAGTATGGAAGATAAATCGAGAATCTTGGATGTGAAAGCCAGACAGATCTATGATTCAAGAGGGTATCCCACATTATAATGCGAAATAATAACAAAATTGGGTAAGTTTCGAGCATGTGTCCCTTCTGGTGCCTCCACTGGCAAGTATGAAGCATACGAATTGAGAGATAATGATCCCAAAATCAATTTAGGCAAGAGTGTCTACAAAGCTGTATAAAATGTTAATACTACAATCAGATAAAAGATTATTGGTAAAGATTGCCGTTCTCAAAAATAAATAGATGAACTAATGTATAAATAATTGGATGGATCTAATAACGAGTATGGTTGGAATAAAGCTAAATTAGGAGCAAATGCAATACTTTCAGTGTCGATGGCTATCTGTCGAGCTGGTGCTGCAGCTGAGTAAATTCCTTTGTACGCTTATATAAGAAAACTTTTAACTCAAAGCAATTCAAAAGATCCATACTGTCTACCTTGCCCAGCTTTTAATGTGATTAACGGAGGAAAACATGGAGGCAATTAGTTACCTATGCAGTAATTTATGATTTTACCAACAGGAGCTAAAACTTTTAGGTAAGCCATGCAAATGGGCTCTTAAACTTACCAGATATTAAAAAAAATTATCCACAAGAAGCATGGCATATCGGCAGTTAATGTTGGAGATTAAGGGGGCTTTGCTCCTCCCATATTAAATCATTTTGAAGCATTGTAACTCATCACACAAGCGATCGAATAAGCAGGATATACTGGAAAAATCTCAATAGGCATGGACTGCGCAGCATCCTAATTCTTTTAATAGACTAAATAAGTTTATAATCTCAGATTTAAGAGTAAATAAACAAGCTAGCTCATAGATAGAGCATAATTACTTAAAATATATGAATAAATTATTGCTAAATATCCAGTTGTTTCCATTTAAGATGGTTTTGATCAAGATGACTGGCTAGGATGGAGCTCTTTAATTTAAAAGCAAGGCTAGCTCATTCAAGTCGTAGGAGATGATCTATTAGTGACTAATATGACAAGAATGGAAAAAGCTAAATAAAAAAATGCATGCAATGCTTTACTATTAAAACTAAATCAGATTGGTACTTTGACAGAAGCTATAAGCTCATGTGAATTAGCTTATAAATATGGTTGGGGAGTGATGGTATCACATCGATCGGGATAAACTGAGGATAGTTTTATTTCACATCTGGTTGTTGGACTTGGAACAGGTCAGATTAAAACCGGAGCTCCATGCCGATCAGAAAGACTAGCTAAATATAACGAATTATTAAGAATAGAAGAGTAAGTGGGGGAAAATTGCGAGTACGCAGGTAAAAAACATTTCAAAAGATTAAACTGATATTGATGAGTAAAATGAATAGAAAAATAGTTAAGTATATAATATCATGCGGGTGGAATAATTTGTAGTTCTTGTTTCTTAGTTTATAATTTAATCTTCTCATCTATATTGGCAAGAGATTATTATGCTACTTTTCTTAAAGAATTTAATTGGATATTTTATTTATTTTTTATTTTTTTCTAAAGTTCGGCAGCATACTGCTAGAATGTGAGAATTTAGCTTTTTATTAAATTCTCCTTATTATTCTTCATTTTTATTATATTTTTGCATTGAGTTTCTATTTAATTTGGTAGATTGTAGCTATTTTGTAATTTTTAATAATACTCAGTGAAAAGTGAGCTCACGTCTATCCGATACTATTATTTTGATTTTAGATTTAATTATTATTGTAAGCTATTTTATTGATCTTCTTTGCTTTCCTGACTATCTTGCGGAGTTAATTGCACATACTTGAACAGAGAGTCGTCGACGATGGTAAAGAAATTAGCCATTAAAATAACTAACTTTTCTTTAGGTGAATTTGGAGTACTGAGTGCATAAACGCTCAAATAACCTAAATCAGTAAGATATACAATATAAAAAGAACTCTCCCATAACCTCTTAAAACTTTCCAGTACAACTTTCTTGATTCCTACCCCACATTTTTATTTTAAAGTCTCTTATATCTTGTTTTTTATGATCTAGGTAGGAATTGTTTAATTTTTCGGTATTAATTTCTTCCACCTGTCGTAATTTCTGAATCCGTAGGGTATTTCTATGTCCTGGCTCATACATATAGCAATAAGAAATACAAAAATACTAATTAACTGTTTTGCTAGCATGCGTGTATAAGTAAAATATATAAAAATATTAAATTTAAATGTAAAATTCAGTTCATTTATTCCATTATATGTTATATTTCAGTTATATCAAAACAAATTTATCCATTATACATTATAGTTTATTTATGCAATATAAACAATATTTTCAATCATATTATTTATATTTATTCATTTTTAGCTGATTTATTGAATAGCATTTCGGCACGTCGGGCAGCTTCGATTGCTCTATAGCCATCGATCTATGCATTTTTGGTGGAATCTATGCATACAAAATATTAGTCGTAATTGTTATCCTATTTCATAGCTATTCAGGCATATTGGGCATTTCTCCTCCTTGTTAATTTTCTCGTATTACTGTGTCCATTTTAGCATAGGAATTTTATTTATTTACGCCTCACTCATACCTCTTCTCTATTCTTAGAAAATTTGACCCCTGAATCCGGAGTTACTATTCCAGGAAAAATTAGAATTACCTTAATCTTCTTGGTCTTCATCCATGTAATTCTAACCCTGAATATCAGAAGAATGCTGATAAGTAATATGCGAATGAGGTTCATCCTCCTCCTCATATCTTTAATAAGAATCTTCATTGTGCTCTGGTTGTTAACGATAAGAATTGACTCTATATTGGACATTTATTTCTGCTATGATGTATTTATTAACACCATGTTCGCTATCTTCGTGATAATTGTCCGAGGATGAATCGGATTCAGATGATTCGTATCTGAAATTGTTGTTTTAGCGCATCAAGGTAGTCTATCTGATGTATTTTATTATAATAATTTTATAGGTTTGATTGGGAGTATTTAAATATTAGCCTTTATGATATTTAATGTTAGATAAAATTCTAACAATTTCCATAATTATATAAAAAATCTCAATATCCCCAACCCTATCAAAATGTTGCATAAAATCTATACACATGCATTGTCTTACCTTGTATTCCTCAACATCCGAAGAAAAAACTTGCACATCCTATGGAAAGTGATTAAGATAATGAATACAATATTTATCATGTTCAAATTATTAGAAAATTAGGTCAAGACTTACATTGCAGGGACACCAGCTTATCGTTATATCAGGCAGGTGTATAATATTATGGAAGGTTATTATTGTACCACTGAGAAATTTAATGGAAATATCAAGTAGTGCTATTATATTAAATAAATTGGCTATGCAATCAGTATTATGTTTCTCATGCTATTGATGGCATTTTTTTTGTTCAGGCGTTTGTAGGTTAATCTAACCGATACTCAGAAATATAACAAGTTTATCGGTTTCATCTTGTATTTGCCATTGTTAATTTTGGTTATTATATAAATCATCTACTACTTCTTGTCCTCTTACTTGATAAATAGCTTCATGTCCTTATCTGATATCCTAGCCAGTCATCAAAGCTTGTATATTATCTTTCTGCTGGCACTTACTACACTTTTATGGTTCATTGTCACCATATATAACTATTCTAATCGTATTTTTAGCCTATTCGTTGCCCTTCTTATTGTTTTCCAGCAGCTGTTGGATATTCTGCCTGCGTGCATTCTTGTGGCTATTCTTGCTGGATTCCTGTTGTATAAGGAACCTGATCCTCTGTCCAGATGTATTTATGCTTCTTTTATTGTTGTTTCTTGTTTTGAGGTGTTGGAAAATATCATCCACCAATAAAGTAGATTGAATGGGAACTATCAAAGTATAATATATATGGGAGTTGGTGTCCTTTTTATAATCGTCGTAACTGCTTGTTAAGCTTACATTGATGTAAAGCCTGGCACAGACAAGCACAACAACTTATTCCTGGTAAACTGCATCAGGAAACTATAGTAAAACGACCCCTAAAAACTAACTTACATGTAATTACTAAAAATCGAAACAATATATCGTAACTTCTTCTAAAAATAGAAAGAATTTACATAAAAATTTATCTAATTACATCTAGTAAAATATCCAATAAAAAGTTTGACTTATGAAAAATTCAAATAGGTTGTAGACATGAAACTAAAAATAGATTCTGATAAAGATTTGGATGATATTGAGATGAAATAGATATTTTTACTTTTCAGGATTATGTACCAGTATAAGATTTATTAGTCTATTGATGGAATTTCTTTGTTTATGGATAGCTAGAGTATCAAATAGAATAGGGTTAAATATATCAATTTTGCAGATAAGTATATACAAAAGAATGTCTAACAAGTAATGTTCTAATAATTCCTATCAAAACAGCCCTAAAACTAACGAGTAAATTAACTAATAAAAATGAGCAAAATCCAATAATAGTTCGTATAACTATCCATGTAAATCCTTACAGATATCTCCTCATTCTGGTAGAAGATAAAAATGTAGATATTAGTCGAATAAATAATCGAATAAATATTCTACAAAATAATCTAGAGTACTCAAAAATTAAAGCTATTGCTAGCATAACTGAGGACAGGGTATAAAGCCGAATGGTAATCAAAGATTATGAAGATGATCATAAAACTTATCGAGCCGTCTATAAACTAAAATGGAATTGAGAGTGATTTGTTTTCGGATCGATATAGAACGGTTGAGATGAAATAAGATACACTATTATTTTTTGTTATAAGGAATAGAATTATAACAAGTGCATCTCCTACATTCCTGAAGATCATAGACTGTTCAAATTAATAAATAATAAACTGTAGCTTATAGAAAATCGTTCCCCCTGAGATCATCAAATTGGTTCGGTAAAAATAAAATTAAGTTATTAAATCGCCTAAGATGTCTAATATTATCCCCATTATCTGTGGTGAAGATCTAATTCGAGTCTATTAGACTAATGTAAAATTACAGCCAAAGGCGAATTCAGGGATCGAATTTTTCTATTTTTTAAAGAATATTTAGACCGAATAGAAATTTGCATATCTTTACATAAATTCTGTAGATCTCATGATTAATTATGTTAGTATGTAGTTTTATTAAGTTTTTAGCTTGTCAAGATAGCATGTTCGAACTAAAATAAAAAATTAAGATTTCTATTTGAATAGCATGATCAATGATTTCGATGCAAATGAAATTGTACCTACATTATTAGATCGTAAAGCTATCAGATGCAATTTATGTGTAAAATTTATGCGAATTAAACAATCGAATAAAAATATCGCTCATAAATATGGGGGGATAATAAATTTAGCTGCGAGTTTCGGTCGAGATCTATTAATTTCAATTCAAATCTAATAGATTTATGAAATGCCATCAAATGATGATTTAAAATTAAGACTCACTGTTTAAAATATGTAAAGTTCAGCAGCAAAAAGGTTACCGAAGAGGGATTCAATTAGAATGAATAATAGTGACTTTGCCGAAACAAATTTATTAACTTTGACGACATTAATATCTAATTTTCATATAAATACTGAAGAATCAATAATTAATTCTGATCCATAACTTCCAAGTAGTATATTTTGTCCTATCCCAAACCCTTACAAACAAAAAATCTAATAAAAACAAATTGAGCTCAATCCATAAACGAAGAATGTGTTATCATATACAAGTTTGATTTTAGGATTGACTCTTGTATTCTTAATTATACTGATTTCAATATCCTCTTTGTTAATTTTCTACTCCAGAGATAGGGATAGCAATGTAGCATAGGCACTATCTCATTTAAATCAATCAGCAGATTTCTCTAATCAACTCATCAAATCAACATTTTAAGTATATTATCAGTATGTCATTTAATAGAATGCTGATTATATAGATCAATTTCTAGCTTTTTAGAGTAATCATAGTAATTTGACCACTCAGAATGTTTTAGCCTAGCAATATGAATATATTCATTAAAATCTCTATTTATTTCAAAATTCCTTTTCAAAGTTTTTCCATCGGGAAATTTTTTCCAGTCTTACTTACAAAATTGTCTACCAATATTATTAGTTTTAGGCTTACTATAGTTCAACAAATTTAATCGATTATGTTTATAACCTCAAATTAACCAGTGAAGAACTAAGAATATATTATTAATCAAACTCAAACTCAAATTCAAATATGACATAAATCCAAAATTATTTCTTTTTTCTGATGAACAATAATCAAATTATATCAAAAATTAAAGCTCCTTTTTAGATATTATCTACTCTCATTACTCTACATTTTACGAATGAATTAAAGGTTAAAATTATAATAGGTTCGATGTGTATGCTGTCTTTCATTATATTTATTGCTTTGTTAGTCATTATCAAGCATATTCTATGTGTTGTCAGGGATGTCTTTTATATTTTTAGTGTACTTTCTCAGAAAGATATCAGTAAAAGATTTTAGCAACTTTTAAGAGGATCAGAGTTATATATTCGTCAAGTTCCAAAAGATAGTCTAAAGAAATTATCGGATTTAAAAAGAAGAAAATAGAAAACTATGGTCTTATATGAGAGCAAAGCAAGAAAATCAACGAAGTTTATGAAAAAATAAGACTAAAATAACAGAAAATAGTTTCAAGATCTTGTCTCTTCAAAAATTATACTCAGTAATAAAGAAAATCCTTACATAACTTCTATGGGACATCTAAAGGGTATTGTCAGCTTAACTCTATGTCTTTTTTTGGTTGTGGGCATGTTTTTCTATAAAATGGAAATAGAGTTGAATTAAAATAAGGTTATAATGGAATATTACAATTAAATTAAAATATTGAAAAATGAGATTATAGAAACTTCAACTTAAATGATGGAGATACAAATAGCAAAGCTGATATATAATGTCACTAAACAAGTGCCTTAATAGACACAAATCAAGAAAAGCTCTGTAGATAAGAAGTTAGGACTACAATTTTATGAAAATTTCAAGGATTTTTTTGCTGAACAAAATAAACGTTTAAAATAAAATTTATGTTAATCAAAAATAGAGGTTAAAAAGCGTATAATAATTGATATAATGGTTTGCTAGCAAATAGGACTAGGAATTTTACAAAATGGATTCGTACAGGCTTCTTAATATTTCGAATTTATGACATTGAAATTAAAAAAACAGGAGATGGGATTATTCTAAGTGGGAGACAATGAAGAATACCCATATATATTCCTGCACGTGTACGTAAAATAAAAAATACTGGGGTATTTCGACTAGCTAGAGGTTATTTTATTAGATCATTTAAAAAAACTGGAGATAAAATATTAACAATCAGTGATCTTATTTGGAGTAAGCACATTCCTGATAGAAATTATTATTCTGTTCTACATCGGCAAGTATTTTATTCCCAGGGTTTTTAATATTAAGACTATTTGCATTGGATATTTTAAGATAATTTCGAAATAAATTCTGAGTAGACTGGACGTTTCTGCATATCTGAATTCGAAGAAAATTTTAGCGAAATTGAGTTTACTTTGAGTTAGATTTACTCTTATTTTGATCTTTATCAAATAAAGCTTTTAGGTACAACTTTAGGTAAAACAAAGGATAATCAACCCACATTTATTCTCAAAAGCAATCTCATATTTAATACTACAAAGCGTGCAATTTCTTTTATTGAGGTAAAAGAAGAAAACACTTGGAGAATTATAACGGTTGATCAACCGTTTAAATTAAATTTTAAGGAAAACGGATTTAATACAGTTCCTTATATAATTCATTTCAGCGACGGAACCATTATTTCGCAGTCCT
>ERZ724506.828-NODE-828-length-10876-cov-4.024212_pt1 | contig 10876 bp, 6 predicted proteins | sample MGYA00376039_ERZ724506 | MGnify/ENA primary metagenome ERZ724506 (study PRJEB28724, sample SAMN07190887) | wastewater metagenome | isolation source: effluent of sewage treatment plant in Hong Hong | place: USA: Christiansburg, Virginia | collected 2016-03-01 ... | reverse complement strand
AGTATACTCGATTGTAGATAGGAAATCCTTTGAGGAAATCAGCGATTGGATGTACCAGATTAATACGAAAACAGGGGATGACGCAGTGAGGATGATATTAGCAAACAAATGCGATGCTAGTGGACGAAATAGTGTCAGCGAATAAAAAAGAGTAGTAGAAACCTATGAGGGTCGTGTGCTGGCATAGAAATATAAGGCTCTGTTTATGTAAGTGAGTGCGAAATAGAACATAAACATAGATCAAGCATTCTTGACGTTGGCAGAGAAAATGCTTGAAGGGTGCTTAAAAAGCCCTCTGAAGCAAAACCATAACGCATTAATATTAGATAAAAAGAAATAGGAATAAATAGAAAGTAACAAGAAGAAATTATGCTGTTACTGAAGCTAATGATTTACATAATGTTTTTGGGAAAAGTAAAATAAGAAATATATACTGAATTTTATTTATAATTTATAATATAAAATTGAGTTAGTCCAACTTCCCTCATTAAATTCTGCTATTTTTCCTTTATAACTAAGAGGCCTGGCTCGCGGATATGTTGGCAGTGATCCTGAGGGGCAGTAAACCTGAAGATGCGAAGTTAGACTGGATCAATGGAGGCATAAAATGGATCAAAAAAAGGAAAATCCACAGGTAATAATTTGAAAAGGAAATATTTTTATAATTTGACGCAGCATTAATTGAATTTTTTTCATTATTTAATAAATTATCTGATGAATATTTTTCCATTCTTCCTTGGCATAGTTAAAAAAACACTTTATAATATGACATAACTGTGGGTTTATTTTCCATCAATTTAATATTATTTGCTTATCTATTCGAATTGTATAATTTTAATTCTATGTCTGAAGTTATTGCCGATATGGATATTGGTCTTGGTATCCGAGCCCCTCCCTGCATTCTTAGCCAAACTTTGCAAAGAGGTATTTTTTATAATAAATCTTTTCTCTCCTATTCCGATAATGAAATCAAAGTGTTGACCAGGAAATAACTTTCTGGAACTTTTTAATTAATCACTAATATTACAATCCAAAAAATGGAACTTAGTTTACAATCTACTTTACTAAAGAATGGTGAGTTTTTTATCATCAATTCATCAGAAGTTAAGAAAAATTTATATAGATCCTTTATAAAGACAAGCTTTTAACCTACTCTAAAAATTTTAATTAATCAATAAGGCCGCATCGCTTTTAAAATGCACACTTTCCTAGCTACTCAAGTTTAGTTCAAACATAAAAAATAAGCTGACAAAATTAAAACCTTTATCTAATCCACTTACATTCAAATGATGGAGGTGTTTTCCAATGTTTTTCAGAAAGTTAGATTAGTTATATAACCCATCTCGGAAAAAAAAATGTACGAAAATGAAGATCGAGTCGAGAAGCTCGATATCATAAAAACAACTTGTAGCTTCATGTTTGTAAAACCTTCATTTATATATACCTCTGCTTCAAGGAAGAAAGTCAATAAATTAACCCAAAATTACAAATTGGAAGATGAGCTTTAGCCAACAAAAATCTATGATATGAAGATTGAGTCACATAAAATTCCATAAAAATAAAAGTTTCAGTTGTTTGTTGAGCTTTGGGGCGACTCTCTCAACTTGCAAAAGGTAGAGGATACTGGTCTCTATAAAAATACTAGTTTAGTCCAAATAAAACACAAAATTAAAAGTAATATAAAAATACCTGAGCCGAAGTTTTTTAAAAGTCTATAGCCTGAATAAGTATTGTCGACAATACATCTCTATAATATTGACAAAACGCATTGGAATAAAATATACGAAGGTGGCTTTGGAACTGTCTACAAAGGAAACGTCAGTTTTTTTTTTATTAATGAAAATTCAAAAGAAAAGAAATTTTTGCATTAAAAACCAATAGAGAAAACAATGGTCATAAAAACAGATAAATCTAATGGGAAAAAATTAAGTCGGATAGAAGTTTAAAAAACAATACTTAGGTCCATAAGGAAAAAAAGATCTCGTTTTTTGCCCAAGTTTTATGACTCAGATCAAAAAATCGGAAATTTCTCGAATTATATTCTTATGGAGTATTTTCCTGAAAGATCTTTGCTGCATTGGTTTCAAATTTACGGATAGTTTATGTCTTTGAGTTCTAAACTGATGATATTATTATTTGTTTGCTATGGTCTGTACTTCCTTCATGAGAATAACATTGTGCATAGAGATTTGAAAACTTCAAATATTCTCATCGAAAGTAAAATGGTGACTAAAATAATCGATTTTGGGTAATCTTACCACTTGAGTTTATAGTAATTATTAATAAAGAGTAGAGCTAAGGATCGGAAGCCTGGCTTTACCCTACCTTATTGCCCTCCGTAGACTTTCTCGAAATCAACTGCGAGCGTACAGTCATTAAAGTAGACCACTTATGATATGTTTAGCTTAGGCTTTATAATATTCGAGATCATATTTGGTCGAAATCTCTTAGGAGGAGTGAGCGAATCAGAGCTAAAAAAATTATACTTAAAAGAAACAATTAAATTAGAAAGTTAAATAGAATCTCCGCTGGAGGAATAAATGGCAGAAAAGCCTTTAAAGGCGAAAAAATCGATAATAAACCCTGGAAATGAAATTCCTATCCAATTGGAGGATATCTGCGAGGACAACAAGAGCAATAGTGCAGAAGAAGATTTAAGTCGATACAGAAGCTAAATCAAAGAGAGATTATATTTAACAGAATAATAGATATCATATTACGGTCCATCCGAACTTCTATCTCCAATGCTGAACATCGTGTAGAGATGCATCGACCCAAAAAAATAGAACCGACCCCAGCTCCAATGGATAATAAACATAATCAGATAAGTGTATGGCAGTCTCACGTAGTTTTATAACATCTGATTATATCTCTAGATTTTAATAGTATTCTTACTCTTGATGGAGGAAGGGAATAGAAAAATATATATATCATTAATTTCACATAATACTCATATCACATCAGATATTCAAGCTCATCAGCTTGCGATGCAATTATTTTACTGCCTCGTCATATTTTATCTTGTTCTTAGTTCCCTTTATGTCTGGGTTTGTATCCTTCACTTTGTTTCCTCCCTTGTTGCTGTTCAGTTCCCTATTCTTTTATTTTGTGGGAGTTTTTGATGCAAAGTTTTGCTCGTTTATATTAGAATTAGAGCAATAAGGCGAGTTACTACTGTTCTTTCGGCCATATCCTCCATTATTGGAATTCTATTTACCTAAATTTGATAAATTTTTAGCTTTCGCCATATTCAACCTCTAAAAATAGTTAACCATCCCTTCCTTTCCAAAATTGGATAAATTAACACCTTTCTATCCCCGATACTCAGTTATTTTCGGTACAAATGTACTAGCCTACTTTCTAATTTTATTCTCTTCCTATTATTTCCTCAATTTTTATAACTTTATCCGTTTTTGTTATTACCATAACTGATTTCTAGCTGCCACATCTAGGTAATTAGACGATCTCTGCACCGAGTATTTCTTTTATACCTCCGATGGTCTCTGGTATTCGATTGGCTAGCAAGGTTCTGTTTTGAGTATCCTTGGTTTGCTCAATCTTTATATCCTCTATTTTGAGTATTGCTTATTATACTGGGCATTGGCAGGTTTATACGGAATCTTTTTATTTCCTACTGGGTTATTTCGAACTGGCATTGTTAGTCTTTCGAATGACGGCTTCAAGTGGACTGCGATCTAACTCGATTTTTTTAAAATACTTGGCTTAAATGTGCATTCTAGTGAGGACTATAGTGTTTTCTAGGAATTTGTTCCCTTTAACTTCTACTTGACCTTGAGGCAATTTTGAATCTATAAAAACTAATTTATTTCTAAAGAATCAAGATACTATGCAAATATTTGTTATTATTTTTTCCCAACATCCGACTTGCCCTTGAGCTGATTATTTTTATTAAAATTGTTCCTTTCGGGAGGATTATCATCATGCAGGTTATCAAAAGATTTGCGACAGAGACCCTTGGAAGCATAGAGAGCATCAGGCAAAAACAAAGAATCTTCATTATGAAAAAGATGAGGATACTAAAGCATATGCTCATTGAGATCAAGATTGCTATTATTCTAATAAATAAGTTCTTCAATTTAATTGAGTTCTCGGAGGGCATTAGATTCTTGCTGCAATAATTTTTGGTAGTTGATCATAGACCTAGATATGAGGGGATATTATAGGTAAGTTTATGATAAAATTAGCGTATATTATAACGGATAAATGTTAATCATAAGATAAAATTTTATAAATCAAATCGAATTTGGGAGTCTATGTCTGAGTACTCGCTGTTTATTATTGATTTCAATGTTTGCAGATTACTCAATATCATATGGCTCTCATTCTGCTACGTCCGAGGGATGTTTATAGGTATCTGCACAGGCAATTTTATTTCCTCTTTGCTCTATCTCACCTTATCTGTATGTTTGTGTCTAGTTTTTGTTAATTTATTGTTATTCTATTTCGAAATCTGGCACATTTTTTCACTGAAATTCACTCTTTTCTATTTTTATTTGTTTCTTTGTCTTTATTTCTAGTATTCAATCGATTTTTATTGGCCAAAGAACGGACCTACATTTGTAGAACTATTGGGGTTCACCGTCGGCCTCATGTTATAGATAGACGGACAATCGAAGTCTAGTGATTTATTTTCTTTCAAATTATTAAAACAATAAGGCTATTCTGCCTCAGTATGCGTAATTTTATCGAGATATTTTTATTTATATAAATATTGTGGGATTGGTTTTTGTTATCTAGTATTCTTCTCCATTTAATTTCTTTTGGTAATATTAAATGGCTCACGTTCGTTTTCATTTTCAATCACGAAAAGCTTTTGCAGTTGATCTAAAGACTTTCTGTAGACGCGATTGGGCGTATGAGTTTGCATTGGCATATTATAGGATTTTTTGTATTAGGCTGGCTTTATCGTAAAATGGTAGCTCTTTGGAGTTGGGTCATGATGAGAGTTTCTATGATTAATATTATTCTCAAAGTTGAAGGAGCTCATATTTTTGATGAGCTATTTCTCGCCCCATATATGACTGTTTGGTCGATAATTGCTGTGATTGTTCATGTTATCATTGTAAATGGATGTAGAAATCGTTGCATTTGTTGTATTAGTATTAAAATTGCAGTAATTTTATTTCACTAAGTCTATTTCTTTCGGTTTATAATCTTATTGACTGTTGTGTCGCCTATTTTTCCTTTGTCGGTCTAGGCTTGGGATATTTTCAGGGTAATTCGCAGGACCAAACCCATTATAATTACTGTTCGTATGAGTTTATCTAGTAAATTAGCTTAACTTGCCTGAGCAGTTAAACTGAGTCTGAGTATTGACAGCCATGCTAGTTTTTTTTGTCATGTTGCTCGCATTCTAGTTGGTGTGATGACTATTTCGACTATTATTTTAATTATGATGACTATTTCGATTCTCATTTTTATTTTTCCCTTTTAATGAGATGGCCCCTGTATGGGTTTATTTCTATTTCTACTTTTCACTCGAATTTTTTATCTAGTCGACAGCTAAACCTAGGAAACTAGAATTATTCCTCAATTGTTTCACTGCCTTTTATTTTTAACTAAGGGGATTATAAAATGGACTTTATTTAAATAAACTTATTGATTTTGATCTAGAAATAAAAAATTTGGAACCCTAATCCACCAAATATGTCATTATACTTTTAAATGCAAGAGTTTTATTGTCCTTTTACTGCAATCTTTTTAAATAGTTAGAAAACGTTTGTGTTGCATTTCTCTCATCTTTTATTTGATCGAATATACGGAATATCTCCATTATCATTTTCTACTCACTTGATTTTATTCTTTCCTTGGTTTGTATTCGAGTTTTTCCTAAATCCGGAGATATCCAAACTTTAGGTTGGTTATGACTATCGAAGGAAATGTTTTAAAATGAAATAGGAAAAGGTCCAAATTTGTTGAAGAGCATCTAGAAACCTTTGAGACATTCGATTAGAATCTGAAAACCCCTCTCGAAGGGAATGACTAGGCTTAAGGACATGACATATTCAGGGTATTCAGTAAAAAAGCAGACTTAATAAGACATGTTGCATAAATGATGAGGCATGAATTTTTAGAAAAAGTAAGCACTTATGATGCGATCAGCATGCATTCTCCTAAAAATAAATATATCTTTCTCATAGTTGATTTACGCTTATGAGTTCACTTAAATTTTATGCTTCTGCAGCCGAGTTCCGTTTAAAATGCTTTCATACACTCCAGGTAATTATTTCAAAGGACGGTACTAGTGAGGTAGCTATTGTTAACTCAGAAATTTGGAATTTTATGAGCCCATAGAAATTATATATTCTTAAATATGTATTATTAATTACATTTTTCTTCAATATATTGCCAATGCACCAAAATAAATACCTATGAAAAATCATATAAAATAGTAAGGATAAATCAAACTCCCCTCAAGCTATGGATTTACTCAGTGTAAAAGGTCAGCATATCCTCAACTTCAGACTCACTCCCCACCATTTCCTCCAGAACTTCGCATATCACAAGCAGGCCTTTATCTTTGATTTTTCCTTTCCATCTGGCTACGAACCCATTTTTGGGAGTATCCGCGTATATCCTCTCGACATAGTCTATTAGCACAGTTTTTTTTAAATTTCTTCCAAGTCGATTTAGATCCTTTGTATAAATTCCATCCTTTAGGATGCAATGATAACGATAAAGCTTACTAAATAAATATGGATTCAGCAATTCTACAAAATTTTACAGTTCGCTTGGCATTTACCAACTCCATAACACCAAATCAAAATATTTGCTCGCCCACTTCACAAATTGTAAAAGGTAAGGTCGTAGCATTTGATCGTGCTTTAAAATGCCCAATGGCTAAAAGACAAGAGTATAGTTTTTTTGAGCAGGGGCCAAATACGGTGTTGGTGATACTTGGAGAAATTATGAGATACCTACAAGCTCAGTTTCATGGATATGCATTGCGAGGTATTCAAATATATAATGAGCACATAAGCAGGTCGAATATTTTCTTCTTTCAGCATTTTTGAGAAAAGCTTTTATGCACTATTCAAATCTCTTGTTTTCCACTCCAAGCTTTTTATGAATCATTGTAATGATTTAATTATTATGCTGTACCCTCAACAGAACATCCTATAAATTAGTCAAAACCTCCCCATAGGAGGATAACTCAAACTTATCAACTGCTTTTTAGAATTCATTCTACTCAAATTATGGTCGTCTCTCAGTCAGAATATAAATTCGAGCTAAAAATATTAAATTCGAGAGACTATACCCAACAAAATTAACAAGGTAACTCTCATTATTCTCCACCCTATCCTGAGCTATTTACAAGAAAAGATATGCTATCGATAAGTACTAATGAATTCTTGATATCCTCAATGATTTTTTCACTTTTTCAGACTTTCCCTCAGTAAAGTCATCAATGAAATTTAAATAAGGGTCTCTAATAAATTTCCCATATTAAGAAACTGTCTTTTACACATCAACGAGGCCTGTCCGGATTGACCCTAGCACATTGCCCAACAGTTCGTACAATTTGCCAAAATATTTTATTTACTTTATATAAGTAAGAGCATCAATTAACCTTTATTTTTTATTGCCTTTCATTATATATCGAGTCCTCATCTGCATGCTATGAGAATGGGGCCTGGCTATTTTATTGTCTTGACTTCTTTTTTGGAAAAACAGTTATTGTGATGCTACTGAGGTGTGACTTGTGACAAATGAAGGAATTTATGGCTTAATAGGGTGAAAATTAGTCATATTGGTGTCAGTCTCTGGCTGAATGTTTCGTTTCAGCCGACTTTTATCTTTTTATGGTTGCAAATCAAAAGAATTTTGTCTAATTTTAAAGCTTTTGTTGGATGTCTTAAACTTGATTGCGTTCACTCTATTTTTCATGTTCGTGAAAGTTACAGGCTGCAAGGTATCGCCAGTTAAACTATTCTAATTGACATTTGACCTTGATCTCATTATTTTTATTATTTTAATTTATATAACCATAATCTATTAAATGGCTATTGTATTTATTTTATTTATCACTATAACTTAGATAATATTTTGGTCATGATGCGAAAGAAAGTGTAATTTTCTCCTTATTTAGTGAGAGATCCAAGACTTAGAAGAAATAGAGCAGAAGTGCCTTACCTTCTCTTAAGATGCCAAGCAGGCTTATTACAATGGAAAGCTTTTTCGCTCCCACTTAAGCTCGGAAATATTCCGAAAATTTGAACAAAAAATAATCTGTCAAAAGAGAAAAGTTTTAATTGAAAAGATTTGTTGATGAAAATATTTATCAAATGATAACGGGAAAGAATTCAGCCAAATTTAGCAGGAAGAAGATTTATAATTAATTAATAACTATTCAGCAGATAGGGCCGAGTACTTTGCTTGCCAAGTCTGCAGCCTCTACCAATATTCTTGACTATGCAACTGATCAATATCAAGGCCTCAGAGACTATAACGAAGATAGGATTTTAACTAATTTAAATGTTAAAATATTAGATAAGATTTATCATTTCTTCGGAGTTTTTGATGGACATGGCGGCTCATTCGTTTCAGAATACCTTAAAAATAATTTTGTGAAAATTTTTGAAGAGCAAATGAAAGAAAGTCCAATGCTAAATGTGACTGAAAACTTGAGGAAAACAATATTCAAAATATAGAGCAAACTAAATGACCTTTATAAATCTAAGCAGTTTTGTGGAGGGAGTTGTGCAAGTGTTATCATATTCCATGAAAGCTCATATTATATAGTTCATTTAGGAGATTCGCGAATCCTTCATGTCAGCTCGAATGATTAGAAGTTTTAATTTCAGCAGTTAACAACAGACCATAAACCCGACTAAAAGAATTAAAAAACGAGGATTTAATCAATGGGAGGAAAAATTTATCGAAATAAAATTAATGTGAATAATGATTGTGGGTAAAATTTTGGTCCTTATCGAGTCATCCCTGGAAAACTTTCAGTGTCTAGGACAATTGCTGATTTTTAGGTTAAAAACTTACCATGCGGCCATGCGATTACTTGCGAGCCTCAAATATTGGAAGGAAAAGTGGAATAGACAAGTTTATTCTTGATTTTCAGCGATGGCGCATACTAAAGGTTTGAAAACTCAGATATAGTGGAGTATTTTTCTAAAAAAAAGAAGATACAAGAAATATAGATGAGAAAATCAATCCAAAGTTTCTTAATAAATTCTATCTTAAAAGAGAGCAGTGATAACATATCGATGATATCGTTGATCGTAAAAGGGAAAAAAATAGCCTTTGAGTGATATCTACAAACATTTCTATCTCCTCTTATTCACGAAGAATGAAATATGAGATATTTTCCATAAATCAATTATAAATTGTTGAGATATAAATTAAATATAAATTTTTCATTGAATATGTTAACCCGATCAATCGCAAGAATTATTTTAAGAAACTCGAATAAAAAATAAGTCGTTCCTAACCCTCCCCGTTTTACCAATGGCGAGCTATAACCTTTCAGATTCGACTTTGAAAACTCACAACTGTACGATGGATATACTGTGGACTAACTGTACGGTCTGAAAATAGGACATAAGCACCCCCCTGCAGTGAAAGCATAAATGACGAAGTAATGTACATCACATAACATAGAGACACAATTGCAGCAAGTGTTATTATAATAGCTGGATTCGGAATTCTTTATAATATAAACGAAATGTTTAGAAAGTAACTCGAAGCCGTGGATAGAGTACAGGAAACAAAACTGTCCAAAGATGTAGTATTACCTCCTGCCATCTTTAAAAACCCTAACTTCTGATTCGCAAAATATCGATTATTTAACTCATAGCCATATAAATCACCTATCTATTAATTGAAATCATCGCATTCACTTCGCCAATCCATTACAATTGCCGATAACTATTTGGATTAAATTGATGAATATATAATTATTATGAAATAGATAAAGTAAAACACTTACCAAACAGCCGAATGGCAAGAAGCTCTCAAAAGCAGATACATGAGGATGTCTGTGCTATAATTAAAAAAATAGAAAATGTCGATGGTAAAAGATCTCGAATAAATTAATGTCCTCCTCGATTAAATGATTACATAACAAGTCGAATAATCAGCCAAGTTTGTCGAGAATATCGATACTTAAATTGATAAAATGAAGAGAATGCATAAAGGTCTAATCAAAAGCTTAATCAATTTCTAGTTTATGCTTTCTGGGGATTATAGTGTCAAAGCTGACGATGAAATATCGAGGCTTAATACTTAAGTCAGGACCATGAGATAGGAAGTAACCAAATTTAATCGGATGCTCTCCATTCCTATGCAAAAGGATATTTAAATATGCGAAGATTTACAGAAAGAAGTCTATCTAATATAAAAAGAACTCTAATAAGCTAAAGCCAAAAATAAAAAGAAGAGATAAAGCATCGCTGAATTAAACTCGAAAAACGAGAAAAAATTGTTAGGAATTAAAAAGATAAGCAAATAACTATCGAAATTAAAAGATGATGAACCTGAAGCTTCAATTGATAGCCAAGTCTTATAATAAAATCATAAGAATTATGAATAGTTGATCAGTAAAAAAGACAAACTTCTCTCTTTTATTGAAAAAGATGAAAAAAGGTTTATAAATGATTTCAAAATAAAAACAAAAAAGTTTAAATAAATGGAGGAAACCGCATATGAAATTTAGCATTATTTGAATTAAATATAAGAAAAATTAGAGGAAAAAAACCAGGAATTAAAGAAAATAAAATAAAAAAAAAGAAGTTTAGTGAAGAAGTAGAAAATAACTGAGTCTTTTTCCATAAGGAATAAAAAATCATACACATAATCAAACTCAGAAATAGAAAATCTTTATAAACAAAGATAAAAACTTCAT
>ERZ724506.826-NODE-826-length-10878-cov-4.788414_pt1 | contig 10878 bp, 9 predicted proteins | sample MGYA00376039_ERZ724506 | MGnify/ENA primary metagenome ERZ724506 (study PRJEB28724, sample SAMN07190887) | wastewater metagenome | isolation source: effluent of sewage treatment plant in Hong Hong | place: USA: Christiansburg, Virginia | collected 2016-03-01 ... | reverse complement strand
CTACATTAGATTGGCTGAAACTTTGTTGTTGAGCAAGATGCAGAAGTTGTTCCCTTAGGAAAACCCTGATTATGCGCATCTATTTAATAATATTTGGCAGGGCTATTTACTCGTGTTTATAGAAACACACCCAGCTGCTGCTATTCCGTACAGCAATTTATTCAGCTCATTTACTTATGGATTTACTGATCCTAAATTTATGCAGAATCCTCCAACCGGATATGAGTTCGTGTCATTACAAACGCACATCCCTATATTTGTATTATAATTCATGCCATATCCACAGGGTACACACTAAGTCCTCTCTGCATTTGGATATGAGCCTCCTCCACAGGGCTGAGGAGAGACAGTACCCAATGGGCCTCCGTTTCGGCCATAAAGTAATGCAACTTCGTTATTCTGCAAAACCTGACCTGCAGTTAAGTTTAAGCAAGAGGAAGCAGACATAAAGCCAAATGAATTAATATTAGGGTAGGAGGCATTGGAGCAGTTACAAAAAGTCTTATCAACGGGGCTAGGGTACATGTTATTAAATGGACATGTCTCACAACTGTGAGATATGTAATTATAGAACTGATTCGTAGTGCATGAGGATATACTTGAGTACTGTGTACTCATGCCTACGAATAGGAAAGCCATTATTATTATGAATAGGTTTGGTTGTTTAGTTGCAGTTTTTGTAATGTCTTTCATTTAAAATTTAAATTCTATGCTTAATTATTATATATTTGATTGTCGGATATTTAAAATAAAGATAACGAAAATCAAATCAACTCCACATGAATTTCCTTAAATCTTCATATGTTAGTCCTTTTACATCACTCGTAACCAGTTTAGTCTTTTGATTTTGGTTTTGAGCCCTGCTACCACGGATACTGTTTGCATAGCTATTTTCGGCTCTGTGCTTCGAACTTTGATTATCATATCCGCCTTTCTTATCATTATCAGCAAATCCGAAATGTCCTGTCGCCAATCTACTTGAGTTATTTTCGTAGCTCAGGTATCCATTATCTTCTTTTTGGCGTAATGCTGTTTTTACTGCACTCACATTGGTAGCTCCACCCATTTGGACATATTTACTGAATTTTTAGTCAATAGAGCTGAGTTCTCGAGAAACTTTTGATTTTACTCCACTTTTTCTAGGGGATTAGTTTTAGTAAGAATTAAAATCATATTTTCCATAGTCTAACTAGCTTTTTACCTGGAAATTGTTCGCAGTAAAATTATTATTAAAAACATCTCTGTTCATACTAGATCTTCGATTTCCTCCGATCCTATCATCAATACTGTGAATTTTGGATACTTGAGAAGTTTAAAATCTAGCTTAAGGAGTGTTGGCTGCATTGGTTATTTGCCCACTTCCCACTCTACTTTCCTCAAACCTTATTAGATTTTCTTATAATTTTTTTACATCGAATTAATTTTCTTCTTCATTACTCGGCTTCAATTGACTCACTTATTTTATTTGTTGTTGGCTTTTCATGGAACTATATTTTTTATCCAAGCTTCTTTCCATATTTTTGACATCAAGTAGATCATCTACAGGCTCCTATTTTTTCTCACTACTCTTCTTGTCGTCATTTTCTTTGACATTAACATTATTCTGAAGTGATTAGCCAGGAGAATCATACATTCTTTCTATTCTCATATATTAATAAGATTAAGAAGGCTCGAACTTATTTGAAGTTTATTATTTGAGGTCGGGGTGGATTTTATTAGGTCGAAACGAGAATTGAATATCTTGATTCACATAATCATAGTTATTCACTAAACTATTAGAACCATTGTACTGGTCGTATTTATGTTCGACGTACTAGGCCATCTCGACAACATCAGGCTTATGAGTTTCAGTGTATTATGCATTATAAGGTTTCACTGTTGAGCTTTGCCTGAATTACGATTCGATTCTCGTCGCATTTGAAGTATGAGGAGCATAAAAATTGTTTGATACAGTTTCAATATCTCCAGTTCCTATATATGACTTATATTTATTTCGGATATATTATTAGATGTCTTAATAACGAGCATTATCAGGTATGCGCTCACTCTCTTTGGCGATTGGCATACTTCTCTGATATTGATATGAATACCCTGTGTTGGAACTCACATAGGGATCTTATTGGGAATTATTAACTTGTTGAGACTGCTCTATGTTTATTGTTTGACTGATGGACTGAGTTTATTGTTTTTGTGATGTTTGAACGGCTTCAATTTCAGACTTTTCTCTTTATCTATTTATCTTTGCTTGGTTTTTATAGCCAGCAAATTATTAGTCATCATTGATATGTACCCGAGAGGGTTGTTGAATCGCCTATTGATTAGTTTATACTTATTTGTTTTGTTCTGTCTCAACAAATATATTCTTTTCTGTGTTCTCATATAAATTTAAATTTTATCTAATTTATCCTGTTTCGACTCTTTTGATCACTTCGATTTAAGAATCAACTTCTTTACGGCCAAAAGGGAAATAATTTCTTTAATCTGACCCATGTTAAGATGCCTTATGTGATTAGGAACTTCTTTGATGATATTATTTTTCATCCATGTGCTACATTATTTCTTATTAATTAAAGAATTTTTGTTATTATAATAGTTCTAGTTGCCTTTCAGCTTCATCCTCAACAGACTCTTCTGAGTTGGCTTACTCTTGAGAACTAACGATTCCTCTAAATTTTTTTTATTCCTCATTTAAATAATCTTATTGTGGTTACTTTTTATTTTAAGCTACTGAACTGCTGATCTGCTCTTTTTTTTAAACTTATTGAATACTGTTATTTTGTTGTGATTGACTCTGAACTTGAGTTTGAACTTGACTTTGAATTTGAGTTTGAACTTGAGCTTGGGGTTGTTGAGATAAAACTTGAGATTTGATCTAATACTTTTGTTGAGTGACTTGCTGTTGATGTTGAGGGTGTGAAATATTTTGCGAGATGTTAACTCCTTCTTTGGTGATAATCTGTGGAGGAAATACAATTCTTTGTTGATTAGGCTGAGTCTGGGCATAGGTATAGTTAGATGGATAAGATGGAGTATGAGAGTAGTTAATATTTGGTCTATAAAAAGGTGATTGATTATTGTATTGACGAAATTGATTAAATTGATTATTTTGGATGACTTGATTTGGGACAATTCGAACTTGATTTTGCTGAATTTGCAGTGGTATCCTCTGTGATTAGGGTTTAAGCTGAGCTACTCCATTTAATCGTTGATCTCTAATTGAATTTGTAGTTTGTTCATTTATATTCACTCTATTTTATTTGACTGGGCTGGCTGGAATTGTTTTAATTGGACTCACAATTTATGAAGTACGATTTGGGCGATCTGGGGAAGTAATGCTAGGATTAGACTTTACTGTTTGGAAAGAGATAACATTAGAAGGTGGCTAAAATTTTGAATTAACCGGGTATCCTTGCCGACTCTGGATGTTTTGAGGGCTTAATGGGGCTATTTGCCTATTAGTAAAGTTCTGGTTAGATAAATTTTGAGAAATAATTGATCTCGATGAAACTGAACCTTGATGAAAGATAGGCAAAGGTTGAGAAACTGGAGGTGCAACAAATGAATTATCGAACTGTTTCAATTTATTGGAATCATTATTTGGACTAACAAAAGTGTAGGTAGATTGAGATGGCATGTGGGATGGTACTTGAGATTGATACACTGCTTGGTGCTGAGATTGAGCGAGATTTGTACTAGGCTGATAGACAGATTGGGTAGAATTTCTATTAATATAGCTTTGATTAGGGTTAAAAGTTGAATTAGAGATTGCACCTATGGGCTGATTGACAATATTATAGTTTTGAACATGGCTTGAATTTTGTAACACATTTGATATCCTTCGATTGGATCTTTATGATACTCCATTTATAGAAGTCGGTATATTAATATTCTATTAATGGGCATATTATTCAACTAAATTCAAAGCTTCAAAATACGATTTTGGGTTCGCTTGTCTAAATTTATTCTTTAACTTTTCAGGTAAGGATTTACTCGCAGTCCTGTTTTATACCATACTGAATATTTTGTTAACAAATACAGAGTTGGCATTTATGATGTTTCCCACAGGATTCTATTGTCTTTACTTCTGAACATTATTTTGTGACAAATTGCTGTTGACCCATACTTTTGTATTGCCTCTTTCATTAAAACAGATTAAATCTTAGTAAGGCTCGATAGGGCCATAGAAAGTAGATATGGTATTGAATCCACTATAGGAGGATCTCAAAACACTCAGGGCTTATTCCTGAGATAAATCAGAAATATCATTGAGCCTGGCTGGAATTCTTTCCACGAAGACATGAGAATCAGAAGATTTGGCACACAGGCCTGCCTCCCTGTCAACCCTTATGTTGTGTACTTTGACAATATATTGACTATTATTATATCTCATTTAATAGTGATCAAAGTCAGCTGATTTGAGATCGCCATGAATAGGGTAAACATCTGCTGTGAGATTTCTAGAAGTATTTTCCCAAATTTAATAGCCAGATTTTTTTTATTTATTTATCCATTCCTCGGGGGAGAATGAGCGTACAACATCGTAGTCCTAGGCCTTTTTATTTGAATTTCCCATTGTAATTTCAAAAATTCGGATAAAATGATTAATAAATATTAATTTCACTCAAATTATTTAAATGCGTAAATTATATTCAAAGCAAATTATATCATTTTTTATTCATACGCTCTTATAACTCTTCCTTTATTCTTCCGTTAAATAGTTATACAGGGGTAAACTTGGACTGTTGTATGTTTTTATACAGATTTGTCGGATATTCTATGGGCCTACAACATTGTCTAGGATATTCGCGATTAGAGAGTAAGACCCGTGCATAATGTTTTTTACTAGTTCTCGAGCACTCATTTTTGTTTTCCCAATTTTTATAGTGTAGACTGGTCCATTTCCTAGCATTGTATAGGAGTACTCTGCAAGTCCATTTATGTATGATTCATAATCAGGATATTGTTCCCTTAAATTTTAAGGTACTTCTCCATTGCAATCTATCGGATACGGGTATTTTTTTTATTCATAAAATAATTTTCCTAAGGGCTGTCTCAGAAGGTTATAAATTTTCCAGTCACAGAAGAACAAATCATTTGCAGCCAACAATTCTCTTTTGTCTTTCAATTGTCTATAGTTTTTACTGATCTTATGATAACTAAGAATTTATCTCAGCATTGGTGTGTTCAAGGAATCTATTTTTTAAGTGAATTATTCTTAAATTTCATCTGAAGTAATGATAGTGTATCTGCTTTTTTGCTCACTCGAGTAAATTGGAAAGGGTAATTTCACTTGAATTGGCCTCACTGAGTGTTTTTCAGGCACTTTTGATACAATAACTTCAAGATAGATGTACTCATGCTTAATAGCCAGATCGGCAGGGTTGCTGTTCTCTTCGGCAAACTTACACAAGCACTCAACAGCTTTCTTGATTTGAAGTTTGTCTAGATGGATATTTTTAATTGCATTGCTAAGTCTCCTTTTAATAATTTTGTCCCTCACTGAAACATATTTGTTGTGGGGTAAAAACTGACTTAAAGTTTTCTTTCCCACTTATTTGTTATGTTAATGTCCTTCCTCATTATCTAAATCCTTAGCTTTTATTTGTTTACCCATTTTAGTATTGTTGATGAATTATTATAATTAAAATGAGAAGAATATTTTATTAATCATGAATATGGAATAGAATTTTATAAGGTTAAAGATAATTTCATCATTTCGCATTTTCAACTTAATTATTTTTTCTTCAGGAAGTGGTATTATGGGGGCAAGTTTGTACTTTCCGGGATCATGTTTATTTTTGAATAATAAGAGTTTAGCTATTCGAACTCGATGGTCTTCGATTTGTCTTGGTCTATTAAATCGAAAATGGTATCTATTTATTGATCTGTAAATGATGAATCAAGTCTTTTCATAATTTTAGCAAACTATTAAATATTAAGCTCTCCACTCTTATCTCCATCATAGGCCACAAATACTTTATAAAGATTTAAATTTTTCTTTGTCAATGTCACCTCTAGCTTCTTAAAACAACTTGAAACCTTTTTCTCCAGCTAGGTATCGACTTACTCCATATTACTGCTATTATTTTCAGCGTCTTCCTCAATACTGACGTATTTTTTTAATAAGGGGATTCTGTCTTCAAACTTTGAAGTTAAAGGTATGCCATGCTTCAGGAATTGGGACTATAACTATTTCAATGAAACAGAACCATCTTTATTGACATCCATCTTACAGAAAAAGTAATGCTCCTCAGATTTATCGATATTTGGAATAATAGATTTCATGAATTATTTAAACTATTACTCATTTAACTCTTTGTTATCACCATACCCTTTACTCAGCCATAGCTTTTTCAGATGGATATTTTGAGAATTCACTTGAAATCTGATATCAGCCAACACTTTTTTGAATTTATTCTCCAGTTGCTCATTATTATGTATTTCATTTTTGAAAAAACCATTAAAAATTGGATGCGCAAATAATTCATCCCAACTTATCCTCTTTTATTACGTAGTACCCAAACACTTTCTCAAGAAATCTTTAGTTTCATTAGATAATTTCTCATCAATTTTGAGAGGTTTGTTTTCAATGTTAGAAATCAACTAAAACTCGCTTCGGGCAGTCCATGGAGTCTTCCCATGAAGCATCTAATAAAAAATGAATCCAATGGCCCAAATGTCGCACTTCGATGTATAAGGCTGACTTTTCAAAATTTAAATTGGCATATAAAGTGGAGTGCCAACAGCTGTATGATTTTTCAACCCTCCTGTGTTTTTCTTAGCGAAACCAAAATCTCCTATTTTGACATGTTTATTTGCGATAAAAATATTTGCAGGCTTGAGGTCCCTAAGTTAAGTCAATGTTACCTATGTAAAATTCCCTCTTTAACAAGTGTCAAAAACCCATTACATATTTAAGTAACAAACTGAATTGCTTATTTTTCAGGTAGAATTTTATCTGGTTTCTACTTGATGTATGCCTCTAGATCGAAGTCACAGAGTTACTGAATAATATAGTAATTATTATTGCTCTCCATCACATCAAACAGTTCGACTATATTGGCCGATTTTAGGACTTTCATAATTTTTATTTCAGAAACTAAGGCAGATTTTAAGTAAGGATCAGAGTTAACTTTTATTAAATTGTTTAGTACTATTGGATTTGTCTAGGACCTTTACAGCGCATGGGTTTTCAGTTTGAGCTTGTTCTCCCTTATAAACCTATATACAAAGAATAGTTACTGTTCCATAGGCTCCTTTTCCTAACTTTTTATTCATGAAGATTCTGTACCCATTTATTTTCTTTATCATTTTTAAAATGTATATAATCTGTAAAAATTCCTTCAACTTAAGAATCAAATAAAAATGTAATTTATTCTTCCGTTTTATTTTTTTTTCCTCATCTTTCCACGCCTTAATTTATATTTATTTATTTTAATTTTTCTCCGATATTTAATTCATTTAAGTAATGGCATAAACAAATAATATTGTCCAGCTTCTTACCTCGATACTGACTAACATAAATGAGGACTTCCAGGATTTCGAACCCTTCAAGATACTCTCAGCCCACAAGATTAAGCCCTTCATGATAGTTTTACCTTTGATCCTCATCACTGTTTTCACATCAGCATTATCCCCCTGCATAGGCCATTATCTAGTCACGCTTTTTGGAATGCTATATCCATCTTATGTTACTTTGCAAGTATTTTTATTATGATTCAGGCCATCAACGAGAAAAATTAATCCAGATGCAAAAAATGGATGACTTACTGGCTTATATTTACTTTCCTGACTGTTTTCGACCAATTTATTCAATTCGTTCTTTTCTTCGTACCTGCCTTTTACGCCTGCAAAGCTTTGTATTTTACTTGGTTATTCTACCCACGCACAAATGGAGTTTAAGATATATATGAAAAAATTCTCAAACCCTACTCACAAAGGATAAAGTCATTTGTATTAACCCTTATCACTGGGAAATGAAGATTATTGTAAACTATTTGATTTGTGAATTGCTAAAATTTAAGTAAATAAGTGTTACGTAAGTCTAAAATTCAATTATTTTTGAATTCAATTTTTCATACTTTACTTCAAATATCATGAAGCCTTATGAAAGTTTAAACTTTTTTAATCGGAAAATGAAAATTTATTCAGTAATATAAATATTGAATTAATGATAAATTTCATATTATTTATTTAATGAAGATAATTCCTATCATCGCTCTCCTATTAGTTGTAGGATTTGCTTTTGATGTCTCTATGTACAGAAACCATATCCACAACAACAACTTTAAACCAGTTGTTAAAGAACCTTTAGAAGTTACTCCCTTAGTTGATCTTCCAACTAATTTCTTCTGGGGTAATGTTAATGGAACCAACTTTTTGACACACCAAAAAAATCAACATATCCCCGTTTATTGTGGATCATGCTGGGCTTTCGCTTCAACTTCAGCCCTTAGTGATAGAATTAAAATTGCTCGTAAAGCCCAATGGCCTGATGTTAATCTTGCTCCTCAAGTTTTAATTTCTTGCGAGCTTCCAGATGAAGGATGTCACGGTGGTGATGCTAGAACTGCTTATGAATGGATCCACAAGAACAATATTACAGATGAGACTTGCTCTCCATATCAAGCATTCGGTCATGATAACGGAGTCGGATGCACTGCATAAATTAAATGCAAGAACTGTCTTCCAAATAAAGGATGTTGGGCTCAACAGAGAGCTAAAATTTACTCAGTTGATCAATTTGATGATGTTAAAGGTGAAGAGAACATGATTAATGAAATTTACAAAAGAGGCCCTATTACCTGTGCTATTGCAGTTACAAAGGAGTTAGTTAACTACACTGGAGGTATTTTCGAAGATAAATCTGGCCGAAAAGAACTAGATCATGATATCAGCGTGGTTGGTTGGGGATAATAGAATGGAGTTAAATATTGGATTGTAAGAAACTCATGGGGAAGCTATTGGGGTGAAGGAGGAAACTTCAGGCTTATCAGAGGAGTTGATAATCTAGGTATTGAGTCAACTTGCTCTTGGGCAACACCAGTTGATACTTGGACTAAAGATATTAGAAATGAGACCAAGCCTCATATTAATGAATCTATTCCTAAAAAATCTTTAAATTCCTAGCCATTTACCTGTAGAAGAGGATCTCCAAAAGAAACTATGAAATAAGTAGTTACTTCTCCTAGACCACACGAATATCTTGATGTCAACGCTTTACCATAGAGCTGGGATTGGAGAAATATTAGTGGAGTTAATTATCTTTCATGGAGCAGAAATCAACATATTCCAACATATTGCGGATCTTGTTGGGCTCATGGGCCAACTAGTTCACTTGCTGATAGAATTAACATTGTTAGAAATAGAACATGGCCCGATATGACCTTATCAGTTCAAGCCATTATCAATTGTGAAGCTGGTGGTTCATGCAATGGTGGAAATCCAGGAGGCGTTTATCAATATGCAAAAGATCATGGTATCCCAGAATAATCTTGTCTAAATTATTTAGCTAAAAATCCAGATCATTTTACTTGTTCAGATATTCAAAGATGTGCAAACTGTGCTCCTCCTGCTGGAGTAAAGCCAGGAGATAAAGGAAATTGTTGGGCTCAACCTAAATATCAAGTATGGAAAGTAACTCAAATGGGAAAGGTCGCAGGAGCTGATAAAATGAAAGCTGAAATTTATGCCAGAGGTCCAATTTCATGTGGAATTGATGCTGATCTTAAACTTGAAGCATACGAAGGGGGAATATTTTCGCAAGCTAAGCTTCTTCCAGTGATAAATCACGAAATTGCAATAGTCGGATGGGGTAAATAAAACGGAATTGAATATTGGATTGGAAGAAATAGTTGGGGAACTTACTGGGGATAAGCAGGATTTTTCAGAATATCAATGCACAGAAATAACTTAGGAGTTTAGACTGACTGCACATGGGGCGTTCCAGATAAATAGTCAACAATTGTCATAGTTAAATCAGAACAAGAAAAGAACACACCATAAATTGTCTAAATGTGATTTAAAATAAATTGAAATTATTAAATATTATTAAAAAAAGACGGATTATTTAATTACTCATGAAATAATAGAATAAAGAAGAAATGTATGTAAATTTAGAACAAAAATAAAATATTCTGAGTCGCATTCAGCAGTAGGTAAAATTGTAAGGCACAAATTATAAAAAGAGTAAAAAAGCGAATAAAATTAAACAATAGGCTGATGGGATTAGCAAAAAAAATCTGAATTTTATCGATCAATTTGTGATCACGAACTAGAGGTAAATGAATAAAAAAAATTATAAAAAATGTTTGGATGACTTATAAAAAAACAACAAGAACAAGCAGTAAAATTTCCGTCGTTGGGTATATGGCACGACAAATACGCCTTATCAAAACTTAATTACAACCTCGGGATAAAATACTAAATAGCAAAACACGAAAAGAACATGTTAATGAGTTTTAATATTCATTTACCAGTATTGGTTTTAATTTAATTTCATTTTTGTCAATTTTAAATAATATGCAATTTTATTGAAATAAATTTATAACATCAGATAATCTTTACAAAGGCGACTTTGTGAAGGGGATTGTTGTTGATACTCTTGTCTTTTTTCATCATTTTCTTTTTCTATACTTCAAAAAGTTCATTGAACTCATGTTTCTGCTCTTTTTTCTTTTTTTTCAATTATTTAAGTCTTTACTTTCTTTCTTTTCTTTATTCTGCTGTTTACTTCCTGTCTCTTTTTTCTGGTACGACCTTAATTTTCTCTATATTAACTTCTTCAATGGCCTCCTTTTAGGATGGTATTTATGATTTCTTTCTGCTTTTTTTAGATGGTTCTTCAACTGTTGCTAAATTGGATGATATTATTGATGT
>ERZ724506.825-NODE-825-length-10887-cov-3.474428_pt1 | contig 10887 bp, 2 predicted proteins | sample MGYA00376039_ERZ724506 | MGnify/ENA primary metagenome ERZ724506 (study PRJEB28724, sample SAMN07190887) | wastewater metagenome | isolation source: effluent of sewage treatment plant in Hong Hong | place: USA: Christiansburg, Virginia | collected 2016-03-01 ... | reverse complement strand
ATCTGATCTTTTAATTTACTGATATCTCTATCTTTTTTATCCACTTGTTATTGATAGGGTCCTTCCATCTCCGCTATCAACTTGACTCGGATCATATCTTGATCTAATGATGGAATTAATTTTAATTGAAAATTTTATAGTTAGTTTTCTTTTTGTTAGATTAAACTCTTTAGCTATTCGATCTGGGAGATGAAAGACGCATTATTGTTATTGATCTGAGCGAGTAAACTTTTATTTCTTTCATGAAGTTTATTATTTTGATCAGTAATAATCTCCAAACTTTGCCTAAGTTCTTTATACTTCTCATTTAATTATTTATTTTCAGTGGAGAGGTTATCAGAATGATTTTTAGCCACCTGATATGCTTTCTTGAGAGTTAAATTATCGTTGATAACTTGTTCGATATCGTTATACATATTTGATTCGTTATATAAATTAAAATGAGGGATTTAAAATTTTCATAAATCACTTTTTGAATAAAAATAATTCATAGAATAAGAAGTATAATATCTAAAGTTCTTATATTAATAAATAAAAGCTTATGATTCCCTCATTTGGAGGCCAAACCTTGCTGAACATAAGTTAAAAAATCTAACAAAAGCATCCTGCATAAAATTTAACCATAGCTACTAAAAAGTTATCCACTATGAATGTTCTAATTATTTAAAAATTGAGTATTATCGTGTCAGGATATTTCGAAAGTGTAGCGAAGTTGCAGAAATACTATCAACAAATTTAGGCTTTAGTTTCGTATAACAAACGAGTTATTGAGATCCTTGAGCAATTTTAGCAGCAGGAAGAAAAATTGATAAAAAGGTTAAGAAGAATGTAAGAAATTAATTTAGAATATATGCGCTAATATTGTCAAGTCAAAGGTAAATAATTTAAAATGCCCAACACTCCCGAGCACAAATCCATATTCTCAAGCGTAAACTTAGAGGAGGTGAGCTAAAAATTGATAGAAACCTCGCCTCCCGTTATTGACATTAACTATAAAAATGAGTTGATGAATATTCTTAAAACTTTTTATCTGAACAAGCAAGACCGACTGTTGGAAAAGGTTTCGGAATAATTGAATAAATCATCTTCTGAAGCGGAAATTCAGCAGTTGTCAGATATTAAATAATTACTGTAATAATATAATAATGAAGTAGAGCAGTTGAGAGATTAGAAACCTTTTGAGTTCCTAAAGTTACGTTCTTAGATAAGAAATAAAGTATAGGATTTCTATGACAAGGGAAATAATAGAGATATTAAACCTTAGTACAAAGAATAATAACAATTTATCAACAAAATCATTAACTTGCATGTGAAAATAGAATAAATGAATGAGTAAGCTCTCCTTTTTTATTTAAATTAATAAAAAAAAGCAAGAAGTTCTATTGAACAGTCTCGAATCTAAATTCAGTAATCAATAAAGAAAATTTGTTAAGATCTCACAATTAAAAATCAACAAAAAGACGTATAAATAGAATTATGTCACTAAAAATAAAGACAACAAGAGAAGTATATAAACTAATATAAGAAATGTGCTTAGGAAAAGACTAATGAACTAATCAAGAGCTTATAAGATCATGAGGAATAAAAATTGAAACAAATTTAAAAAATAAAAATTTTGCATGAAAATGAGAAACTGTACATTGATTTAGTCAGGAAATTGTAGAATTAACTAAAATTACATAAAGAAAAAATAGAATAACTCTTAAAAAGGACACCACTCAGCATATCAAATCCTCATATGCTGAGCATATAGAAAAGCAAAAAAAATTTCACATCATCTAACTTTCATTGTGTAACAATCTAAAATAGCTCTTAAAGCGAAATAATCCGCAAGCTCCAATAACATATAAAAGTAAAATAAATCGAACAGTAACAACTAAAATAAAGAAAATAAATATAAATAAATGATCTGGTTTAAAAATTATAAAAATTAGAAATAAAACATAAATAAGAGCAGATTATCAAAGAATAGTAGATAAATGCCCTGAAAGATAAACTGTAATCTGAGTTGTAAATTGAGTTTGTCAAGAAGTAGTCATTACAGCAATAGTACAAGACAAATATACAGGATATTCAGGGCTAGTTAGAGAAGTAGATTGATGTTAATAGAGAGTTGAAGGAGCAGATTGAAAAACTTTGTGAGAGGATAAGATTATAGGAAACTTAACATGAAAATAAAATATCAATTCTAAGATAGTAAATTAATAAAATGTCAGCAGATAGGCTGATAGTGGAGAATTTAGCTGTGAAAGTAAACCAAGTTCTATAATTAGTTGCTGTCATTGAAGTAAATAAGCAAATTAAAGATAAGTTAAATGATTTAAATACAAATTTGAAAAGATTCATTAGCTAATACGAGAAGAATATGGAATGGAATATCATGAATCAAAGTCCAGCTTACTTTCGAGATTATTCAATGCTCAAAAATAATGGATAAAAAGATTCAGATGGAGAAGGAGATTACTAAGAGTAAATATTCAAAAAGGGGTACTCATTAGACCTGAAAAACATTCCTTAAATAAAAGTAGCAATTGAAAAATATCCAAAAGATCCTCCAAATAGATAGCATAGATCTTTCATGATGGAGAGAATTATGGAGTATTCAATTATCAATAAACAATAATAAAGTTTAAATCTTTCCAAATAAGTTATGGAGGAGATTGAGAACAATGATGAATATGAAAATATGAGGAGGCTGTACCAGCAAGCTATTCAATGCCTTTAGATGGAATAAAAGAAGTCTAAATTGATGTCTCTGGAGTATCAGAGATTCACTGAAGCAATCTTGAACAAACAAAAATAAGACCCATAAAAATACAGTCTATAAAAGCAGTTAGTTTATCTAACCAGACTAACCATGTAACAGAAATAGACAATAGAAACATAGCGGAAAGAATACAATGAAATTTTTAGGCAATTCCATTAAGGCTCGAAATTAAAAATGTAATAATAATTAAAATCTCTTCGATCTGTTTCATTTTAAGCTAAAAATTAAAATAAACCATTTGTTTGATTCTTATATCATTTTTTTTCTTTTATTTTTTCCTCTATTCGAGCTGTTAACACTGGACCTTACGAATTCCCTCTTTCTGTCAGCTACTTGGCTAGTTACAGAGCATTAGTTAAATACTTTCGTTGGAATAATACGTTTGCTCTTAAAAATATCGTTAGGTCATCTCTTCGTTGTTTTAAAAATTATTTTGAGTACGTCTCTGCCAGTTACGAAGTGGCATCATCAAAATTCGTTAGTTTATTAAAGCACCTTAAAAAATTAGTCTTAGCTTTTTGATTTATTTTTTAAATTTATTCTAACTATGCAGTAGTGTACTTTTTCTTCTCTAATCCCTCTGATATATTGATCTCTTTCCTGTACCTTCTCAGTGCTTATTAGTAATCTCCTTTTTCATATAGAGCTTTCCCTTATTTCCGACATTCTTCTGAAACTAATTTCTTTGATTATAAAGTCTAAGAGTTCTTGTATTTGATATCATCGACTGTTATATAAAAATGACACCCTGCATCAGGTATTTTCTCTGTTAGGTGAAGCTAGTAGTATTTAAAATTAAACCAAGACTTCTAATCTAATTTCATTGAACGAATTGACATAATAACACCAGGTGGAATTTATCCTGTGGCCTTTTGTTGCAAATCTTTGACACATAAGTTTTGAACTTGGTTAATTAGCTTTCCCTCATAGTCATATTTAAGATAAGAAATATAAACTTTGCATGGCACCTTGATATCACTAATAACTTCACCTTTTCCTTCAACATCTAGCCTTTTGATTATGCCTGGGGTGATTTATACTTTAGGAGTCTTCAACATGAAGCTCAAGTCAAGGACTTTTCGCTCCGTTATCATAATTTTCTTCATATCTCTGCTCTCAGTATTATTCATATATTTAAATTGTTATAATGTATTGACTCCATAAAAACTGCGAAAAATAAAAAAATAAATTAATATTAATTTTTTCAGAGCTAACGCTGAAGTTCATATATAAGGTCTGCTTTTGTTATCTACTATTTTATGTATTAGCTCAACTAACGAATTCCTATTCTGACATCATTTGAATAACTTTCAGATATTTCTGTCATTAAAAGAATAATTACTTAAAAGGAAACCATAAAGTTTTCCTAGAGCTTAATCATTATCATCGTCATACCAAGATCTGATCAATATTCCATTTTAGGGCTGAAGGCGATAATTGCTCGCAATGTTATCAACAATGATGGTTTTATTTAGCGGTCTACCTAGCATTGAAATATCTTTAATTGGAACTCCATCAATATAAGTCAAATGATTTCGATACAGTTTATAGCTTATGCAATGTTCAGGATCAATTTAATCGAGTATCTCATCTGCGTACTCCTGCAAAGCTGCTGTAAATATTGTAATTTAAAAGAGAGCGCTGGCTTTCTTCAAAAACTCCTATGCGAAAGGTCTCACATGAAATAACTCTGTCGTATAATCATAATGAATCAATGTCTAATCAAGATCCAAAACCAGAAATAAATCTTTGCTACAGGGCGGTAAATATGGATAGCTTGGCATTTTTAATATTTCCCATTTTAATGTCTTATCCAATATTTAAATAAACTAGATAGATTATAATTTCAGTGCGCTTTCCAACATATTTTTTAATAGACCCTGATGAGGGACAGACTTCTTCGATAAACTAAATAATTTAATATATACAGTTTGACTAATGATTTAGCATTGAATTAGTTATTCCTCGCAATTGTAGCAGATTTCTATCCATTGAGAGAAGCTACCCCAAAACAAACTACCTTGAATATAAATACATATACTTAGACAATGATTCCAAAAGATTCATGCAATTTATTGAAAATAGGGATCATACTTTTAGTCTCAGTTTGATGTAGGATTAAGGAAGAATACAAGTATATGCTTATTCTGGCAATACAGATATGCTTTCTAATTTTTGATTTTGAAGATGTGTTCTATGATTATTACAGTATTTGATATAATTTCTTTTATAGCATTTGCTTATCCATTACGATGTACTATTCAGGCCAGTCCAAGTTATCAGGATCTAATGTTATCTTTATTAAATTATTTGTACATTTAAGAATATTTATAATATTTTTCTCCATAATTTTTTGTCTAAATCGCATGTTAAATTTGACGGCTGGGTGGCTTAGGTTGTTATTTAAGTCATTTGTTTGTTTTCATTATTAGATTAACTTTTTAGGCTTTTCTTTTTTATTACTTAGGATTCGGCTAAGCTCTTCTTCTTTATTTCTATTTTGATGATATTTTTTTGAACTTTTTTCTAATTTTAACGATTTATCTATGTTTACTGATACTTTATTGCGTTTTTGAGACTCTTTGATCGAAACTCATTGAATTTTTTTGAATTCTTTTAATTACTGCTCACTGGAATACGATTACTCAATTATTATTTCATATTTTATCCTTTAACCTATAAGCTCCTCTAACTCACATGAACTTTCCTCGTCGCTTTTTATTTTTCCTCGAAATCCGCTTAACCTTTGTTATATGCCGTTATTTTCTTTTATGAAATAGGTTTTTTTTATTTATTCTTACTCACATATCGTTTTTATTTAATTTTAGTGACTATTTCAGCCATTTGGTTCTTGGTTAATTTCATTGAATTCTTATTTTCGTTAATATTATTACTGCCATCTGAGTCAACACCATTGCTACCTTTGTTGGGAGCTAGAAAATTATTCTTAGGACGAGAATGGAATCTTGGTAATTAGAGAGATCGTTGAGTTTTATAAATGTTGAGAGATTATGCCCTCCTCGGAAATTAGATTCTTTTTTGCATATATTTATCTTATTCTTATTTATTTATATTATAAACATTATTTTGTAAGAAAAAGAACATGCACACAAGCTAAGTATCACATAAGGTTAATAATGTAGATAATAACAAGAATGTCGGGGTTTACATCTGATTTCTTTGGTGCTCTTGAGACAACCTTCACAGTAAATTGTAGATAATCCTAGGACAACAGTTTAAATAACTCTAAAATGGATAGCTCAATCACAAACCCTAATAAATCAATGATAATCAGATAATTGAAAGAATAAAGTGCAACAAAAATATCTTATTTCATGTAGAAAATATTAAAGGGTGTCGTGCTAGGTATATTTGTCCATAAATTAGACCATATTTATCTAGCTGCTGAGATAAAGCGAAGGAAAATGAATAGAACTCCATAGAATATATATAAAATATTCTATAAACTTGAACTCCGTTTCTCTATGAAGTTAAGTTCGTTTAATAGAAATGCGTTTTCTCGAATTCTTAGGTTTACTCAGTAATACAATATGAGAGATCTATATCCTCAAAACACTGTATAAATAATATAATAACCTCCTAATCTGCCCATTTCAGCAGCAAATCAAATCTCAAATCCATCCTATCCGACTTAAATACAAAAAAATAATGATACTGAATTAATGTTCACTTTCAGTAAAAAATAAATAGAGTTGCCATCGTAGAAAATTGATGTTAAATTATTGAAGAAGACATAAGAAGCGATTATAATGATGGATGCTTTATAAAAAATTATGGGAAACAAAACAATTTTAGAAAGGGCTTTTAAAGATATCGAATCATATGAGTACTACTTATAAAAAAAATCATTTATATTCGAATTACTTACATATATTACTCATGGATTTCTTCGATAAGCATTTTTGAAGATATTAAATGCATAATGTTTAAGTAAGAACTAGGAAAAAATTAAAATAATTTCAACTCCACAATCAATAAAATCATAAAAATTTATCCCCTCCATCCAATACTAATCATAAAAGTAAATCAAAAATGTGGATAAATAGACTTATGGACTGTAGACCAAAATTAAATTTAAAAGGACTTCGAAATATATTGCCAGTTAAAAAAACATTAGATAGTTTCCTTAAAGTAATTATTAAGAATCTAAATAATAAAATTATACACCAGGATCATCAGGGCTGAAGTTTAATAAATGTTTTAAAAAGAAACTAAAAACAGAGAGTTAATAAAAAGTATAAGTAACAGAATAAAAAACATCGAAATCAAAATTAAGGCCTAAAACAAAATCTAAAATAAAACAAGATTAGTACTTGAGTTCTCCCATTTCACATCGAAAATAACCATCTCAAACATCAAAAACAGGAATTGCTCGAATTCTGAAACTTCCCAAATCGAAAGCATACATTATAGAGGCGAACTTGAAGTAGAAAGAAATATATCGAGAGGGTAAATGGAATAATGTTGTGAATGTGAAGAGAAATTATTATTTGACTAACCAAGATTTGAAAATTTAGGTGCCTGATGTTCAGGATCAAAGTAAATTTCTATTTATTCAGCACTAATCTCCATATAAAGCAAATTAAAAGATAGCAATATTAGTAGCTACGCAGGAACCTAATCATTATCCTACAGTCGAAGGATTCATATGATAGACAATAATAAACCACTATAGTTCAGCAATAACAAAAAGAAGTCCAAATCTAAAAGTAAATTATCAATAGAGCGAAGTAGAAGAGCACAATTAAAATCAGATGAATAGTAGCCCGAAACAGTTAATGTCCAGTCACTAAAATCTTATTATTTTCCGGAGCAGCAAGAGTATGGGAGAGCTGCCATATCAAATAAAGTTGTGCAACCCACAAACTATATTGGAAGTAGTAAATGGTAAGGAAATTCGAAAAAACGAGTTTCAACATAAATAAATCTAAGAACAGTGAAAAGCAGTGATAAATTCAACCCATACCTATAGCAACTAAAATAAAAGCTTCCCAAAAAACAACCAGAAAAAGTCGTCACACTACATAAAATGGTTTAAAGAAGTCTATCAGGAAGATCAAGCTCAAAAATAAGCAGATAATCATCAAAACGACAAGATAAATAGCACAAATAGCTAATAATAACATCAAACTAATACAAAGTCTTCCCAAGAAATATGACACCATAATCAAAAACATTAATCCAACATCGTCGATCACCTCCATCAGGCGTCCCCAAATAATGGTACTTCTAAAACAAGAACAACTATATAGGAGGACCAACATCTCCTGATCGAAATTCGAAATTAATATCCAAGCCAAGCTAACAAATAAAATTCCAGAAATATATTCAGAATCAATTCAGAAATTGAAATCCATTTTAATTATATATTTTTTATTTCTTTTTCCATTTTATAAGTTCGAAGTACAAATGTGTTATTGTTTATTTATTATTATGTCTTCAGTTAGATTCCCTATTGCGTAGGAAAAAGGTCTGCTCTTATCCAAAGTCGTGGAAATTATGCAAACTGATTTCAATTAGATCATATAAAAATATAGAACAGTATCCCCTCATATAAATCCTTTGAATCGAGTATAAAATATTCCTCAGCACATATACTACCAAGTTCGCCCAATATCCCATATCCAAATGCAAGTGGGGAATTCGAGGCCTATCTAGCAGATATAAAAAAGAGGACTAACAACCAGAACCCCAAGTGTATAAAAAATAGAGAAGGAAGACAATAATAAAAATTTCGTAAAGTTCATACAAAAATTATAAAAGTAACCTGTCAAGTAATTTACGAAAGTGAACAAATTGATCGAGATGTAAACTTTTTTCATTTGATCATCATAATCGTATACTATCTTCCATCAAATTTATATTTCTATACATATCACATTTATTATATTGCTGATAGTTACTCGTAATGTTCCTGATTGTTTATTATTTTTGCAAATATCTCAGCCACGTATTAGATTTGCCTATTTCCATACTTCTCTGCAGCAATCTGCACCCAAGGATTATATTAATGATACATAATCTTAAACATGTCCAATTTCTATAAACTTCTATGAATCGTTTCCAACATTTTTATATGCTTTTCAGTTTTACATTTATCTTTGAATTTCATATATTTCAATGCGTTGAATGCTTAAGGAATGTGGATGTAGATATTGTGGATGCCGAGGTTTTATAATTTTTACGATAATTTACCTGATGTTTAGAGAGATAAGCAATTTGATATATCTTCGTTGTTGAATAGATCTATTTTGGGAGTCATGGCTCTGATTAATTTTGTTGAGGCTGTTTCGGCTGGGTATAAGACATTCTGATAGTAATATTCGAAAAATGCTCTGAAAAATCGGCCTAATCGATATCCTTTATCTATCGGCTTATCATAAGCATAGAACATTTACTGCGAAATTCGTGCATAGTCCTTAATGAACTGTGCTAAATATTTTAATTTTTTCGTTTATTTAAAATATTAGTTTTACGTGTTACGTTTATCTGTGACGCATTTAAAGAAATTCTTTATTTAGACCTTTTAACTGAATACTTTACGTATGTAATCGATATGCTAACGAGTGAACGATTATCCTATTTAAGCTAATTCTCTATGAAATGCTATCAGTTTTTCTGATAATAAATCAAGATCACATTATCTTGCAACTTAAAGGGCACTTCGATTGAAGCCTACCCAATCAACTAATGGCTATGCAAACTATATGACTATGGTTTAGATTTATGTTCTTTTTGGTTATTCTCCGTTTATAGAGCTAATAAAGGCAAAGAATACCAGATATATATAGAACATAATATAAAGATTATAAAATTGAAGTCAAAAGAAATAAAAAAAGTAATAAAACATTGATAAATATCAAATGTTCTTAAGCTATTTACGAAGTATATGAAATTGCTCTAAATTTGCTCCAGATTTCTTAAAGTCCACATTTACTTTAATATTACAATGAGATTAAAAATATTAAAAATCTTAGTAATGACTAACACTCATTTCTAACAACCGATAATATTTGTACACACTTTTTAATGCCTCAATATAGCCAGATTAATCTTTGCCAACTTATCCTTCCTGCAAAAGCAGCCTATTTCCTAAATTATGATTGAAACTTCTCAAAAATGGGAGAATAAACCGCATAATTTTGCTATAAAACTATAGATTTATACCATTGGCTTTGGTCGTGTCAGGAAGAATCTCATTGACTTATTCTAAAATACTAAAATCTATATTTTTCAAGTACACAACATATTATTTCTCATATCGAACACAGTACTATTTGATTGTTAGGTTCGTGTTCAAGTATTTTTTGGATTTTTTGAACTTCTACCATTATGGGAGATTTAAGTAGTTTACATTAGAATCTGAGATCAGTTTTACTAATTTTAATAGATGAGTGAATATTATAACACCTAATTTTTGACATTGTTTTCGTTAGACCAACACGCAATGACCATTTCTAACTAAATAATATAGAAATCTGCAGTAATGGAGCTGACATATCAGAATTTAATTATTGTATGATTATTTTTTTCTTGATTAGATATCTTCTTGTGCGTCAAGGATAGACTTGCTACTTATTAGTCTTACTAATCTTGGGACTGCATTGATGCTTTTTTGTCCAAGTTTATCTCTGATTGGGTCGAGGCTTCTTTATTTTCTTAAAGTTTTTTGTTATTCAGGATTTTAATTTATGCTGGGTAGCTTGTTAATATCTAAATTGAGCAGGTCTTTTTTTTCCATCCTTTTTTTAGATTTAACTTCACACATTTTTTCCAGTACATGTATTAATGAAGCTGATATTTGAAATTTCTATGGTACTCTGAAGGGAACTGCTCCCATTTTTTTAATTAAATCTTTTTAAGTCCTGGACTACCATGGAGTACAGCCAATCAAAAGCTAATAGAGTATAATTCCTACTGAAAAAATATCACTCTTAGCTGAATAAATATTTTCGATTAAAGATTAAGGTGGCATATAGAGAGGAGTACCTACATTATATTTGGTCCTAATCTCAGACTATGATTTAATAGCAAACCCGAAATCTCCAATCTTCCAAATTTTATCAGACTTGAGTATGTTCGCGGGTTTCAAATCTCGA
>ERZ724506.820-NODE-820-length-10914-cov-3.651441_pt1 | contig 10914 bp, 7 predicted proteins | sample MGYA00376039_ERZ724506 | MGnify/ENA primary metagenome ERZ724506 (study PRJEB28724, sample SAMN07190887) | wastewater metagenome | isolation source: effluent of sewage treatment plant in Hong Hong | place: USA: Christiansburg, Virginia | collected 2016-03-01 ... | reverse complement strand
TTCATAAATATTTTCTCGGAATAGCCCCGGACTTCTTCATCACTAAGATAGATTCTCTAACTACGAAATTACTGTAAATAAGTCATAACGCCATGTTTCAGTTTAAAAAATGCTGATGAAATCTCATATGTTAAAAAATAAATTAAAAATGTCAAAGGATTCATTTAATGGGTCAGTAAGAGGATCAGTAAAAGGGTCCGTAAAGGGGTCAATGGATGCTAGAAAATTAATTAATTTTTCCCTCGACCCAGAGGATAAATCAGAAAAAACCTGTACAAGTAGAACTTTTCCAACTGAAGAAACTAATCCAGTTTCACTAAAGAGGACAAATTTTTAATAATCTAAAATCGAAGGCAAAAAATAACTTTTAGCCTCTGTTTATTTGAGTGAGTACTCTCACTAAGGAAGATAAAAGAGAAGTGATATAAATGAGCATTTTGGAAATAAGTAAAATGGATATTTTCCAAAGTTCAGAAATTATAATTTTGGGGGAATTTTACCCTTCCCTGAAAAATCCATAAAGCAAAGTCAAGTAATTTAAGAACAATTTTTTGACCAATATGAACAAAAACCATTTGCTAACTTGAGAAAAGGTAACAACAAAGAAAAGGTACTAAAATCAATGGTGTTAAGTCAAACGGATGTCAAATTCCATTTTCAAAATGTAGGATGGGATTGGGATAACAAAATGTCAAAACTGATTACAGAGGATGATTCTAATATGAAATAGAGCGTATATTGTGGTTAAGAGAAAAAAGCAGAGCATCTGCATATTAAGTTGGAGATGCTTGGAAAGTTAGGTCGGCAAATAACATCAACTGTCATGCACTAAACTTTTTAGCATTGACAAACTTTTACTTCATAGATATTTTTATTATCTATTATCAAATAATACTTCTTTAGAATAGTTTATTCTTAATTTATCACTATTTTTTTTTATCCTTACGCACTCTTTGGGGTTTGAAATCTGGTTTGGAGAATTCGGTCAACAAGTCCGCGTATAATTTATGGCGACCAGTCATCGTAAAAAGCCATTTATCCTTTATTTGTTGGCAAAGATTAAGATCAACTTATGTTATCAAAACGCCATCATTAGTTCTTGACAATGATGGGGTCCTTGAGCCATCTGGAGCAGTCACATAGGTACTTCCATAAAAATGACCAAATTATTTCTTCGATCCCTTACCATCCCCACTTGTAAATGCATTCGGATAGACCTCTGTGCCTACTCGGTTAATTCCCACGCTAAAATAATGATTTGCGATGGCTGCGTTTCGAGCTTAAATTCCCCATAAGGGTTAGGAAAGACCGTTAACAGTTGCCGAAGGATTATAGACTATTTAGGCACCATTAAGACCAAATCCCATCCAATGCAAAGGATGATGCCTTCCATAACAAATATTAACACCGATTTTTCCAAACTAAGTTTAAAATACAGGATGACCACTTTACCCCTCCATATAATAGGTTGATTCATTAAAATCGCCAACTCGGGGTATATGTCCCTTTACTTGAGTTCCAAGAATATCTCCATGATTATCGATGATAACTGCTGTATTATGGAGAGTTCCTTTATTTTAATCCCTCTATAGAATTGATGATACAATCACCATGTTATGTTTTTTAGCTAATTTCATTAAGAATTGTGTTGACTAACCATTGACAGGCTCTGAAAATTCTACCCAAGGATATCTTTCTCTTGTACACATGAAGAAGGGAGCAGTCCAAATTTATTGAAGTCCAACAACATTTGCACCTTAGAGAGCAGCAATTTCAATCATCTACTTAACCCTGTCCATGATAGCATGCTTTTGCGCTTTTACTGAGTCATTTGTGGGTTTCACAATTCTGTTTTGAATACCAGCGATTTTCACTATTCGAGATTCTCTTAATTATTATTTAGGAGTATTTATTTTAAAATATTTTACTTCTACATTTCTTTATTTTGAAGCTGAAATTGTTTATTTTCTCAGAGCTTTTTCTTATGTTTTAATTCCATAAAGAATTTGCCGAACATCTTCAAATATTTTCTCAGGTAAATAGCTTTTAAGTGCCTCATAAGTGTCAGTAAATTGGCCAGTTTTGTCATAGAAATTTTAAACTCCTTTGTTGGCAACTTTGGTATGTACCAGCAATCTATCTCTTTATTCTCGGGTTTTTCTCAATTATTATTTAAGCTTTGAAATCTCTTACTCCTTTGGATCTGACTTTTTATCATTTTTATTAACAATTTCGCTTCTATCAACTTTCCAGTTGAGAGGATTGTTGGCTTTACTCCAATTTTAATGTCTTGAATATACATATCCATATGGTTTTCTCTCAACATATGAGCCCTGATGTTGATTATGAAATTAATTATTGTTCCAAACAACTCGACCGCGAGAAAAAGTAGTCAAAGCTTTGCCTTCAACCTCCATTCCTTAGAAGATGTTATGATCAACTTTTTGATGGTGAGTCTTATGAGATATGGTATGCTTATAATTTGGATCCCAAATTACAATATCAGCATCTGCACCAGCTCTAATGGCTCCCTTACGAGGGTACATGTTAAATATTTTCGCAGCCTTAGTTGAAGTAGCATCTACAAACTGATTTTCTGATAACAATCCAGATTTAACTCCTTTTGTCCAAACCAGTGATAATCTATCTTCTAATCCATTGACTCCATTAGGGATTTTGTTAAATTGGTCTTTCCCCATTCTCTTTTGATCTGTGCAAAACGTGCAATTATCTGTTCCTACTACATCAATAATTCCACTCTGGATATATTTCATTATATGAGTCTTCGTGGTCGGGTCAGGGCTTAAGCAAGGAGACATGACATATCTAGCTGCTACATCCCAGTCTTTATCCCAAAGCTTTAACCCATCTGTACCAATTGTAGATGCTAATGTCTAACTATAAACAAGTAATCCCTTATTTCGAGCTCTCATTACTTCATCAGAGGCATCCTTTGACATCAGATGCACAATATACACAGGCACATTTGCGCTTTAAGCTATTGTAATGACTCTATGTACGGCTTATGACTATACGCTCTATTTTCTTGAGAGGTAGTGTCCTTCTGGTCCAGTGATTCCCAAATCTAAGAGTCTTTTTGTGTTTACTTCTATTAAATCTCCGTTTTAGGCATGGACTATGCACAGAGCGCCTAGATCTCTTGCAGTTTAGAAAGCTCTATACATGCTAACATCATCAATTCTAAGGACATTGTTATAGGCCATAAAGAATTTAAAACTGGTGACTCCATTCTCAACCATTCTTTTCATTTCATCTTTGGTTTAGTTATTCCATTAAACAATTGCCGAATGAAGACCGTAATCACAATTAACTTTGCCGTCTGCCCATTTTCTCCATTGGTTATAAGCAGATGAGAGACTTTCTCCTTTAGAAGGGATAGCGAAATCAATAAAGGATGTAGTTCCTCCAGCAATTGCAGCCTTACTTCCAGAATCAAAATCATCAATTGCATTAGTTCCCATAAAAGGAAGTTGCATATGAGTGTGAGTGTCAATTCCTCCAGGAATAATAAGCTTATCAGAGCAATCGAAAACCTCAGCAGATTTATGTGTGAGATTAGATCCAACAGCTGCGATTTTACCATTTTATATGAGAACGTCTGAAATTTAGGAAAGCTATGAATTTACCACTTTCCCATTTTTAAGGAGATAAGAGTTATAAAACTTTGGGAGAGCAGTATTGATTCCCTTCTTGAGGGTTTGAATCATTTTTATTTATTAAAGTTATGAAAGTTATTAAAAGATATAAATGAATAAAATTATTAGAACATGATAAAATAGTTACTTGTTCGTTCATTTTTAGAAATGCGACATAAAAAATATCAGCAACAATTAAGGAGTGGAAAACTGGAAAATATCTTCGGCAAGCTCGAATTATTTAAATATTTTATAAAGTAAATTTAAATTAGTAACTATGAATCGAGGTGGATTTAGACTTGACCCAGAGAGAGCAAAAGGAATTGGTAAAGCACTTTTTCAGAAGTACGATATCTCCAAAAGAGGTGTCCTTTAGCCTAAGCAATGCTATTAGCTCTTTAGTGATTTCTGTTACCGAATTCTGGTATGAAAAAAATATAGTTAGAACATTGGGACTCCTCCTACAATGGAATAAGCTGAATCTATGCACCAGATCCTGGATGCAAACCGAGATAAAAGAGTTACTGAACAAGATTTCTAAAACCTTGCCCTGAGGTATTTATGCAACCAAGGATATACAAGTGCTAGATTCTAAAATAGAACAACTTCCACTTTTACTTCGTCCACTGTCACTATTTCGAGGTAGCGATTGTTATTCTAACTTTAGATAGACCAGACCCCAATAGAGAAAATTAACTGCATTTGCCACCAAGAGACTTGATGTGGTAAGAAGACTGTTTCAAAAATTCGACAGGGACAACTCAGGCTATTTGACTGAAGAGTAAATACCACTGATGATTGCAGAGACTTATAAAGATATGGGAAATAATTACACGCCAACAAAGGATGACGTTAAGAGTTATATGAAAATGGTGGATAAGGACGGAGATGGGAAAGTTACTTTGGATGAGTTCGAACGGATTATCATCATATCAATGGAAAACTCAGGACTAAAGGTGTTTGAATGATACTTTATATGCCAATCATCAAATAAGATAAGGTTATCTTATAAGTACTGGACTAGTTTAAGGATTGTATAATCTAGAAACTAAGAATAATATAAATTATAGTTATCAGATGGGTTTTTGCAGATCAGTCGACCGAGCCCAGCTGGTCAATCTCCTCACAGGAATGCTTGGAATTTACACTCTCTACTTCATTGCTGGTATTCTTCACGAAAGTTTGTATAAAATCAATAATTTAGGACAAAGCGCCCACATTATAATAGAATAACCAGGGACTACGAAATTTGTCGCAGCACTGTCGCCATACTCATTATTCCTTTCTTATTTTCTTGGATTTTGGGTCTCATCTATAACATTTTGTTTTTGAAATAACGCGTCAATATCCCAATAAAAAATTCAGCAATCACTGCTTCCGCTGTGGTGATTGCGAGTTTATTCTCTCTGCTTGCAATACAAAAAACAAGTTTTCCTGTTGTGATCATGTTTTAATCTTGTAGTATCTTGCCAGTTGTTTTTATAGGGGTATTTTGTTCTCGTGTCCATGATCCGAATCTGCAGCTGGGCCCTCACAAAATCATAATGGCTTTAATAATAACGGCAGGAATTTTGACATTTGAATTTGCAGATCCTTAGACAAGGCAGAGATAACTAAAATAATAGTTTATTGGAATTCTCTTTTTAGTATTTCATTTCGTCGCTGAAGGGTTTCTGCCTGATCTCCAAGCTGAAATCAAAGTAAAATTCAAACCTCAACCAACAGAAATGATGGCTGAGATTAATAAATGGTGTACTATTTTAACTTTAATAATTTCTATTGTTATCCTTGATGCTTGGTCATTTGCTGTCTTCATGTGGGAGCACCCCGAGTTTACTATTGACCTCATATTAATGTCATTTGTGTCAGGCCTGGGCCAATTTTTTGTCTATCGCATGATTAAGCAATTCAAGCAGCATTTTGTTCCTTTTACAATAAGCAGTAGGAAAATACTAACAGCCACGATCAGCATTGTATTCTATGGGCACTAGACAAACTGGATACAAATTTTAGGTATATCTGTTGTTCTATTTACTGTTTTTGTTGAATTCATGATTGAAATAACTAAAAAAGATATGCCACCACCGTAAACACAGGGTGTAGACATGCAACTGAATGAATAAAACTTTGGAGATTAAGTCAGAGGTGGAGGCATGCAACTGAATGAGTAAAACTATGGAGATGAAGTCAGACCCAGCACAGGAAGCAATGAAAAAACTTTATCATAGGTATAGAAAGACGAAATGGAATTAAAAATAGATCAAAAGTAGAAGTCTCTGCTTACCCCCAAAATATCATCATAGATATTAGATAAATAATTATCAGAATAAATCTCTTAGACCGAGTCAAACTTTCAAAATAAGGAAAGGAGCATGCCTGAGTAATAAATAAAAAAGGATAATGAGTAAGTAAAAACAGTGGGTTCAAAGGGAGATCAATAGATTAAAGAGTATAACTGAATTAATGATAATTTGTATATTCTTAGAAATTATATTTTTTATTTATGGAAAGCAAGACGGATATTTCTTCTTACACCTCTCATCACTAAGACAACAATCAAATTCCATCAATTCATGTTGAAAAATTTATGCTTTAATAGCATTCCAATAATCTTAACTCACTAGAAGCATCGAGATCAAAATTGCATCCGCATATTTTTACTGTTGCTTAGACTTTAAAAGACCCCTTTATTCTTAAGCATATAAAACCAGACTATGGTTCTCTATCGGATTTCATAGGGGATAGTATAATCAACCGAGATTTGCTGCATCAAAAAAAGTAATTAATTGACTATTCAGGAGAAAGAATGAGCCAAATGATGACGAAAATGAAGAAAATATTATCAAGGCTTTGTTTCAAAAAAAAAATCAGCAGTAGCTGAACAACATTTATCTTAATTATAACAGCACAGCATTACAAAAAAAGATCGCTGGCAAAATGATGGTTGAGAATATATTTTAAGAAGCTTTTGGGGTCACATTAGGGACATTCAAAACTCTCAATGTTAAAACTGAGCCCGTCAAGAATTATAAAATAAATTTAGATAACATCGATTAGATATTCATGGGCAAAAAACAATCTTCCACAGCCCTTTAGTTAAACAATGAAAAGAAAATTGGGAAAATTGAAAGAAAAAATAGCCAATAGTAAAAATCGTCAAAAACAAAAAGAAAATAATCAGTCAATTTAAGTTAATCACAAAGAATGCAAATCATAGAACAGTTAAAATCAAGATACCCAAGTATGAGGAAGCTATAAATTAGGAAAGAATGTACTTAATATAAAAAGTTGCAACCGAAAAAAGAATAATAAATAGAATAAATGTATTATAGAGGATAATAGTAAAAAAAATAAAATCAGTTGCCCTCGCATACTTTTTAAATCAGCGAAACAAAATTGCAAATATAGAAATTAACTATCAAGCCTGAACTTATGCTCTACCTTGCATCTCAATTCTAATTAGATAAAGTTGAAACAATTATTTTGAACCAAATAAGGATAAAAGAGGAAGTTTTGTGCTTCATGGTCGATATTATGAAGGCTTTTTGCATAAAATTGAACAAGCTGCATATGGGATGCATCTCCTTAGAGAGTACTCATTTTCTTATCTAGAGAGTTCAAATTTGTCTCATAGAATTAAGTAATTGCTATAAGTATCCTCTATCAAATAGTTATCCATAGAATATATGGACATTGAAACTAAATAATTTTGTGTGATTTGTCTCGGGATTGGCTCCAATACTACTCTTGAGAATGTAAGTTTCTAAAATAACAGCGTGGACGAGCGATCCTGCAAGTCTCTATAGTTGATAACAAAGCATTGCTCAAATTTGCGGAAGATATCGCTGAAGAAAAACTATCTGCAACCCCATCACTTTTCGTATTTCTCAGTTGAGTGCAAGTCGAAAATTATTATATGATTCATAATGAGGAGAAAATATATTTATATTCATTTATCATTGGACTATTTCTATGATTTTATCTATAATATTTTCAAATTAGTTTAGATGTTCTAAACTAGAAAACTAAATCCTGGCCAGCAACTGGACAGCTCTTTCCAAAGAGGATACGCAAAATTATCTGTCTAAGAAAATTCTTACTTATGAATCCAATTTGGCCCTGGTAAAAGCCTTTCAAAGACTTGTATCTCAGCATTTCAGTGACCTCGTAATTATTTTCGTGTTCAATTAAGGTCTGGGTGTTAAATTAGTATGTCAGCAGGGCTGCCCAGTTCATATACTCCTGATGGTCCAGGCAAGGGTTTCCAATATCACAAGCGTGGAACGCCTGAGTCATGTAAAACTATAATATTTTTACAACTTACATATCGAGAATCTTCATTTTCCTCACGTTCATTCATTTGCGTAATTAGCTGTTTAAATTTCTCTAAGTTTTTAAAGTGCTGAGAGAAATCTGTTGCCAGAATATTTTTTGTCATCAGCTATTTCATTTTCAGAGGGTTTGTCGATTTGGAAAAAATGTCAATGTTTTTTTATTTCAGTGCGTCAAATAAAACCTTGATATGCATCTTTTATAAGACAGCTTCATTATTTGCATATTTTGCAAGTTCTGATTGTTTCTTGATTTCTAATGCATTGTTAGTACCAAAATGATTCAGATCATGAGCGAGAGCGGCAATCAAACTGAAGCCAATTTCCTAGGAAGTAAATAAATTGGAAAATTTTGTATCCGCCTTCACAAGATGATAGAGCATCTAAATTAGGCAAAATTTACATGCATTAAAGAGAATCCATGAGAGAAGTTGTGATATGACACTATATTATACTTTGCACAAATTTAATTCACTAGCTCAGTCACCATTTCGGTGTTACAAATCGTCTCAAATTAATGGCTGGTGATTATCTGGACAGCGAGGGATCTGAGTTGCTTGCCTGAGTATGACAAAATGGGGAAATTTAATTTCTCATAGTCTTTCCCAGGTGCGATGTCTGATCGGTTGCTGATCTGGATTATTTTAAAAGAATAGGGTAGAGGATAGCGGGGATTTTTATGCCATTTCCAAAGAAATGATCTATAGTTAGAGTGATTAATTTTCATTTAATTTTCTAAATCATTAACTACTTTATCGCTTACCATGATGGCGCTTTGAATATCCTTCGCATTTTTTTGCAGAAATTCGTTTTTCTCATGGCTGGACTAACCAGGGTGCGGTATGTTTGTTTTCTCACCCAACACGCTAATATTCTTTTCCATTCTTATAGAAATAATATTTAAATAATCAATAATTTTATACTATGATTTACAAAGTGTATTACACCAACTTTGAACTCTGATACGAAAGAATTATAGATTTATATTAAAATGAGAAATTTTATTTTTTGATTCAAACGTTCTACGAAATTATTCATTTTTATTTAAATGAGAATATAATGTTCAAATCTGTCTGAATTTTGAGACCACTGCTCTTTGGTTTTTACTCTTGACTTTTATTGACGAAGGGTCTCTGCTGTAGTCTGAGGCTTATTTGCTTGCCATTTTTTCTCTAATTTTCGAAATCTTCATTTGTCGGCTAATATCAGAAGATATTTGTTACTCACTATAATTATCAATGTTCAAGATTTTCTCAAAATCTAAATAATAGATTTCTTACCTTTCTTTGTGATTTCAAGTTAGTTATTCAGAAACTCTGAAACTGAGTCGAAATCAAGGATCGTATTTTTTTACAACCCAAATGCTTAGGCGAGTTCATCTGGAATTGGTAATCCATTTGTCAAATAATCCATATGTTTTTTAATTATCTCATGTTTTTCTTAGCTGTATTCTTAGTTTTCCACCAAAATCTTCTCGGCCTGCTCACATTTCTTTATCAATGATAGAGGTAAGATACTCTCTATTTTGGATACCCCCACTATTTTATCTTTTTTTCCATCCTCTCCCTCTATGGCTCGGTATTACTATCCAAATTCTGCTTCATTATTTAATTTCCGGACTTCACTTTCAATATCTTCACCTTTATATGTGTACTATTTTTTTACGATTCCAAAGTCAGAATAATACTGAAGTATCCTTCCTTAATTTTCTTCAAGATTTTTCAAGACCAATTCTTACACATCCAAATTCAATGATTTTATGATTTCATTTTGTTTCACAAAGCTGTTATAAAATTATTGTTATGTGGTTACTGAAAATTAGAGTACACCTCTTACTTACTCTTATTCTATAAACTAAGTGCCGTCGGAGCATTTTAAACTTTGAGGGTTTGTGAAGGTAGGCTTTTTTCTGTAGAACTATGTTTGAAGTTTTTAAATCGGGAACACTCCCATATATTAATTGATCGTATCCCTAACAAATCTGTTATAATTTATATGAGATCTTATTTTTTATTCCAATGTTTTTGGTCTGTATTCAGATTGCACGATTTTGAATGAAGAGAATTTTGCCTTCCCTTTCTGTGGTGGCTTTGCGACTGACCCTTACTGACTACCTGAAGATTTGTTCAATCTTTTTTTAACTTTTTGCTTTGCAAATCTCTTGTTACCCTCGTTATCCTGATGACGGCTTCTTCTTGCCTCTTAATCCTTTTATTAAATAATAATTTTTGCATCTGGTTCATAAATTTATTTATTTAAATTTAAATTTTCCTTTTCATTCTTAGTTTCCTCTTAAAAACGTCTCACCTCTGATGTTTACTGATCTTCGAATTAAATTTACCTTTATTTTTTCTCTGTAACAATCTATTCCCTCTCCTTCATATATTCATCTATTTAGACCTTATACCTCTGACTTCTGTTTTGATTCAGTTTAACTCCATACAATTACTGTTCGGCAAGTTCGTCAAAAGATTTCCCATACTGATTATTTCCAACTGGATTCTCCTTTAAATTATCTATGCCAATTGAATTTTTGAATTCATTTATGTAAGATACATATTATGATCGTATCGATTCTAACTATTTATCAATTCTTTCATAGGCTTTTTCACTTAAAGTATTTCTGGCGAATAAAGATTAAAATATTTCTTTTTGATTTTTCTTATCTTCTTAGATTTTATCCGAGTAGGGTCCTTTCTCCATACATTTTTCAAGGTACCCGTTATCTATTTGTCGAAGTAAAGCTAGTCGATGATTTTCGTCAAATTAAAATTACTCTTTGCCATTGAGTAGCTCCATTTTCATAAATTTACCCAAATGCAAATAGCAGTTTTGGGCTTATTGCTGGCAACTGTAAGTCACAATGCAAAACCCTTTGGTTTTGGTTTTAATTTTTCATAGCGTTCATCTTTGGCTGAAATACGGGG
>ERZ724506.819-NODE-819-length-10916-cov-3.700948_pt1 | contig 10916 bp, 3 predicted proteins | sample MGYA00376039_ERZ724506 | MGnify/ENA primary metagenome ERZ724506 (study PRJEB28724, sample SAMN07190887) | wastewater metagenome | isolation source: effluent of sewage treatment plant in Hong Hong | place: USA: Christiansburg, Virginia | collected 2016-03-01 ... | reverse complement strand
CAATAATATTGGACATAAAGCCCTTGGTTAGGAATTAATGAGACAAATTTTAGCAAATAGAACTAAAACTTAAGGAAATGGTACAGGTCTAATGAATGATAAATAAAAAGAGTTGAATGAAAGGCATAGAAAATCAAAAGAAAAACATTTATAGAATAGTTTATTTGAGAATCTGAATATATCTCAATTTAGTAATAATGTTTTTAAAATGAAAGTAAAATAAACCTTTAAAAATGCTGTATCGTCAGAGAATCTCCCGAAAGGTCAACCAGAGAGACCAAACACTGAAACCTTGCGCGAGTTGTAATAAAATAATAAATTGATCGCAATAAAGTCTGTGAAATCAAATGAAGTTAAACAGAAGTTGAGATGCTAAAACAACAAAATAACAAAAGATATTATCGAAATATGCCGAAATGTTGAAAGAAGGAAGAGTAATACCTAATTATAGAAAGTTTTGAGTAATTATCTGCAAGCTCACTTGATTAATAATGTTTCATCGACAGCATAAAGAAGAAAGAGTAGTAAATTATTGAAAAATAGAATAGAAACTGAATGAAGTTCTAATTTATCTGCATTTTAATTATTTTTATTACCGCCTTTCAGAGTCACTTAAATCTATATTATATTACCGCAATTTGTTAATATATAACATGAACAAGTTAAATTAAAAAGACGACTCGAGCGATGTATGCGATGAATAATAAGATGAAGTCGTTGACGCAGGAGATCTCGAATAAAGCTTCATGCAAACTTGTGAGAGTTTGGCGGGATCAAAAAAAAAACACAGTCATTAATTATAAATTCCCAATGCGATTTAAATGATGTTCATACTTTTCTCTTTTTATCAAGATGAGCTAACTGAGATAGGAATTGATAAAAACTGCAAAGTGAAGATCTCCCTTAATAAAATAAAGATTTCGTCAGATAACTAAAAATAAGATGTTGATAAATGTTTTCTTAGAGTAGCCAAATACTTATAAACGATTTCCTATACTTAATTTAAGCATTAAAACGCATATAAAATATCATGTTCTCCTTACTTTAATAAAAAGGCTGAAGAAAAAGGCTTTAGACTGTGCCGATTCAATGGAAAAATATACTGTCATGGTAGAATGAGTAAGAAAAATCTTTAGGCCCATATGAAGGATGTATTTTCAGGACAATATATATTCACAGTGGACATAAAATCATCCAAATCAAAAGAAAGATAAATTTACAATCATTTAAGACTGTTTCTGAGAACAATAATGAAATTTATGTCAAAATAATTTAAGGATCGAGATGTTAAAGTAGAGTTAGATACTTTTGAAATTAAAGTTAATTGTATAGGGGAGGTACAGAGAGACTTAGTCTTTGCTAAAAACACATTCAAAAATTTATTAGAATCAGTTGTCATTATGATTATAAATATTTAAAATGATGGAGAATTGGATAAAAAGCTATAGTAATTGAAAGTATATGTGTCAAAAAAATCATAGTACCCAATCCACGTTTCAAAATTATCAAAGAAAAGTATCACAATTATTTCCAAATAAAATGTAATGCGAAAACTTATTCAAAGACCAAAAGTATGCGAGTTAATTTAATTGAATGGAAAAACTGAGATAGGGTTATTTTTACCGAGAAGATACAATTATATTGAAAGAAAGATTATGATTGAAGAAATTTGTACAAAAAAGGGATACGATTTCACAACTCTTGGAGGGTTTTATCACTACTTTAAGAAAATGTTTATTCATGAGGATGAATAAGTTGATCAAAAGGAACTGTTGGAACTTATCACTTAAGTTATGGTTTCTATCAAAGAAAATAAAGATAAATATTAAATTCCGGAGAAAGTTGTCAACAAAAAGAAATAATATAAGGATATTTAAGTAAATGAAGGAGAATATTACTCAACAGGAGATATTAAATTAGATGAAAATTTAAGTAAAATTCTCAAAAATGATGTCCTCGTAGAAAAGTTAAAGATGTCAAAGCCAGCTTTTGTTAAGTATAAAGTTTTTGAAGGCGAAGAAATTGATAAGTTATACTGGTACATTGATGGCTAGCAAAAGAAAGTTATCTGCAAAACTGAAGATATGAAAGAAGGCACATAATATTTTTCAGGAAAAGCAAAGAAAATGGGATAATAATATATTTATTCTTTCGAATCAAAGATTAAGATCATGTGAATTGATTTAAATAAATAAAATCAAAATTATAATATCATTCATATTTATGATCCTTGATATCTTGAAGAGCCGCCTCTTATACTTTCAATTTATGAATTTCCACTTGAAATTAGTTTGAATTGTTTTCCTCCATTTTTGCTTTGGATCTATTATTTGTCAATTGCTAAATTTTATAAATCTAATAAAATTGTTGATTACTAACTTTCTGGTTCCTGGTCAATAAGTACTTCTCCTTCTCTCTCACAAGTTTTCACAATAAAATCTGATAAGTTCTTATTCATTTTGTCAACCTCGTTATAAAAAGTTTTTCTGATAAACAGGTGAGATTATCCTCTATTTCTTTATGTCACTTTGATTTTAACAATGCTTTGAGCCATTTCTATTTTAACATCCTAGGCGTGTGTAAAAGACTTAAGCATTGGCATTTATGGGAAAGAAACCTTCCATTAATATAAAAATTGAATCAAATTTTATGAAGGATTGAGTATTTTAACACTTCTCTTTTCTTTGAGAACAAACTTATTAACATCATTATGAAATCGATAATCAATCCGAATTGATCCAGTTGTTTAACTTGGTGGGTGAATGGACTGAATGATAAAAAACTATGAGAATAATTTCTATTTTTTCCATTTATCTATCAACTGCTTCAATACCACAGCATCATTGTTGTTGTTTTTATTCCATTTGTTTAGATTACTTTTAATTTCAGGAGAAAGTACACTTTTTTCAAATGATACCTTATATTAAGTCGATGTGTTTTGCTTTAGGAAAGAAGAGCTTTCTCCACTGCTCTTATCTTGCCTTGAGCTATTGTTGTCACGATCCTTAACCATATATTTTGCCCCATTATTTTTTTAAAAGCTTTCTTAAAATTACTGAAATTAATCTGTTTCGAAAATCAATGCTCCATTAATAGTTGTTACTTATATGCCATTTCGACCTTAAGTTATAGCCTTTTGACAGCATGAAGTGATATCTTTTGCAAGGATCACCAACTAAATTTTCTAAGCAAACAAGTTCTTTTTCTTTTCTTCAAAGGAGATACCTTTGCTGATGATCTCGAGTTTTCCAGGCCTAAAAACTCCCTCATAATATAAACTCGCTTTAAATGCTTTTATTTTTGAATATTTATTGACTCGGCCTGAGGTAATCATGCCACAACAGCCTGGCTGCTTAGTTTAGACCACGCTCTTGGTATGGTACTCCTTATTTTTTAATATTTTTTTTGTTTCCTAATACTTTTTCTTTTCTATTTGTGATTTAAATTAAATCAGGAGAGTCGGTCGAAGTGGATCATTAAACAAAACTTCATATCTTGTATCTTATTTAACAATTTCGATAATTTAAGTATCTGAGTTAAATTTTTTAAATACGTTATTATATAACACCTTTTCTTTTTACTTCTTTAATATATAGCTCAATTGACAATGCTCGGATTGTCTCTTTACAAAAGCAATGATTGTTTTTATTATTTCCTCAAAGTCTAAATCCATTGCAGTCTCGTTTCGAGTGAATTAATCATAAATATTTTTGAAAGTTGCGAACGTTTTTTAGATGTTGTTCTTAAATTGACTGACACTAACTAAGTTGTTCTGGACTCCTTTCGAGGCATTAAGATGCTATGACAGGAGTTGGCTTGTTCTTTTTTTAAACTTTTTTAATTACTACTACTTTTTCTGCACAATTTTCTTGAGTTTCTCATCGTGGGATTGAAAGGACTTGCTGACCTTATCGAATCTTCTTTTGGCAACATCATTAATTAAAAAACAAAGAGTTATAATATTCAAAGTACCCTCTCCAAAGTACTTTTGAACTTTTTTCTTGAAATCTTCTGTACCATTGGATTTGAAGACTGATTTTTCAACGCCCAAGCATTATTTTTCAATCTTCTGACAACTCACTATTTGATTTTATATATATTCAATCATTTTCTTTTGAAGATATAGAAACTATTAAACACTTTCACCCTTTTTATTTATAAATGTTTAGCACCTATCTAAAAATAGTCTTTAGTCAGAGCTTATTTGAACATCCTGACAATTTGCATTGAAAAGCTATTTTAAATCAGAAAACATTTCGTCTTATCTTTGAGATTGTTTTCCATATTTAATATCAAATCTCTGAATTTCTTGATTGAAAACATCCCCCTATCCATCCTATACAGCTAATATGCTCTGCATATTGTACATTTAATCCTTAGTGGAGTCAGCTAGTATAGAAGCAGCATTATGAAAGCTAGTTAAGTGAGTATGAAGGAGAAATACAAAATCTTCTTTTATATCTTTTAAACTTTAAGTTAATCTTTTTCTCTTTTAGTCTAAAAATTGCAGAAAGCTCGTTAAATTTAGCTCCTTATTTTCACTTTAATGGAATTTTTTATCTAAATTCTTTGTGAAGTCTGAGTCAGTGTTCAGGTTATAGAAGCTGATAGGGTCCTAAAAGGATTTAGATTTTGTAATCATGACTCCAAGTTTTTCACATAAATATTCGTACTCTGCATATTTTTTATTGTACTCTGCCTCGCTCTGGTTATATTCGGCGACGGATTTGATAAATTGGTCAGATTTTTTAATCAGTTTCTCTTCAAGTTTTGCGGAGTTGATATCTACTTTACCTAAAGAGTCTATATTCAATTTAGCAACATCTTAAATAAAATTGCAAAGATGTTTATAGATAAATATTAATCGTTTCATATTTTTACATTTGCCTATGGAATAGAATGATTTCTTAGTAATGGTATCTTAGAAATTTTCGATTTGCTTCTTTATTGATTTTGAATTCTCATTAAACATGTTCTGGCTTTTTATTATGAAATCAAAAAACTTAAGTTTAGTTTAGCTAAGGTTACCAATCCTGGTGACGAGCTTCTTGATTTGGTCGATGACATCAGAATTTTTTTATGCTTCTAACATTGTACTGTATATTTATATTTATAACAAATTATGTCAGAAATATAAACATAATCAACGTATATTTGTATATTGATTATAAAAATTACCCTTTTTTATAGCTTTATGCAATAAAACATGACATGAAAAGGATGCTTTTATTAAAATAATTATAATAGAAAGAGATTAATAACAACATATTGATGGATTCTAATTTTCAGCTAGAACATCTTGCCGAAATTAACTAACTTAACAGATAATTTTCCAATCAGGAGTTTATTTCCGTGGTTTAGCAATTACTGCGTGACCTGCAGCTCAATACGTCTTTAGATTTAGCTCAATTGTATCTATAAATAGAAAAGAAGTCGGGAAAGGTTATCGGGAAGGACATACTGAAGTTACTCCATGTTTTAAAAGAATAGACTAATCTAGATAAATAGTTAGACATTTAATTGAGATTCTATTTCACCACTATTTCTTAATTATAATCAAAGGGTAAAAATATATTGACAATTGGTTAATTTTTTGTCTCCTTTGTATTGAACAATCCTAAGAAAGGTATTGTTACATCGGAAATTCAATAGAAAATATCAGCGTATAAAGTGATATCCCTTCAAAAGCTTTTAAGTGTGATCCAATGCATAGAAATAACCAGAAAAGAGAGCAAAATACTAAAATCAAATAAAAATTCTCAAAAAGAACTTCATAAATACGAAGAGTAATCAACATTATAATAAACAATCTAATGGTCATATCTGAGTAGTCTCAAGGTTATCTTATTCTAACATGTTTTTGATTCAAAATAGTTACAGAGAGCAATGAATTTAATGAATAGAATAAAAGAAGAATTAGACGATAAAAATTAGTATGATTATAAATTAAACCAGATATAGAGAAAACATGAGGAGAAATATAGTCAATTAGCTGAGTAACTGTTCAAATTTTAATAAGCGTTACAATAAAAAGATTATATCATTAACAAATTACAACAATAAAATATGAAATACGAGCAATAAATATAAATATTCGAAGAAAAATGTCAGTAGGATTTTATTGATACCATTACGAAGATGAGTTAATAAAATCAGAAACTGCTTAGATAAAAAAATGAAGCAATGATCTACATAAAATAAGTCTAAAAATAAATATAAAGTTACAGACATATTTATAGTGAGAAAATGCTACAATTGGAAGAGTAATAAGAATAAAAATAAAAATAAAATTATCCTATACCATCACTAGAAATAATCGAGGAATAAATGCAGATAGACAGCCCTGACATTGTACTGAAAAATTAATTAAAATAAGCTTATAACAAGATAGGAAAGCTACGTAAAGAAAATCAAGAATTGAAGAACTAAATATCTGAATTGCGAGCTTAGTTATAATCCAAAGCCTATGTTTCGTATTTTTTATTTTATTTAGAGGAAGACAAACTGATCGAACTTTCAAGAATCTCGTACTTGATTAAAATCCTTTTTGTTAGTAAGCCAGAGATACATTCTTGGGCATTATTCGAAAAGGATCATATGCTGAAATATTAACCGATGAAGAACTGGAAAATCTATCCTATAATAACCATTCATCTAAAAAATTAGTCAGATCAATCACGAAAGAGCACCTGATAGATAGCATGGATCTGAACTAAGAAGAAACTTTGTAAGAGAGAATTTTTAAAATAGACTCATTTGATTTTATTGGAGTTCAAAATCAGCTATTTCTGAAGGATCTTGCTTCATTTATGAAATCAACATCGATCAGTTTGAATAAATTTAAACCAATCTTTAGTGCATCCATCGAAATGGTCAGTCATAATGGAAATAAATAAAAATTAGCATTAATCCACTCTTCAGATAAGATCTTATTATGTAACATTCCAAGTTTTAATATCAAATACATTACCCCATTATCTGGCGTTGAATAAATTGTCATACTTGAATAACCTAGAAACAACATAGTGCTAAAGCTGAAAAAAAAAAATAAAAAGATATCATAATTTGTATTAAGTATGAATCGAAGAAAATAGTACTTAAAATATTTATTAAAAGTTTAAATTTTAGAGTTGGGACAAAGTCAAGTAAAAATAACATTTTAGAAAGAAGAAAAAATCGAGTTAAATCCGAATAATTAAATGATAAGTTTATCAAAATTCAGGGATGTTAATAACTTAATATGGAGAAGTATCTATGATGGGGAGAAAGTATTCGAGGGAAAAATAAAACTAATTCGATTTTTAAGCAAGCAAATTAATTGTATGATTGTGATTACTTCAATAGGAATTTTAGGTTTTTGTAAAAAAAAAGAATAGTGGTAAGAAACAACTCGAAAATAAGTCATCATATTACCTTATAACAAAAGCATGCAGATAATTGATCTAAGTAAGGAAAAACAGCTTAAAATAGTTTATCCATCCATTTAGAAGTCATATCTATTAGAATTCTTATCCTATGCCGAAACAAAGGTGGCCAAAGCCTTAATTGAACTCGAAAGATAGAAAATAATGAATGATTTTAAACAGGAGAGCCAAAAATATTTGAGTATCTGCGCTGGGTTTAATAAATTGGGTTCAATTCAGCAATAATATAGTGATATTTCAGAATGATTTTAATTTTATCAAATAATTTTTAGTTATTTTCCTGCTTTTGTAAAGGCATCGATACATTTTTTCACTTGTTCTTCAGTATGGCTTGCACTGAGTTGTACTCTGATTCGAGCTTATCCTTTTGGAACAACTGGGAAACTGAAACCGATAACAAAAATATTTTATTATAAAAGCTTATTTGAAAGCTCTGTAGCTATTTTTGCATCTCCTAGCATAACTGGAGCAATTGGAGACATATCATGTCCGATAATTTTGAACCCTGCTTTTTTCATTCCTGTTCTAAATTGTTTAGTGTTTCTTTGGAGCTGTTCGACTAAATTTGTGCTTTCATCAAGTAATTTATAAGCTTCAATTGAAGCTCCCACAAGACTTGGAGCTATTGAATTTGAAAAAAGATATGTTCGAGCCCTGTTTCTCAACATATCTACGACTTAGCCATAAGAAGCAACAAATCCTCCTGAAGCTCCACCCATTGATTTTCCTAGTGTTGAGCTAATAAAATCTATTTTTCCCTCAAGATTAAACAATTATGGTGTACCTTTACCTGTCTTTCCAATAAAGCCAGCAGCATGACATTCGTCAACATAAATATAAGAATTATACTTTTGAGCCAGTTCGTAAATTTTATCAAGTGGAGCAATATCGCCATCCATTGAAAAAACACCATCAGTTACAATAACTCTTTGACGAGCCTATTGACTACTCTTAAGGTTTTATTCTAAATCTTTCATATCCAAATGTTTGTATCTCTTTCTGATTGATTTAGTTAAACGAATACCATCAATAATAGAAGCATGGTTGAGAGTGTCGCTAATTATAGCATCTTCAGGCCCAAATATTGCTTCGAAAAAACCTGCATTTGCATCAAAGCCACTGGGAAATAAAATAGAATCTTAAAGTTTATAATATTGAGCAATTATTTTTTCAAGTTGTTTGTGGATGTCTTGAGTTCCACATATAAAGCGGACGGAACTCATCCCAAAGCCATGGCTATCCAAAGTTTTCTTTGCGGCTTCAATTAAACGTGGATGATTTGAGAGGCCTAAATAATTATTGGCACAGAAATTTAGGACTTCTTTGTTATTAGCCCTAATTTTTGAAGATTGAGGACTTGTTATAATTCTCTAGGCTTTATAAGTCCCAGCAGACTTGATAGCCTATATCTATTTAGCTAATAAATTTTGGATATTTTTCCTCATGATATAAAGATATTTATTATCTACAAAATTGTAAATGGAATATTTATATAGCTTAATTTAATAATGAAATTTGGAGATGATCAACCAATAAATTTCTTGTATTTTTCTGAATTGCGTTTTAAAATTTATTAGATTGGCCCTAAAAGTCTTTTGAATGAATCTTTTTCTAAATAAACCACCTTTGATGAAGTCACACATTTCACGCTGGCTTGTCTTTGAGTATTCCTAATGAGAGCAATTTCGCCAAAATAGTCTCCTTACTTATATGATAGGACTTCATTCTAACCTTTTTGAGCAATAAGATGGCCTTAAGCAACAAGATAAAACCTATTTCCTTCTTCACCTTCTCTGACAACATAGTCGCCTGGATTATAGGTTTCTTCTTTTAGAATATCACAGAGCTGTTATTTTTCGTAAGGATCTATTTCTGAGAGTATTTCGGCTTTTGATAAAATTTATCTAAACTTTTATCTTCTCTTGCTGGCTGATTCTTCAACAATATGTTTAAAAGTTTGTCGATCTAGACCATAGAGTACCCCATCTTTTGAACAGACTATTGTTGCTGCTCGAGGAGCTGTATACATCAAAGCTAGCTATCCAAAAGATTCTCCAGTTTTATAAGTTTTTAAAAAAGATTCTTTTCCAAAAAATACTTTACTGCAGTCAAATTCTCCTGAACCTACAACATAAAGAATTTATCCCTCTTCTCCTTCTTGAATAACTTTCTGTGAGGCCGTAAACTATTAAGTTGACATCGCATCAATCACAATGTTGATTTCTTCATCGGAGAGAGAGCCAAAAAGAACTGATCCTTTCAACAAGACTCTGATATTTTATCGAATTTCTTGCGATTTTTAAATAATCTTTGGGACAAATTATTGTTTTTTATTAAAAGTTCCATAAGCCTATGCACTGATTCCCTGCCTACTTAATTTTTTTTTCCCTTTGTTCTTCTTTATTTTTTACTAGAATTTTCGATTTGCTTATTGCTGCTATTAATCACTCTCTTCTGAGTCAGCATGACGGGTTTTATTTCTTTCCTCTAAATTCTATGAAAATTTACCTAGAAGTTTGCCAACATATTGATGAACAAATATCAGCAAATCGGATGGCCTTTTTCTGACTAGATCCTCCATTAATGGGGAGACAAAAGGATTGACAACAGTTCGAAGATAGCTAGAAATTTACTTTTTCTTTTCTTCCATATTTGATTATAAATAGAAATAAAAAAAATATTTAAATACACTCTCATAGAATATATGCAGTTTTAAATTAATTTCGGTTTAATTAAAAAAAGATTTAAAAACTGATATTCTTTGTCTTTGATTTAAATAATTATATGGCGAAATTTTATCGATATATTACCATCATAATCAATATAATATGGGATCCAGCTGTGTGTGTGGCAACGATAGAATTATTAAATCTAGACAAGGGTTAGAACTATAAACTTCATAAGATTCTATTTATGAAAAGGCCTTTGGCAATTACCAACGAAAAAATTTAGGACCTATAAGCGAGTCTTCAAGATTGAAAATGGATACTATAAAATCGGCTTCAAATTAATATAATATTGAAAATAAAAGCACTGAATAGGACAGCTTTAATGAAAATCCACGCAGTCTTCCGAAGCAGATAAGTGGAACAGAAAATCCAAAGAGAGTAACGTAAGTAATTGAAGTATAACCAACTGGAAGCCATCAACCAAATATAACTTATTCAGTATACCCAAATTACTGATATATTAATTGATTTTTATTATGTATTATGCGAAAAGGTATTTATAAATTAAGTAATATAATACCGATGGAAAGAAAAGAAATTGATCAGTTTTAAATCAACAAGCATAAATCTAAACTCAAGACATATTCTTATAATAAGAAAGAAGTTAGCGGAGGCTGTCTCAAAGTATCCTATGTGTAAATTAGTATAGAAACTCAAGTAATATATGGCATCTACATCCTATACGCTCATCATTAGTATAATTACAATATATTCCATTTTTTCGATTGATATTGATAAAGGATTTTTTAACCAAAATGCCAGT
>ERZ724506.818-NODE-818-length-10918-cov-17.451165_pt1 | contig 10918 bp, 21 predicted proteins | sample MGYA00376039_ERZ724506 | MGnify/ENA primary metagenome ERZ724506 (study PRJEB28724, sample SAMN07190887) | wastewater metagenome | isolation source: effluent of sewage treatment plant in Hong Hong | place: USA: Christiansburg, Virginia | collected 2016-03-01 ... | reverse complement strand
TTTCAAAAAGAACCGCGCTTAGAATCTGCCAAGACTTACGCCCCATCAAAAAACATGAGCTTATTTATCTACAGGTAATGATTTTTGGCTTAATACCCGACCCGTTATTTGTGCGTCATAAATGGTTTTTTAAAAATGGCGTTTTGCTATCACACAATCACAAGCTAGAAATAGATGTCAGTGACACAACCGCTTTTGCATTGTTGCGACAAAACGACTATTTGCTGATTGCCGAACTACGCGAAGCTAAGGAAAGAATAAGAGAACTTGAGCTAAAACTTGGACTGATTAAAACTAATATTATTCAATTTTCGGATTATGTGAGATGATAAAAAAGGGCGCATTTTGCGCCCTTCTTTTTAGCCTTCTTCAACGGTCAGGTAGTTAATATTTCTTTGAAAACTAACTACCCCCAAAGCACTCTCATTAAATCCTAAATTAAACTTTTTCAACAACAAAATCTCTAATAGTCCCGACAAAATCCCAAGTCGGATCATAAGTGCTCCAACGTCCTAAAATTAGACTGTTTGGGTGTATATCAGCACCTAGGTTTGAAGCCGTAGCTGAGACAGACACGCCATCAATAGTTAAGGTATATAGCAGCCCGCGTCTTGTTACTAATACCGTTTGCTCGGCTGCTCCCACTACCTGTATTGTCGGATGAATTAAAAGCTTCCCCACCACTCCTGTAATAATTAGAGCTGCCCTTAACCCTCCAGCTGCATTTTGTATTCTAAGCTGAAACCCCCCAAAGTTAGCGGCAGGATCGCCGAATGCAAAAAGGAGGGAGAGCGTGTCAGAATCTGCTGTCATTTTAAACTTAAACGAAACGTTAAAGTCACCCATTTTAGTCATAGTAAAGTCTTCAGCAGTATTAAGATCGCCGCCAAACGTATAAATGCCACCATTCCCCACAGCAAAACTGGCTTTTCCACCTACAGACGTGACACCTACCCCAGTCGAGACACCATGTCTTCCAGTGTTATCAGAAAAAATACCGCTGCTGGTGTTAAGATTAAAAACCTGCCCCACAAAACGTTGCTTTTTCAAAACGCCTAATATTCGCATATTAACCCCCGACACTCATCCAGCTTGTAGGCGTTTCGGCGATCAATGTTAATGTTGTATAAATTGCCGCTGTAGTGCTTGCACCGCCCGTCACCGGGCCACTAATTGTGATACCACCCGCCCCACCTTGTCTGACATTAAAACTATCACCGACCGACGCGCCTAAACTTGCTGGCGTACCTAATGTCACCGTAATGGCCGCCGCATTAGTACACTTTAAAATTACCTTGCCATTTGTCGTGACATCAGCCGCGACGACTGTGTAAGTAGTACCCGTTTGATTGTTGAACGTATAACGATTATTGACCACCGCTTGATAATCTAAAAGCGCGTTAGTTACGGCCAACGTGGTCGGGTATTTTGTGTTATCAGGCGTTAATAAGTTTGATGATTTATTGACGCTGTTTTCGGTGACATAGCCAATGTTATTTTGAACGATTGCCCAATCCGCCGACGTATTCGCCGCCGCATTAATTAATGCGCGTACTACGTCGCCAACCTCAACGACGCGACCCGTTGGTAATGTTCCCGCGACGCTAACCGTCCAAATATCGCCTTTTTTGATTGCACCCGCGACACCCGAACCGCCCGACGCTGGATATACGCCGCCGCTGGCATCAAATACGCCCCGATCATTCCAGAGGCCGACCACTAAACTATCGGCATAGTCTTTTGCGTCTAAATACGCATCGTAAGCACTGCCGACAATATCCGCACCAATGGCCGCCGCATCAAGGTTATCAATTAATTCTTTTAATACGCGCCCTTGATTCGCCGACAAAACACTGACAACGCTATTACTTAAAAGGTTGTCAGTAATATCAACAGACCCACCGACACCTAAGGCTTCTAAGTCATCCGCTAACTTTTGCAAACGTGCCGCTTCTACCGCTAAACGCCACGCATCAAGGGCAGCTTCTACCGCCGCGTCCCGTATGGCTTGCGCCGCTCTTGCACTTTGCCCACGAACTGGATTCATTTTTTTAATACCTCTAACGCTGCAATACGCCACTCGTGAACGGTGACAGTCTCAGACACTTTGATAATGCTTGAGCCTGTCCACAAAATAGCGGCTACTGTTAATGTCTGTAAAAAATTGGTTAATGTTTGAGCGTTCATTAAATGCCCCCGATGACCGCACCCACCGCGCCCGTTATCTGTTTTGCATCGTCAACACTCACGCCGTTATTCACCAAGGCAATGCTCAACACGACCGACACCAACACATTGCCGACATTACGAATGGCTTTGTTTTCCCAGCATCTTTTTAAAAAGTTTTTCACAACGTTACCCCTAATATTTTTTTTACATATTTTTTGGTTTCAGAAGGCGCACGGCTTAAACCTTTGTTTTTTACGTTACCAATGCCCCAATTGTAGGCGGCTACTGTTTTTGTCCAATCCATACCAACATTGTTATAAATCCACTTTAAATATCGCGCCGCGCCGTCTATGGCTTCGGACGGGTTAAGCGCGTTTTGTTCACTACCGAGCCATTCGCGTGCGGTCGCTGGCATGAATTGAGCAATGCCCAATGCGCCCACGCTTGAACGTTTTGCACCCGATATAACCGACGTTAAAAAACTGGATTCCTGTTTTAATAGGCGATGCAGCAAACCCGACGGCAATCCATATTTATCTTCAATCGTGGCGATATAAGGGGCAAACTTCTTTTCGTTTTCCCCTGCTTTGGATAAATCTGCTTTTAATTCCATTGCTTTTTTTCCCCCAAAAGCGACAACACCGACTAAGGCCGCGCCGATTAAAAGATGTGAATTATTCATTTTTACCTGCCTGATAAAATCTAAATTCTGGCGCGGGCCGCATTACCGCCGTGGTGAGTAATGGCGATAATTTAACGGCTGGTTTTCCCGCTGTTGACTTTTCGGATTGTTCACGCTGTTTTTTAATGTCAGGATTAAAAAAATCAAAAATCTTGTCGAAGCCTTTTTGTAATCGACTTTCGCCGACCACTGATTTAGCCGCACCATTGATGGGATTTTTTTCGTCAGAGACAAAATCCACCACGCTATCTTTAACCGCTTTTGCGCCGTCGCCTACTTTACCAATGCCTTTTTGCACTTGATAAATGGCATACAACGCGACACCCACCGCAGCCAATCCGATAACAATTTGCGCTTGTCCGTCTGAAATATTGGGAATTTTCATTAATCAGACCTCTGTATTTGTTTCATACACTTTTTTAATATAAAACGTCGTGTTAACACCTGACCCCGAAAAGTAATCAATTGCTTTTACATATATTTTTTCTGAGACATATTCAAAAAACACATATCTTAAATTTGCACTTGCTGGCGCGTCTCCGCTACCAATGTAAACATTGCCCAATACTCCAACGCCTAGCTCAATTTTATCGTCTAAGCTCCAAGCGTGGTTAGCTTCATTACTAATCGTGATCGGTGTCTCAACTAAAGGAATGAATGCCATTTTTACAATTATGCCTACTAGGTTTTTTTCACCCCTAAAATCAAACTCTTTTTCGGTAATTGTAAAATTACTAAGCGTATGCTCGACCCAAGACGCGCCGAGATATTTTTTCCGTGTTTTTTGCGGCACTGGTTCTGGAAAATCAGGGAACACAATTTTTTTAATTAATGCACTCATTCTTAAGCCTCACTCATTCTTAAGACCTGCCCCGCAGCACTGGCTATGGCGTGGAACTCAGCGACCGCCGCGCCATCTTCTACCCATACATCCCCAGCCGATAACAATAAGGCGGCATTTAATAACGTGACACCCGCACCGCCCAACGCAACCACGCCTGTATTGGCACTATCCGCCGCAAAAATGACGCGCTTTCGACCTAAGTTAATATCCAATACTTTGACCCGAACCGCGCCGACCGTTTCGCTATCCAAATCACCGATTGCCGAACCTTGAGCTAAAACGGTTAAGGTTTCGCTACGGTCAACGCCCGTCCGACCGTTTGAATATAAATACTCAATTTCTTGACTAATGGTGCTTTCAATTTCGACATAAACTAAGGGCTGTTTCGATTCAAACCAAAAGCCGACAGGGATGTTTTCGTGCTGGTCAGGTTGTGAACTGTTAGCGGTTAAAAAGTTAATAGACAAGGGCGCACTGGCCGCCAATAACTGAAAAAAATAGCCGTTACAGGGTAATTTGTGACGCTGATTAGCTGTTAAGGTTTGCTTGACTGTTGACATTGTTTTGACTCACTTTTTAAAGACCATAAAGCCAACTAACGCCAACACGCCCAACAAAATCACCTGCGGATCTATGCCGCTGTTTTGTAGCTTGGTTGTCGCTGTTGTTATCGCGCTGTTTAATGAGCCTGTGGTACTGGTAATCCCCTTCAGCGCATCGCTGGTGGTTTTGGCCGAGCTTTCAAAGGCTTTATTGGCCAAACTGCCAAACACGCCGATAACGTCGCCTAGACTTTTATTTGTGCCGTCATTGTTTTTATTGGCGAAGGCAAACGCGTCCTTAATGGCATCATTGTCTAAAACATTGACCTTGTTTCCATCACCGCGAACGCTGGCGAGGCCGTTAATGGCCGAATTATCGACCGTCTCGACGGTTGAGACGTAATTACTACTTTTACTACCCATGTTATGCCATCCGTTTTAAGAGTAAAAAAGTGAGCAATAACGCACCGCCCAAAGCCACCGCCTTGAGAGGATCTAAGTCACTGGTCAGCGTTTTTTGTTGTGGCGCACCCGTTAAACGGTTCGCTAAAAAGGCAGGCATGGCTTTATTATTTAAGGCGGCATCCCCAAAGTTAATGCCGCCGTACACATTGCCATTTGCTTCTAAGCTGGCCGAACTTGGCGCACCCGCAGCCGCCCCGCCGACAGACGACAACGCGCCTAATAATGCAGGTAACATAAGACCGCCTTACTTTTTAGTAAGCAAATAAATGGTAATAGCCAATCCCATACCACCCACCAAATACGGCAACATCCGACGCACTTCACCCGCCGCACCGACAGCCGCCGCTTTGTTGGTAAAGTTATTCACCGCATCTACCAAGCCATTGCTGGCTTGTACGTTGGCAGGTTGACCTACGGCAATCGTCGGATCATTTGCGCCTGTGGTTTGCATGGCGTAAATAGGTTGTGCCACGCCTTTTTTAGCCAACGCAACTTGACTATAAACACCCGCCGCTTTTTCGGTATAACCTAACACCGTGTCTAAAAAGCCGAATTTTGATTCACTCATTTTTATACTACCCCTTATCAAAAAAGGCGCATGACGCGCCTTTTTTTAGCACGATTAAATAGAATTAATACTTGCTAAGACGCTGTAATATAAATCTAAGCGTGCCGCTTCTAAGGCTTCAAACTCCCACAAAATCACCGCATCATCGGCTGGCATGAGGTTTAGACCTACGTTGTTATCTTCTACAAAATCCACTGTTGCGAAGTTTGTTTGACAGATTGCTTCATAGTGGCTTTGGTAATAAACCGCCAATAAAGGACTGACTTTTTGATACAAAGGAATGTTGTCTTTAGATACCGAGATAGTCGCTAATACATCGGCGGGCAACACTTCAACATTGGCTTGAGTCGGCACAATATGCACACGCTTTAACACATGCTGTGCTTTGCCGTAGCTGTAACCAATTTGATGCGTGCCAATAGACACCATGTCCACCGATTGCTTGAAGAAACAAGGCAACAGACCGAGAGGCAATTTCGTCGCGGTAACATTGGCATGAGTGACAATCCGTGGCGAGGTTGCACCCTCAATATCAAACTCAATTTTAAAGGTTTGTACACCGCTGAACGTGTGAACAATACTTGAAATCTGGTCAGCAAAATTACGGGCACGAGGTTCTTCAAAATCTAAGATGAAGAAGGCGGCATCATCGACCGAACCTTTATACAGGTTGTCACGATGCAGGATTGACGCAGGCGCACGAATAAAGACCTTACCGTTAATGAGTACACGAATTTCTTTAATCATGGCACGGGTTAAAGCACCCGATAGACCAAAGTAAAAAATTAGATTGTGGTACGACATACCCGTAGGCAAATCTAAACTGGCTGTACCCGTAGCGGCCAAATTAACAAAATCAGGCATTTTTTGACGAATAGGCATTTTTTTTATGCTCCCTAAAAAGTGGTTAAACGCTTAAACGTATTCGTTTAACTTAGGGATTTTTTTCGCAATGGCGATTGCTAAAATGGCGATAACGGCAATGGTGACGGCTTCTTTTACTGGAGGCATGGTGAGATACTCGTTTTGGTTGTTTATGTGCCGTGAGGCGATAAACAGACAGTAGCCAAAACGCCGCTTTTTAAGCAAATAACCCTTGCCCGACAATGTCAGACAGCAATAACAATCGGATAACAAAAAGGCCGCGAATGGCGGCCTTTTTATGGGGTTAAATTTTTATTAATCGCGTTTTTCGTGAGCCAAGTCAATCAAATCATCACGGCTTATCGCCATTTTTAACGGCTTAAACTTTTTAGCATCAAATGGCTCTAACAGCACAAGCCGCTTTTTCTTTGGCTTGACTATTTTTGCAATCGCTTCTTTCACTTGAGCTTTCATAGCGTGACCTCCACCAGTTTGATACCTAACGCTCTTGCATGATAAGGCATTTTATTGACCGCATCTTTTTCGCTAGTCAATAACGGTAATTTATTCTCTATGGCACATTGTAGCACAAAAGAATCATACGACATTATTTGACGACTAATCGCTATTTCCATAGCGGCCTTTTTGTCTATATCGACAAATGCTATTGGCATAGCCATCACCTTGTTATATGCCCTCTCTGCTACGGTTTGAGTCATTTTCTTTTTATAAACGCCTTGTGTTAAGGCGTTTACCAATTCCCACCGCACAGACTCAGGCGCAACAAGGCAACAGCCATCTATTGCCCTAATCTCAGCATCCCCATTTTCATCTTCTTTGCAAATCGCCAATATTGACGAAGTATCAATCACTATAACTTTCAAAATGTTAAACGCCCTTTTTCTAGTTTACTGGTACGCATATCTTTATGAAGATATTCTAACTTAGAACGGTCTAATACTTGAATGTCGGATACTGGCACATCCAACTCTCTAGCCATATAAACCCTGTCATTGGCACGTTGCATCCCACAACAATGAATAACATGAGCATTACCGAACAAGGTCTTATCCGATTCTGCTGGTCTTTGTGTAACGCCATAAATATTAGCCCCGTATTTTCGACCCCGACGCACTAGCATCCCCCAGCCATCAGGTGCTTTTGCTGGCGAAGTCACGTCCGCTAATTCCTCAGCGACAATATCCGTCATTAAACCATTTTCAGCACCCAAACGGACAAATGCAAACGCACATCTAGCCCAATAGTCAAAGTCAGCCAATTGTTTCGGCTGGTAGCTTATGCGGACGTGTAGCTCCTGAATGGCTTTTACTAATTGCTCTTTAGTGTAAACAGCTTTTGTTTTTTCGGTATATTGCCCCTCAATATCCCATACCAACAGACGCAAACTTGTCGCAATCTGTTGTTTTAGCCAAGCCGTTTTGCCCGAGCCACTACTGCCGACAATGGCCGTTATTACGCCGTCATCAGTGGGTTGATGTTTGAGCATCGGGATTCATCTCTTTAAGTTTTTCGGCTTTGGCTTGTTCGCGCTTTTGGTTAATCACCGTGATTTTTGGGGCAAAAACCACATACGCGGTATAAGCCGCGATTAACTCCACTGGCAATGTAAAACCGTTCATATTGGGAAAGTGTTTTGCTAAAGCAGGGGCAAGGCCATCGGCCAATTGTTGAGCCTCGTCAATAATATCGCCTTCTTCTGTTTTGTACTTTTTAAGCTCTAAGTCAGGATGCAGCATTTTGACCATTGGTGATATTTCAACAATGGCGGCCTTCCACAAACCTAGCGGGCTGTTATCCGCCTCTTGTTGCATTTGCTCTTGCGTTTTTTCGCCGTGCGCTTCACTCATTAGCGCGTCAATTTCTGCGGTAATGGTGGGACTAGGGTTAAGCTCGTTTTGTGGGATGCTGTCGGGATTCATACTCTATTACTCCAGCCGAAAAGTGACGGCCTTGCTGGTGGTGGTGTTTGTTTTTCGGGTGGTGTGTGATTGTTTTCCGCTGGCTTGTCGGACATGGCGGCCTTTTCTTGTGCGGCTTCTAGTATTTTCTTAATGTGATTACTAAAAGCCACCTTGTTAGAGAACAAATCGCCGCACGTCGGACACGACAAATACGCTTTAGGCGGCATCCGTCGCAAAGCACCAACCTTTTGCTTGGTTGTTTTGGCTTGCGCGTCAATATTTCCGCACACAGGACACGTTATTTTTGACATTCTGCTTTTACCTCTCTGTTTGGTTTTTTCATTTTTTAATAACTTCCGTACAGTTATTGCCACAAGTCCAAGGGTGAAGCAAAACCGCCGCTTGACGCGGCAAATGCAACCACATCCCCCCAATACTCCCCATCCACACCGTCAGCCGCCCGTACACTTGCGTACGCTTCAACGCGCTCTTGTGCGCTGGCCTGTGTATGTTCTTTTTGCGCCGTGACTTTTGTCCACGTCGTACACTTGCGCGTCATCAATTCATCAACACCCACGCGAACACCCAAGACAATGCTTTTAGGCTCTAGGTACTTGTTAAGTGAAGGTAATAATTGAATGGATTCATCGGGGATGCTTTGCACATCACCGTGAAAGTTTGCCAAGTCTTTTAAATCATCTTTAAACGTGCGCTTAATCATTTCTGGCTTTTCGGCTGTCATGGTGTAAGCCAAGATATAACCTAGATAATCGCCGCAATCAGCACACGCCCACATTGTCCGCAGGCTGTCAGGCATATCCCCCACTTCACGAATCCGCCGCAATTCACGATAAATATTAACGGGAACTGTCCCAATAAATTGAAATTGGCGAATCCCCCAACACGCCGCCCACGCACGAACACGCGCCGCACCGTCCGCACCCTTTGTGACCGTTTCGCCGCTTGCGTCTGTGTGTTCGTCTATATGCGCCCCGTCCACGTTTTTAGAGATATATTTAAGGACATAACCAACCACATCGCCCTTAGCTGGATTCATGGCCGCAAACTTAATACGGTTTTTTAATGCGCCGCGCTCAGGCGCACCCTCATAAAACAAAAAGTATTGACGTATAGCCAACACCGCTTTTTTAGCAATACGCCCCGATTCAAACCATGCAGCTAAATGCCAATGTACTGTCCCGTCCTTGTGCGGTTCTGCCACTCTCATTCCCGCCATTTTTATTTCATGGTTTGACAGATACGCCCGCAATAAAGCATAGCGGCCTGTGAGCATTTTCTGCGTATCTTTAGGACTTGCGCCGTTATAAGTATGACTTACCTTGTGCCACGAACTGGACGCGGTAATAGTGATAAACAGGCCACGCCATCCCATTAATTGGTAGTAAGCCGCCATCCCCTTAGTACGGACGGCCAACTCATTAACGCGCAACTTGGGATTGCTTAGGCTTTTGGCAGCAATGACTTTTAGGCTTAATACATCGCCCGTTTCTTTATTTTCTAAGGTGGTACGGTCTAGCCAATCGGACAAGCGTTTTTTGTTTTCTTGAGTCTCTACAAGCAAATCGTCGCTACAATACTTTGTGACTTTGCCGCGCTTAATTTGCGCGTGTTCGTCTTTTCTGCTATCCCGTTTTTTAAGCTGATTGACCCACCATTCAGGTGATTCTAGGCGCATTTTTTCGGGCAACCACCCTACCGAGCTTTTAGGCATGGCGACGGCTTGAGAGTCTAAAAAGTTTTTGATTGCTTCTCGCTCAGTCTGCCGAATGGCCCTGCTTGCATGGTCTGCAAAGGTTAGACGGCAATAATCGGCACAATTAGCGGCTGTCATGCGTTTATTTGCCCATGAGTTAGACACCGCCTCAGCGATTGCTTGGTGCAATGCATCGACATTGACCACAAAAGTCTGATTATCAGGAATAAAATGATTGATAAAAGCCGTCATATCATCACCCCAAGCCCAAGACCGAGCGCAAAACAAATAAACATCACCGCACACATGGCGAGAATTTCAAACATTGACATTTTTTTTAGACCGCCATTCCGTGACATAATTTTCTTGAATACGTCGCTCTTGTGTTGACGCGAAGGTGTACAAACTACACGCTTTAATAATCGCGCCGACTTGCGCCAATACGTCACGCTCACGCAAGCCAACTACATAAAACGACATTAAAAACGATTCTTTGTAATTCAAAACGATGAAGCCATCACCGCCGCTTACCAAGCAAAACGGCTCAGTAATTCCCGTTTTTAGCTTTTCGTTCATCAATGCGATGCGGTCAGAAAATGAGACTTGAGCCGACATGATCCGCCCCTTACTTCTTAGAACATGACGCGGCAAACCTTGCGCCCACGTCGTAACCTTTATTGAAGCCAAGAATGTAATCTCGTGAATGAAATCTATCTCGCGCCATCGACCACCCCCAAACCATGCCGACGCTAAAAACAAACAAGATAAAAAGAGTCACTAGAAAAAAATCCATAATTAAACACCCCGCGCTTTTGTAATGACTTCTTTTAACGCTTGATGAACAACCAAAGAATGAGTCTCTTTAATTGCCAATTCACACGCCGCCAACAACTCAGGCGAAGCAGCAATCAAACGCGCGTTTTTATGACCATCACGGGATAGATAATTAGGCTCAGCGATAAGGGCATCACCGTCGGTAATATCGCCATCACTATTTACAAACCAGTTTTTATTTTCTTGCTTTGTTTCATTGCTAGACATGACAGAAGCCCCGTTTTTGTTGTGGAGTTAAATATACACAGACAGCATTAGAACACGCTTTTCATGCTCTCGTTATCGTTTTTTCTTTTTGTTCACTCCGAACATAT
>ERZ724506.815-NODE-815-length-10928-cov-4.487446_pt1 | contig 10928 bp, 7 predicted proteins | sample MGYA00376039_ERZ724506 | MGnify/ENA primary metagenome ERZ724506 (study PRJEB28724, sample SAMN07190887) | wastewater metagenome | isolation source: effluent of sewage treatment plant in Hong Hong | place: USA: Christiansburg, Virginia | collected 2016-03-01 ... | reverse complement strand
AATCGAATCAGAAAGGCAACCGCAAAAAAATTAAACCAGTTGATTATTAAATGAAGTTGTTTAGACTTTTTATATTAGAGAGAAAATACTAACAAAAGAAAAAGACACCCAGTTGATATTGAAATTTGTTTTTGCACAACAAAACTTAATATTCTGGGAGTCTTACACGAAGATAAAATAGCAAGATTAATATTACCACATTTAAGTAGAGGTAAAAGAGGATTTAATTCAAAAGTAGATTTGACAAAAGTGGTTAGTTTAATATTTAAGCGTTTAAAAACAGGTTGTCAATGGAGAGAATTGAGCATAAAAGAATACTTTTTTGAGAATGAAATTACTTGGCAAGGGGTATATTATTATTACAATAAATGGAGTAAAGATGATTCATGGAAACGAGTATGGATAAGCATTCTGAGAGATTATAAACAACTCTTAGATTTATCTAGTATTCAATTAGATGGTAGTCACACTATAGCAAAAAGAGGGGGTTCAGCAGTAGGCTATCAAGGTAGAAAATCTGCAAAGACTAGCAATAGTTTATTCTTGTGTGATAATACTGGACAGATGCTTACAGTAAGCAGCCCACAATCAGGAGAACATAATGATTTATTCAATATTACACAACTCTTTGAAGAACTAACAAGTGTATTGATAGAGGCAGGAATTGAAATAAAAGGTTTATTTATGAATGCAGATGCAGGGTTTGATAAAGAAGAATTTCGTGAAGCATGCAGTGCAAAAGAAATTGAAACAAATATTGCTAGTAATCGAAGAAATCAAAAGTATTCTAATCAATGTTATCAGTACTTTGATGAGCTATTGTACAAACGCCGAACTAAGATAGAACATGCAAATGCTTGGATGGATAGCTTTAAAGCACTATTAGTAAGGTTTGAAACAAATGCTAAAAACTGGATGGCGTTACAATGGATGGCGTTATCTATAATGTTTTGCAAAAAAATAAAAGTCTAAACAACTTCAATAGTATATCCATTCACTCTTTCAACAATAGTATCTTTTTCACTTTTCTTGCACATGCCCGTTTGGTTATAGCTAATGCTTATTTCATAGGAAAAGAATTTAGCTAAAGGATAAAATGAAAAAAGCTGAATTAAAATAGCAATTATCGTCAATGTAATAGATGCAAGTACCGCTCTAAGAAATAGGTTCACATTATAAAACTTCATTACCAAATAAATGTTTTACTAAAAATAGTCTAAATTATTTCATCCACTTACTCTAAGCTACAATTGATTTTGCTATTCTTAAACATAATAAATTTGCAAATTACATGTACATACATTAATTTTACACCCTCATGCAACAAGTATTAGACATATTAAAATTGGCACATAGAGGTGGAATAGAACCTAGTATGGACTTATTGCATCAAAAAGAACAGAGTATTCCAGGTTCAATTAATTATCATATTCGTCGCTACTTTGCACAACATCCTTGGGTTGCCGACGATGCAGGTATGATGGTGTATCATTACAACGAAAAGAGACCAAGTGACAACTTTTTAGAGCTTCGTTTTTGTACAACTGGCAACAAATATTGTTATGATAAAAGTTGTAGCTTCTGCGAAAAACAACCTACCAATTGCCAAGGTCAACAAGCAACGGTAGATGTTTTTACTTTTCATTTTTCTTCAACTTTCTTAAATCAGTTTACACATAATGTTAAATTGAGTAATAGAAAAGATGAAGTATTGGCATTTAAACATCCCAACGCATTTACCAAAGTTTTTCCTATTTGCAATAAGAAGAGAAATGTTTTAGATGCTTTGTTAAACCATAGTTATACTGGTGCATTAGAAAATATTTTCATCAATGCAAAAATTCATGAACTACTGTTGTATAGTTTAGATTGTTTGGTAGATGAAAAAGAAGAAGGTTTTACTTGTAAGTTTTTAGAAGATGAATATAGCCGTAATGGAATTTATTCGGCTAGAGATATTTTGTTACAGCACATTGGCGATCCTATTACTATAAAAGAATTGAGCCGAAAGGTTGCCATGAATGAATGTTACCTGAAGAAAGGTTTCAAAGAAATTTTTGGTACCACAATTTTCGATTTCTATCAACAACAACGTATGGAACATGCCAAATATTTGTTGTACGAAAAAGCATTAAGTGTTACAGATGTTTCAGCATTGTTAGGCTACTCTTCCATTTCACATTTTTCTGCAGCATTCAAAAAACACACAGGCTTAAAACCTTGTGATTTATTAAAATAGTGTAATAGGTTTATGCATTTGTAAATGCACGAATATTAAGCTATAAAATTTTCTGCTACTTTTACTGCATGAAAAAAATTCATGTTGCAATCCTGTTATTTCTATTTACATCTTGTAAACTATCACAGAACAATACTATCGATACCATTGTTCATCATGCTGTAATTTATACAGTTGACGAAAAATTTACCATTGCCGAAGCAATGGCCATTAAAAATGGAAAAATTGTTGCAATTGGTACCAATGCCGATATTTTAGGAAAGTACAATGCTAAAGAAACGATTGACGCAGCAGGCAAAGCTGTTTATCCAGGATTTATAGATGCTCATGCCCATTTTTTAGGCTACGGACAAAGTGTTTTTGCTGTGAACTTGTACGATTGTAAAACTTGGGAAGAAGCTATTGAAAGAGTACAAAAATTTGTAGAAAAAAATCCTCAAGAAAAATGGATTGTAGGTCGTGGTTGGGATCAAAATAAATTTCCACGCAAACAGTTTCCTACAAATGAATCTCTTAGTAAAACTTTCCCTAACACTCCAGTTTTATTAACGAGGGTAGATGGTCATGCAGCCATTGCAAATGCAAAAGCTTTGGAATTAGCCGGTATTAAACCAAATCAACAATTAACTGGTGGAGAAATAGAAACAAAGAATGGTTTACTTACAGGTTTGTTAATAGACAATGCAGTTGATGCAGTTTCTTCAAAAATTCCGGCAGCAACAAAAGCCGATTATGAAAAATGGTTAATCGCTGCACAAAAAAATTGTTTTGCCCAAGGGCTTACTACCATTACAGATTGTGGTTTAATGCACAACGATGTAGAAGCAATTGATGCTTTACAAAAAGAAGGTAAATTAGATATGAAGTTGTATGTAATGCTGAGTGATAATAAAGAAAATTTTGATAAATATTTATCTAAAGAACCGTATAAAACCAACAAACTTTTTGTAAAAGGCATTAAAGTTTATGCAGATGGTGCATTGGGTAGCAGAGGTGCATGTTTGTTACAACATTATTCCGACAAAGCCAATTGGAGTGGTTTCTTATTGAGCAATTTATCGCACTTCGATTCAGTTGCAAATCTTCTATCAAAAACCAATTTTCAAATGTGTACACATGCCATTGGCGATAGTGCCAACAGAGCAATTTTAAACATTTACAATAAATACTTAAAAGGCAAAAATGATAAACGCTGGCGTATAGAACATGCACAGGTAGTAAATGAAAATGATTTTAATTTATTTCGTTCAGCATCTATCATTCCATCTGTACAACCAACACATGCAACCAGCGATATGTATTGGGCAAAAGAAAGATTGGGCAACGAAAGATTAAAAGGTGCTTATGCTTACCAACAGTTATTGCAACAAAATGGTTGGCTTCCTTTAGGAACAGATTTTCCGGTAGAAGACATTTCTCCATTTAAAACATTTTATGCTGCTGTGGTAAGAATGGACGATAAAAATTATCCTACGGGTGGCTTTCAAAAAGAAAATGCGTTAACCCGCCAACAAACTTTACGTGGCATGACCATTTGGGCAGCCAAAGCCAACTTTTTAGAAAAAGAAACAGGTAGCTTGGAAAAAAATAAAAAAGCCGACTTTATTATGTTGGATACCGATTTAATAAAAGCCTTGGAAACTGAATTATTGAATACAAAAGTAATTGCTACTTGGGTAGATGGAAAAAAGGTCTTTGGAAAATAAACAACTAAAACTGTTTATTCCATTTTAATTTAATTTTAAGATTCACAATAAAAATTAAGCTGTTTGTTAAACGAAAAATGACTTGCGTCAGCCTTTTCATTTTTGTTGTGTCATTTGTTCGTCATACTAATTTTAGCTCATATCGTTTTACAATTCTATGGCAATTCTTAGCATTAGCTAAGCAACTTTTGCCATTCAAAAAATATGATGCAACGCAATTACATATTTTCTTTACTCATTGGTATTTCTTTAGTTACTACAGTAAGTGCTCAAAAAGACACACTTACAGGAACTGGAGATGAAATTGTAGTTACTGGAACAAGAACTGAAAGAAAGTTGAGCAATGTTGCAGTTCCTACAAAAATTATTTCCCAAAAAACCATTCAACAAGCTGGCTCATTAAGGCTAAGTGATGTTTTGCAAGAACAAGCTGGTTTATTTTTAACCTCTGGTTTTGGTGTGGGTGTTCAAATGCAGGGTTTAAACCCCGATTACACCATGATAATGATCAATGGAGAACCATTGGTAGGAAGAACATCTGGAGTATTGGATTTAAACAGGTTAACCGTTGGCAATATCCAAAAAATTGAAATTGTAAAAGGTCCGTCATCTAGTTTATATGGCAGCGAAGCAATGGCTGGTGTAATTAATATTATAACGGATAAATCGGCTGCGAAAAAATTCAACACATCTATTCGTTATGGCACTTATAATACGTTAGATGCCAATATTGGTGGAAGTACAACTTTGGGTAAATTGGGTATTAATGTGTTTATCAATAGTTACAATAGCGATGGTTACAGTATACGCCCATTCTCAGTAGAAAGAACAGTTGCTCCCATTTGGAGATTGAGCAATCAACTGCAATTAACTTACCCAATTTCATCGAAAACTAAAATTGAAGTATCGGCTCGTTACAGTTACGAACACATAAAAAATACCATTGCAGTTACGAACAATGGTGTTATTACTTATTCAGATGGAAAAGAAATACATCACGACTTTAATCTCAATCCTGTTATAACACACAATTTCAACAGCAAATTAAAATCGGCTCTTCGTTTATATGCAACTCGTTTTCAATCGGAGCAAAAATTAAATACTTCAGTAAGTAGTTTATATGATGATAAATTAGATCATCAATTTTTACGTGCCGAAAATCAAACAGATTATATTTTCAACAATAAAATTAATTTAACCGCTGGTGCTGGTATTATAAACGAGGGCGTTAAAAGTACTCGTTACGAAGTAAGTAGCGATAGAAAATTAAATACCATTTCTTATTTGTTTGCACAAGTAGAAATTAAGCCCACTGAGCGTTTTACCTTAATCACAGGCTTGCGTTACGACAATAATCAATTATTTGCAGCTGCATTTTCGCCCAAATTAGCAGTAATGTATAAAGCAGGTAAAAAATTAAAATTAAATGCAAGTATTGGAAGAGGATTTAAGGCACCCGACTTCCGTCAGCTATACCTTAGCTTTACCAATACTGCTGCTGGCAGCTACAGTGTATTTGGTACTTTAGAAGCACAAACACAAATAGAACGATTAAAGCAACTGGGTCAAATACAATCATTCGAATCGGATTATTACAAATTGAAAGATTTAAAACCCGAGTTTTCTACTGGCATAAATTTTTCGGCTCAATATACTTTCAACAAAAAACTAAATACAAGTATTAATGTATTTAGAAATGATATTGAGAATTTGATTGATACTAGATTGGTTGCAGTGTACAACAATGGAGCCCAAATTTTCAGTTACTTAAATGTAAAAAATGCTTATACACAAGGTGTAGAAACTGAATTGAATTATAAATTGAATTCCCATTTTTCAGTTGCGGGTAGTTATCAACTTTTATTTACAGCAGATAAAGACCAATTGAAGGAAATTAAGGACAATCGTGTGTACACAAAAGATGCAAATGGTTTCCCCCGATTAATGGAACGCAGTGAATATTTTGGTTTACCTAACAGAAGCCGCCACATGGGCAATATAAAATTCCTGTACGAACAAAACAATTACTTCATCAATATCAGGGCATTGTATCGTAGCAAATGGGCTATCTCCGATAAAGATGGTAATGGCTTATACAACACCAATGATGAATTTGCAAGTGGGTATGTTCAACTAAATATTTCAGCAGGAAAGCAATTTAAAAATGGTATTCGCATACAGGCTGGAACCGATAATTTGAACGATTATACCGACATAAATAATTTACCCAATTTACCCGGTAGAACTTTTTATGCAACAATCACCTATAACTTTTCAAAATATAAAAAATAGCATACAAATGAAAAACGTAAGTAGCAAATTAGCAGTAGTGGTATTAATGATTGCATCTTTTACAGCTTGTAAAAAAGATGATGCTCCAACAGTTGATACAACAAACAATGGTAGCTTTAAAGTATTTACACAGGGCAATGTTACAACAGTACAAAACTTACAATCGGATACCATTATAGGTTTATCGCCAATTGGACAACCTTATGGTGCAGGTAAATACACTTTTTTTAGTTTAGCCGATGGTGCATTGGTTGCCAATAGCGATAGTGCTACAACCAAATGGGATATTGGCTTTCGTGGTACTACCATTATAACAAACAGTGGAACTAGTGGTCCTGGTGCAGGTGGTGCATTTGTACAAATTGGTGTATTTGCAGATATTGCCGCTGTATCAAATGATTCAACTTTTAAAACCGATGCAGCTCCTAATTATGCAATTACCACTGGTAGTAACAAAGGCTGGTATGTGTACGATGGCCCTAATAATTTAGTTACACCAATTCCTGGTAGAGTTTTAATGATTCGTACTGCAACTGGTAAATATGCTAAGCTAGAAATTAGCAATTATTACAAAGGTGGAGTAACACCAGCAGTAACTGCTAGCGACAATATTAAGTTAACAGAACAACGTTATTTTACTTTCCGTTATACGTATCAAGCAAACGGAAGCAAAAGTTTTTAATTAACTTCTTGTGTTTCAATCCAAAAACCTGCAATTATGCAGGTTTTTTGTTGTTTAAGTAGCTTATCATTAAATATTCATTATTCCAAATACACCTAACTGCTTTTCTCTCATAATCCTTAACTTCGCCCACCTAAAAAGTGTATCGTTAAATGTTTATTGTTTAAAGTTAATTATCCCTATTTAACCTTAAACCTTAAGCCTTAAACCTTTAACCAAAAGATGAGCAAGTACAAAGAGTTTTCAGGACTAAACCTCCCTTCAATAGAAAAAGAAATATTGGCTAAGTGGGACGAAACCAATGCCTTTCAGCAAAGTATAGATCTAAAAGAAGGTGCAACGCCATTTGTATTTTATGAAGGTCCACCAAGTGCCAATGGTATGCCAGGCATTCATCATGTTATTTCAAGAACTTTAAAAGATTTGGTTTGCCGTTACAAAACCATGCAAGGTTTTCAGGTAAAACGTAAAGGTGGTTGGGATACACATGGCTTACCTGTAGAATTAGGTGTAGAAAAAGAATTGGGCATTACGAAAGAAGATATTGGCAAAAAAATTACGGTTGAAGAATACAACCAAAAATGCCGTGAAGCAGTACTGCGTTACAAAAACGAGTGGGATAGTATTACAAAAAAGATGGGTTATTGGGTAGATTTGGATAATCCTTATGTAACTTTTGAAAACAATTACATAGAAAGTTTATGGTGGATTTTAAAACAATTCTATACCAAGAATTTATTGTACGAAAGTGTAAGCATTCAACCCTACTCTCCTGCTGCTGGTACAGGTTTAAGTAGTCATGAACTAAACCAACCTGGTACTTACAAAGATGTGAAAGATACCAGTGCTGTGGCAATGTTCAAAGCAATTCAAAATTCAAAATCACAATTCTTGTTTGATGCACTTACTCCCTCTACTGAAGGAGAGGGTTGGGGTGAGGTCTTCTTCATGGCTTGGACAACCACACCTTGGACTTTACCTTCAAATCTTGGTTTAACTGTTGGGCCAAACATTGATTATGTTTTGGTAAAAACTTTTAACCCTTATATACATCTTCCTATTAATGTAATTCTTGCAAAAGCCTTACTAAGCAAGTATTTTAAAGAAGAAAGCGAAAATGGTGATTTTGATAATTACAATGCTGACGTAAAGCTGTTGCCATGGAAAATTCTTGCAGAATTCAAAGGCTCACAAATAGAAAATTGCGAATACGAGCAGTTGCTTCCTTATGAAGCAAACTCACTCGAAGCAATCCAACTCCAAACTCCAAACTCCAAACCTTTCCGTGTTATCGTTGGCGATTTTGTAACCACAGAAGATGGTACAGGTATTGTTCACACAGCTCCTGCTTTTGGTGCAGATGATTATCGTGTTGGCAAAAAATACAATATTGGTATTTTAACCATGGTAAATAAGCAAGGAAAATTTGTAGATGGATTGGGAGAATTCAGCAATCGTTATGTAAAAAATTACAAAGACGAAAAAGATTATCAAGATGTAAATGTTGACATTTGCGTTAAACTAAAAAAAGAAAATAGGGCTTTTAAAGTAGAAAAATACGAACACAGTTATCCGCATTGTTGGAGAACTGATAAGCCAATTTTATACTATCCACTAGATGCTTGGTTTATTAAAACTACTTCTTTAAAAGATAGAATGGTAGAACTGAATAAAACCATTAATTGGAAACCAAAATCAACTGGTGAAGGCCGTTTTGGCAATTGGTTAGAAAACATGGTAGATTGGAATTTAAGCAGAAGCCGTTATTGGGGAACGCCTTTACCAGTTTGGCGTACAGAAGATGAAACTGAAGAAATTTGCATTGGTTCAATTGCCGAATTAAATGGTTTAATCCATGCCGATAGTCCCATAAAAGAAATTACCGATTTACATAAACCACAGGTTGATAACATCATACTTACGTCACCTTCTGGCAAACCCATGAAACGTGTGTCAGATTTAGTTGATGTTTGGTTTGATAGTGGTGCAATGCCTTTTGCTCAATGGCATTTTCCTTTTGAGAATAAAGAAATATTTTCTCGAAATTATCCTGCCGATTTTATTGCTGAAGGTGTAGATCAAACCCGTGGTTGGTTTTATACTTTGCATGCAATTGGAAGTTTGATTAAAGAAAGTGTAATTGAAGAATTAGAAAAAGCTGGCTTAGCAACTGATAAGGTTGATGGTAGGGCTTTTAAAGCTGTTGTATCAAATGGTTTAGTGCTAGATAAGAATGGCGTTAAAATGAGCAAACGTTTGGGAAATATCGTAAACCCATTTGATACTATTGAAAAATATGGAGCTGACGCAACTCGTTGGTATCTAGTTACCAATGCAAGTCCTTGGGATAATTTAAAATTTGACTTAGCTGGCATTCAAGAAGTACAACGCAAGTTTTTTGGAACATTGTACAATACCTATCAATTCTTTGCATTGTATAGCAATGTTGATGGTTTTGCTTTTAAAGAAGCATACATTCCGTTAGAACAAAGACCAGAAATTGATCGTTGGATTTTATCTTCTCTAAATACATTGATAAAGAAAGTAACCGAATCAATGGATGATTACGAACCAACAAATGCAGGAAGATTGGTAGAAGAATTTGTAGACGAACATTTGAGTAATTGGTATGTACGCCTTTGTAGAAGAAGATTTTGGAAAGGAGAATATGAGCATGATAAAATTTCTGCTTATCAAACCTTGTACGAATGTTTAGAAACCATTGTACGTTTAATAGCTCCAATTTCTCCGTTTTTTGCTGATGCTGTTTTTCAAAACTTAAATGCCGTAACCAAAAAGTTTAATGTAACATCGGTACATCATGTTTCATTTCCAACTTATACTGCAACTGCAATAGATATTGCTTTAGAAGAAAGAATGCAATTGGCACAAGACACTTGTAGTTTGGTTTTATCGCTACGTAAAAAAGTAAATATTAAAGTTCGCCAACCATTACAAAAAGTAATGATTCCTGTATTGAACCCAAATATGAAAGTTCAATTAGAAAAAGTAGAGGATTTAATTAAGAGTGAAGTAAATGTAAAAGAGCTAGAATACATTACGGAAACCGAAGGTGTAATTAAGAAAAAAGTAAAAGCCAATTTCAAAACATTGGGTGCCAAATTGGGTGCCAATATGAAGGAAGCAGCTGCTGCTATTAGCATTCTAAATCAACATCAAATTACCGAACTAGAGCAAAAAGGTTCACTGATACTTGCTCTGTCATCTATCAACTACGAACTGTCAACTGAAGATGTAGAAATTTCTGCTGAAGACATCCCAGGTTGGAGCGTTGCAAGCAAAGGAAGATTAACAGTAGCCTTAGATATTACCATTACACCAGCTCTACAAAGTGAGGGAGACGCAAGAGAGTTAATTAATCGTGTACAAAATATTCGTAAAGAAAATGGTTTTGAACTTACAGACCGTATATTCGTGCAGTTAGAGCAAGAAAATATACCTGAAAATATACAACATGCTTTAACAGAACATAAAACGTATATTTGCGGCGAAATTCTAGCAGATTCTATCGATTGGGTGCCCAAGCTTTTACAAGAAAGTACCGAAATTGAGGTGAATACTACCCTGCTAAAAATAGCAGTAACGAAAAAAGGATAAAGTCATGGCTACAAAAAAGATTGCACCTAAAAAAGTGGCAAAAGCAGCTAAATCAGTTGCTAAGCCTGTAAAAAAAACAGTTCCAGCAAAGCCACAACCAAAGGCTAAACCTGCACCTGTTAAAGCAGCCAAACCAGTTGCTAAGCCTATAAAAAAAGCAGCTCCAGCAAAGCCACAACCAAAGGCTAAACCTGTACCTGTTAAAGTAGCCAAGCCAGTGCCGAAGCCTGTAAAAAAAGCAGCTCCAGCAAAGCCACAACCAAAGGCTAAACCTGTACCTGTTAAAGCAACAAAACCAGTTGTAGCAAGCAAACCAGTAAAAGCCGAAGTAGTAAAACCTTCTAAAGTAAAAGCTATTGTTAAGCCTGCTAAAGTTGAAAAAGTAGAAGTA
>ERZ724506.810-NODE-810-length-10957-cov-5.405889_pt1 | contig 10957 bp, 7 predicted proteins | sample MGYA00376039_ERZ724506 | MGnify/ENA primary metagenome ERZ724506 (study PRJEB28724, sample SAMN07190887) | wastewater metagenome | isolation source: effluent of sewage treatment plant in Hong Hong | place: USA: Christiansburg, Virginia | collected 2016-03-01 ... | reverse complement strand
TACCAGGTTTTCACCCTGGCGGGCCGGGTTCGATCCCCGGATGCGGAATATTTTTAATTTATGAATCATATACCCCTATTTTATCATTGATTTTTGAGTGCAATGTAGGAATAGCAACAAATAATGATATATATCAATCACTTTCGTCATCACTTGAATCATTCGATTTTTTTCTTTTCTCATTTTTATTATTTTCTTTAGCACAACAAAGTATTTTTGCCAGAATATAAAGAACTCCAATAAGGACCATCAGACTGACCATAATAAATATAACAACTTGAAACACTTTATCTTGCTCTGGTTGTGCATCCAATCTGACAAGGCTTAATGGCATAATTCCAACATAGATGTTAAAAAGCCCCCTTCCGATAAAATTGTACAAAAATTTCATATTATTTACTATAACTTTTATATTGCACTCGATGAGAACAATGAGAAAACCTGAAAATGAGATATATCCAGGAAGAATGAGTCCAACAAAATCTAATTTTTATGTTGATGAGTTAAATATTTGGTAGCAAGCAATACCGAACCCGATGACACCCAAACCCAAAATAAAATTAAGGACTCTCAGCACACTAGTAAATTGAGTCTAATTTTTCTTCTTCTTTTTCTTTGTTTTTTAAGATTATTATGCTCGTGAATCTATCTTTTCGTTATTGATAGTTGGCTGCCTTACTTAGACTGGTTCAACTGATTAGCTTTTTGAAGACATTTGAGATGTAGGTTTACGGCCAAGTAGGGCTTACGTTGCTGATTTTTAATCAAGCATTTATGTGAATATCTTAATATTATTAGTAGATTAATAAATATTTCTCATATTTGGCATATTTTAAAAATTAAGATGGATATCAAACCGTAGCATAAACTTTAATATGTATCCCTTCATATTAATTTATTGACATAGTTTTATATTATAATTTCATGAATAATATTAAATATAGGAAATCTTAATGAAAAATGGTCCTCAAGTGGAAATAGTTCCAATTAAGAACTTTGTTCTTGACAAATACTAAATAAAACCAAATCACTATACTCTCTTGATGAAAAATCAGAAAGTTAATAATCCCAGACATTTTATGGTTCTCAGGAGCGCAAGCAAAAGTAAAAAGTAACCTCCCAGATTCAGTTTTTAGCAAGAAATATCTACAAAAATTAACATAAATCGATAGCCTACGAGACCAAGGACGAGCTTAAGCCGAAGTTATCCTAAAAAATTAAACCAAACTTAAAAAAATGCAACCATTTAGAAATAATTTCGAGATGAAGACTATAAGTTTAATGTTGATCTCAATAGTTATAGTTCTACCAAAAAAATTGATTTTATGACCATAATAGATAACTCGAATTTAAAAAACTGTTTCCCTCAAAGAAAAACAAAAAAGAATAGAAATCACAGATGGTATCAATACTGTGTATCAGCCAGTATTTAAAAAAAATTTAGAAATATGTATCTCACTCAAGATCAAATCTTTCAAGCATCCCTCGAGCCTACCCCTACCCAAAATCCGACTAAAATAGCAAATAAACTTTTGTATCGAGCTAAAAGCTAGAAAAAGTAGAAAAAAATCTAAGGAAAAGAAAAAGAAAATATAGTTTAAATTTCACCCTGGAATACGAACTTCGTAGAGTTTTAAAAAAATTGACATTATTTTTTATACAAATATTTATTGCTTATTATTCAAGATTTATGACAAATAGAAAAATAGTATTGAAATTTAACATAAAATTCTTTATGAAGGAGATAAATATTAGTATTTACACAATCATGACAAATCAGCATGGATATGGATATATTAAATTCTATATATCTTATCCAAAATTTAACGATCCAATCAGACTGATACTTCTGATAGGTAAAAATTTCTATGTCGAAAATATTGCTAAACTTGGATTTCCGATATGTGGGCCTCTTATGTTTTATACTATTATTTCTTATTCAATTGATAGGTCCTACAGCTATTGAGATTGGGGTCTGCTAAGCTTTGTTTGCTTTATTTTCTTAACGATCTTTCTTAAGTCTTATTTTGAGTCTAAGCAATTATATTTTGGATTTTTTTTCATTTCTCTAATGATCTATTCAATTTCAGCTTCATTTTCAATTGTTTCTGGGAGTCCATGAATGAACTATTCGATAAGTTTTTTTCGAAATGGCGAACTAATTGGTGATATGACAGGTCTTTTGATATTTATTCTGTGAGAAGGGGCAAGAGGCGACATTTTAGCAATAATAGTTTCACTATGTTATACTAAAGCTTTGCTATTTTAAACAGTTTTATGTGACTTTATTGGTTCAGGTTCCTACATTTAGCATTTATAATTTGCATCCTCTTCTGTGTTTGGCTTTTTCCCATGACAGCCCTTCCTCTTAATATTTTTTAAAGTTTATCTGCGTAAGTTGAACTATTACTTATGGTATCTGCGAAATTACTTATGCTAGAATATATTCAGGTTTGCCTAATTTCGTATTTTATGGAAATCGTACATGTTCAATTGCCGGACGAAGGATGAAAAATTTCTATGTCGAAAGTAAATGGGTAAAACTTCCTCCTAGAATTTTTAAACATTCTAAATAATAAAAGAAGTTCCGTCTTGGTTCCATCTGATAATCTCTTTAAATTAATCGTTCTGAATAGAATAAGGGATACCTAAAGAATTTCGAAAGTCTTTGAAATGAAGATAGAAGGACTGGAAGCCCTTTATTTTCTTATTCTTGTCCCAGCTAAGACTTCTTATCGATCACTGGAATTTCTTTGAGCTTCTATCTCAATATTCTATTTTGTTAAGCTTTTCTATACTTGCATAGAAATATATATCATACATTTATTCAAAGAAATAGTATTACTAAAGATCTTTTTAATAATATTAATTTGATGTCAAACTCAACTAGAACTCGAGTCAAACTCACATTATTCTCTTAGATTTTATTTTATTAAAAGAATAAAAAAAATGAAAAAATGTAATTAAAAAAATAAATGATTCAGTGTAAATAGATTTAAACATATCGATTTCTAGATTTAATTAGTTTGGTTATTATTAACTGATGAATTACGAAGCTTGTATTTGTTAATAAAAGATAAATATATCTATATATGGCTGACTAAACTTACGAACTCAATAGAAAGTTACGATATATCAGTAAATACGAGGACAATGCATTCAATATCAAATACGTAATATAGATAGATCCCAATAACGAAAGAATGAAATCCCAATCAAAAAATTTACAACCCGAAATGAAAAATAGAGTGTCTACTTATGAATCGAAATCAAGCGAGAAGAAAAAGCCAGTACAGCTCATCCCCCAGCAGAATAATTATGACTATCAACAGAATAAAAATAGAGCAGGTGCCAGAAATGAGAGGATGAAAAAGAAACTCGAAATACGGCCTTAATAAGCAGCAATTTTTAAAAAATTGAATAAATTCAATAGTAAGAAAATGACAATAAAAGATGAAAGTGATAATATTGTCTAAGATAAGAAAAGAGAAAAGGGTGGTAAAAAAAATAGAGGAAAAAATGTAAAGAATCAATTTAAAAGCTCATAAGGTGACTCAGAAGAAGACCTTAAAAATATTTACCAATATTTAATCGACCCAATAATTAAAAAAAGAATATCAAGATCAATTGACAACACATAGAAAAAATAACCAATTGAAACACTCAGGAAAGCTTAAAAAAATGATAAGTTTTATGAACAAAAAAGCAATAAAAAATAGATTTATCCCCCTTACGAGAATTTATAAGAAATTTAATAATCAAGAGATGCGAAATAGAAAAAGTACTTCAAAGGAACAATAGATTTTAATGAAAGAGTAAAGAATTATGCCAGAATATTTTCGAAATAGATTGAAGGAGATTTAATTGTGGAAGGAGTCAACAAAAATAGATGTATACATGGAGATTAAGTATACTTTGAAGTTCTACCGAAAGAGCAATTACCTAATGATAAAGATACAATGAACTAAAAAATTAGATGTAAAGTCGTATATATTTTGCCTTGGAGGAAAAATTCACAGAGGAAAATAGTTGGAAAAATATAATATGCCCGAAATAATAAGACTTACTATTTAGTACCGATTAATAAAAGAATTATAAGTTTCGATATCAAGCTGTCAGACATAAGCAAAGAAGATTTAAAAAAAGTTAATTAGAAGTACTTTATCGCATAGTTTACAGAATGGAGAAGTACTAGCTAGTTCCCCTAATGCAAGATAATTTAAGAATTTGGAGCCATTGGCTAAATCGAAGCTGAAACTCAAGCTTTATTGATTAATAATGGAGTATAGGATAAATAATATGATTAATAGACTGTCAATAAAGGATTAGAGAAGTTTTTAAAGTCTACAGATTAAAATGGAGAGTATAAAATATCAGAATAGGAAATAAAAAATCGTAGTGATCTCAGAAAATAAAGAATATTCACAATTGATCCCCTCACAGCGAAAGATTTTGATGACGCACTTTCCATTACTTAATGCGGAGTAAATGAAAAAAATGAAAAGATTTATTAAGTGGGAGTTCATATAGCTGATGCAAGCTTTTTTGTAGAGGAAGGTGGAGTAATAGATTAGCAAGCCCAGCAAACTACAACATCAGTATATTTAGTTCACAGAGTTTTACCTATGTTGCCTCGAGTACTCTGCTAAACAATGTGTTCTCTTAATCCTGGATTAGAAAGATTAACAATTTCAGTATGGTTTAAATTAACTTCTTAAGGTTAAGTTTTGTAAGGAAGTAGATATGATCGTTCAGTCATTAAATCGAAGGCTAGATTTACTTACGAGCAAGCCCAAAAAATAATTACCAATGAAATAAGTTCGCAAGATGAAATATAGGCAGGGTTCGGTTGCGTTAGAGCAGAAGACTTCAAACAACTTGCTGAAGATATCAAAATAATGAACTCAATTGCAATGAAGATCAGATCAGCAAGAGTTAGAGGAGGCTCATTAATTTTTGAAACACCAAAGAAATCATTCAAACTTGACTTGAACTATAAACCTTAAAGCATCGATGTAAGTAAAAGATTTGAAGCAAACTTCCTAGTTTAATAATATATGCTACTTGCAAATCAGAAAGTTGGAGAGATACTAGTATAAAATATAGGAGCATCGGCACTTCTTCGTCGACACAAATTTCCCACAGACAAGAAAATATAAAAATTCCAAAATTTCACATTAAAAATAAACCAACCAATAAAAATAAACAAATAAATGCCAATGCAAGAGCAAATGAATCAAGTCATAAAGAATCCTAAGCTGAAGCAGTGCATTAAAGAAGTTTTTAACTATGAAATGATATTTTTATTAGAGCAAGCCTAATATTTTGTGGTCGGAGACTCGAAGAGATAAGAATGGCTGCACTATGCTCTTAATATGCCTGTGTATACTCACTTTACGTCTCCCATTCGAAGATATCCTGATATTATGGTTCACAGAGAAATGATCGCAATTATTAATGCAAGGAGAGCAAATAAACCAAAGAACCAAATAGAATTGCCTGCCTATAAACAACTCAAAGAAATAGTAGACAGATGTAATAAGAATAAAATCAGGGCAAAAAAAGTTTCCTCAGGCTGCTAAAAAGTACTGTAATATTTACTCAGATTTTCTTGTGCCTATATTTAAAAACTCACCCTGTATTCTGTAAAGCTGTCCTCACAGATTTAAATATGTATTGTCTTAGTATATGCGTGACAAGCTATGATTTCCGAACTGTAAAATATTGATTTATGCAGGCCATTTAATTCAAATAACTGAAGAAAGTTAAGCCAATAAAGTTCGACCAAGATAAAAGCTCACGAAAATATGTAGAATTACAATGCATATATTAAGGGCAAAGCTCCACAACAATAATTTTAAAATAAATGCAATAAATAGATGTCAAACTATCAGCCAAAGAAGGATTCCCAATAGATTATGAGGTCAGGCTCGTATTCCCTCATCCTCAAAATATAGGTCAAACATTTATCTGTCAATGATTCTAAAAAAAGTATAATAAATAAATATTCATAAATTTAGTATCAAGTTTTGAAGATCTTACAATGGTTTCTTTTATCCATGCTAAAAAACTCCTATTCCTTTTGATTTTATAAACTATGATTGGTACTATGTTTTTCCTTTGAAGAAGTTGCCTCCTACGCAAAGAGTCTGTGTTTTTGGTTTCAGATTATTTTCTTTTGAATTTTTTTTCTTATCAAAATATGCGTTGTTTGTGGTTGAGTAGAATAAGGGGCTTGAAACTTGACTTGATCTAAATAAATATGATAATTACATTATGCTACTATTTCCTAATTTATTTGTTTCGTCAATAGAATTAGTGGGTTTGAAATTTTATATTTTTTTGTGGGATTTTTTAGTGTATTATAATGAATAGGTTGTGCTAGGCTGAAAAGGCAAGTTGGTGACAGCTGGATTTGGGTAAGGCTTCATTGATGGCATGTGACTCTATGATCCCCAATTTTGATAGTTATGTTTGTATTGAGATTCTAGATAAATAGGAGCAGTGGATGCTACAAATATATTTTCTTTTCTTTTTTAATTATTTCCATCATTTTGAACTCCCAAAAATTAATTCCTATAAGTTGTATTACCAAAGAAATCAGGCTTGACTTTCTTTTCTTTAAAGTTAGGGATTATGCCATGAGAATTGATTAAAGTTTGCAAATTTTTAATATAATCTCTTTTGTAGATGGTTCCTCCAGTTGTGGAAGGAATTTTTAGCTTCAGTTTACTGGGTTTACCATCATTTGGGACCTGAAGCTTATTCTGGAAGTAATCTTCATTCATTGCTATTAATGACTTCATCATTGATGTGTGTGGATCATCTACGTTCGATTTTGTCATGGAGTGGCTATATTGATTTTTACAATCTTAAGTCATAATGGGCTTAACTCTCTGTACTTGAGAATTAGACATATATTTCAAGCTGCATCTACCATGAATACATTTTTTAGTCTCCAGGCTTCGGTATTCTCGGCCTTTTTTTTAGAAGGATTTCATAGTAATTATAGAATATAAGGATAAATGATAATTTTATAAACAAAATAACTCAATATCTTGATCTTATTGTCTATAAATTTGTAACCACCCATTTGATTTCGGGTCTGCTCTCAGGATTTTCCTGCCAGCACTTTCTCATGATTTGTTTTAAATCTTAGTCTATATTTTCAGGAATTTTGGGCCTAGTATTTTCTACGACAAACTTCTTCCTGATTTCTGGGAGGGTCAAGCTTCTATAATTATAATTTCCTGAAATTATTTCATAGAATATGATTCCAAATGAGTACACATCTGCAGGTTTCGTGGGCCTACCCACAGTTTTTTGCCTATTTCCACCAAAGAGTTCTGTTGCAGTATAAAAAGAAATATTACTGTAATCACTGGTCAAAGATAAATATTTCTTAAGACTCTCCATTCCAAAACCAGTGAGTAGAACATCACCATCCTCATCGAACATAATATTTTTAGGATGTAAAACACCATGCCCAATTTTAACAATATTATGGAATATCGAAATAGCCTTAGCAATATCCAGTGCCAAATCTAATTTTTATTTTATGCTCTCAGGCTTTAATTTATCCATTTTTGTTAGCAAATTTTCAGTTAGATATTTCTCTACTAAATATATTTCGCTTTTGTTGTTATCTGATGATTTTTATATCACTCTGATCGGATTGAAGATTTTTACTTCATATTTTTTGTAATCTTATATTTCATTAAGTAGTTATTAGATAATGTAACTAGAGATATTTCCTAGCTTCTTCACAAAATAAAACTTGTTGTTCTTTATCCATTTTGCTTTGTATGAAATAAAATCATCTCTGATTGACATGATAGTCTCAACACTTTGTAGCTAGTCTGGATTCTAGAGCTTAGTGATTGTATTAGGACTAATCATACTAGATCTGTGTGACATCACATCCTATTACTCGACCATATCTAATGAACTGAACAATTATTATTTTATGTTGTTATCAGAGGTTAGAATTGATTATTAGAAAGAAGACGATCTTGATCTAGATTTTATAATTTATGTTAATGCCATCACTAATGATTCACGTAGACTCATTATTAATGGGAGTCCCTCTGTCAATAAAATTATCAATAAGTAGGCAATAAAACATAATCCTAGCACCACATATTGATTCTGATTTTATTCTATGATTGAGATAAAATCTTAGAAACTTCCATTTGTTATATTAATTTGTACCCATACTTCCAGAGCTGACATTATTAGTCTGCTCACTAGTAAACCTAAAAGAAGAGCATATACTTTCTTGATCAATTAACTTGACTTCTTTTATAACATGAGTCCTGTCATTTTGAAATTCATGAAAAAGAAGGCAGCAATGAATGCGATCACATTGAGACAGTTTATCGTCATAGTAAATAGATTTAATGTCTAGAACTTGATGATGTTGATATTGAAAAGCAGCAATGGGATCATAATAGTAAAGAAAATAACAATCTGTGCTCCCTGCATAAGAATTCTGATGGTCTTCTCAGTCTTCTTATTGCCAAAAACAGAGAAAGAAAGTGCTAAATAATGCTAAAAAGCAATAAGAAAGAGCTCAACAATAGAGCAATCAGCAAACACAAGAGAGTTATCAAAAATCTTCTCCACAGTGGCACTATCAAAATCAACAAACTGGTCAGCAATACCAGATATAATCTTGATCTGCAAGAAAATGCAGAGTGACAATTTAGAGACAATGTAGAATATGACAAAGTAATAATATTTCTTCGCAGTAGATTTGATGATGAATTTTATTTTTTTCAGGAGGATGGCAATCAGAGATATCAAGAATATTTGATTTATTACAATGATAAGGAATATTAGTAGGACTGTTACAGATTATAATGTGGCGTGTTGGATTTTTTATTATTAGTGTTGGAGATGTTGGGGTTAGGGGGTGGATTACATAAGATAGGTTTTTACTATAATTGTATATAAGTGACCCTATAAACCTATTAACTTATTTCTATTATTATTTTTATTTCTTAATTCTATATCATATGTATTATCCTACATATATGGAGAGGAATGGGTGCGTATGAGCAATCCTGGGTCAGATATTTTTTATATTGAAAGTTTGTTTGATAATTATTTATATTGGGATCAAATCGAATGCCAAGTGCATATTAGGAATTCATTTCAAAAATACCATTCTATGTGAAATGCAACTACTTACTGATGGGTCTGTCGATTATCGAACTACTCCTTATGATATCAGTAATTCCCTCTCAATTATTATGTAAGCAAGGTACGCTATTATTAATCCATAGCCCTGCCAATCGCCATCTACAGCCTATGCATTGAAGTCGTAACAATCACACTACCTATTTTATGCATAATCGCAGTAAAAACTCAAAAATATTACAATACAATCCTTGGATTGAGCATAATGATCTTAGTTGCTAAATTTGTCCAGATTGTTGTTATTATTGTGTTTGCTCAGCTGGGATCTTGCACTTTGTATGTTCTGTATCGAGTGCCCGTTGCTATCTACCTCATATTGGAGTTTGCATGCTTGATAATTTCATGCTGGATATTGAAGAGATATAGAAGGGCTGATCGATAGAACAAGGCTATTAATGCCAGTAAATCCAGAGTTTACTTGTCGGATTGATAATTTATATTTGTTTTTTCTAAGCATCAGATTTCATAAAAAATAGTAAAATTGGTTGAAAATCATTCATCAAATGAGATAAGATTAGCATTCACTTTATTAAAATCTTCCAAGGTCCACTCAAAGCCTCTCTTTGGCTGTAGAATCTTTTTCTAATAACTCTCTTTCCAAGATTTTTATAATTTTTCGATTTCTTTTTTATTCTTTGCTAAGTATTGGGCCTCAAGTTGATATATTTATTAATTTGTAATTTCGAAGCTGCATGCTGTTTGAATTAGAAGATCATCATGGATATCTTAATAGAATTACATATCCGGCACAAACGTGAGATTTTCTTCCATTGATTTTAATTTTATTTGTTTTTATTTCAGCTTTATCATGGCTAGGACCATTTTGAACAAAAAACAATAACCCTATACTAAAAAGCATTCGAAAAATCGGTAGAATTTCTACTCAGAGAGTGATTTGCTAAATAACGTCAAAAACCATGAAGGTGTATATAATACTGGGTCTAAATTATGTTATTGTAGGATTGCTTCAGTTTTTGGCATAAATTTTCGTAATAAGTGGAGGTATACGGCATTTTGGCGAGAAACAAATCCAGGATTTCTGAGGTTATCATAAATTTGCTGATGCTTTCGAAGAACATTTGTAATTAAATAGAAAGTAGTATCATCATCGAGAACTTGTAGTAATCTCATTGTGAAAAAATTCATGCCCTGACAATATCCAATTTCAGGAAATTATATAGATAAGGCTGTCAGAACATTTAATAGAGACTCTCTAAGAATTTATTGAGATTGAAATGAAAAAGTCCTTGGGATATCTAATTGGATATCATAAGTATCCATAGAATCTTTAATTAGCACCTTTGAGTACGACATATTTTTTCTATCCATCAAATTCTTGTTTTTGATGAGTTATGGCCATACTTTAATTCTGATAGATTGAGGTATCCCTTTTCTGGTTCTTTTGATAAGCAATTACATATCAGTGAACAGCCCTTTTGCTAACATTTCCCTCCATTTCATGATTCTAACATTGGTTTTCTTTGATTTTTTTTGTTATTCCGACATTTTAACAAATTAATAATATATAGAACTTGACTTGATAAATCGACGATTCAAAAAAAAATCTAATAAATTACTACTCTTTTAGCATCAATAATTATTTGTGAAATGATGTTCAGTTTAATAAAATACCTTAAATTAGTAATACTTTTGATATATTACATAAAAATTATTTAAATTATATGTTTTGAATTTTATGTTATATGGTTATTGAAATTTCCCTATATTAATGAAGAAAATGTCGAATAAAACTTTT
>ERZ724506.809-NODE-809-length-10963-cov-4.721214_pt1 | contig 10963 bp, 4 predicted proteins | sample MGYA00376039_ERZ724506 | MGnify/ENA primary metagenome ERZ724506 (study PRJEB28724, sample SAMN07190887) | wastewater metagenome | isolation source: effluent of sewage treatment plant in Hong Hong | place: USA: Christiansburg, Virginia | collected 2016-03-01 ... | reverse complement strand
TGATCGTAACAAATTAAAATAATTAAAAGAGAGAGAGAATAGACATTATTAAATCATTCTTCGAAATAATCGAAGTACTGGGGAATATAATTTTGGTGCAATATCCCACATAGCTCATATTCTAAGTCATTGTTAGCTTCCAAGTATTATAGTTTCTCAGGGACTTCTTATTTTAGATTCTCTTTGTATTTGAACAGGTCCACCACCATTCCTCCCAATGGCTATTCTTCTTTCACTCCATAATTTGACCCTGTTTCTTATTTTTATAATTTTATTTACATATTCTCCTTATTGAATCTCCCATTTTATTATAAAGACTATAATTCGGACGTAGGTCTTTTATTGAAATTTCTCCTTTTTACACTCTATTTCCCGGGTTTCTCATCAGACATGCTCTATTGATCGCACTCTTATACCTTAATTTATCGATCATAGCAATGGCCTCTTTTCCATTTCTTTGAACTATAACATCTCGTAGCGATGTTGAATCGATGAATTTGCTTAATAATACTCGCTACCAGTTCAGGTTCAAATGAGCTTTAGCATTTTTAAGCCATCTCCAGAATTTTCTATTTTATTTCCACACTGTTGATCTTTATGTCATCAGGCAAATCCTACCCTCCTTAGGCGGCATCCATTATCCTGATCAGAGATTAGTAGCGTATCAGTTTGTTGAATTTTTTAATGTGTTATTTTCCAATTCTATTTATTTTTCTTAGAGTTTTTCTCAATGCCCCATAAAATTTATTTTTTAAGGAATTTTCGGATCTAAATAAGACAGCAAATACTTTGTGGGGATTATTTTAGTGATCATAGTCCACTTAGTTCCAAATTCTCTGTAAGATTTGAATAGTAAATTTTCTTCTTCTTCAGTCCATGAGCTACTTTTTACATTATTTTGCTCATATTGGACATAATTGACAAATCTTTCACGATACTGTTTCCCTGTTCTAATTTTTTAGGGAAACTCTTTATTCATCTCAACTGCTATTTAGTTCCAAGTTAGATTTTTCTTGGTTTAAACAATTTTTCTCAAAAATTGTTACTCCTGAATAAAACATAGATTACTTAATCACTCCAGTTAAGTTTTGTATTCATTTGCGAGCTTGATTTTTTTAGATGTTGACTTAATTGTTTTAAATTATTACAACTAAAATCAAATTTAATCGAGATTTGAATAAAATTTTTCTAGAAAAAACTTATTCTCTAATGATCTACCTAATTGTTGTTCTGTTGATGATTTCGCTTCTCGATTTTGTAATCTTGAGAGGTATTCAACAGTTTTTAGGGGTAAAACTACGAAAGTTTAATATAAGGAATGTCTTCTTTTTTAGTTAAATATTCAAACCAGTTGTAATCTGTTTACACATATGACGATAATATAAACATTAGCTAATTGTTCTCAGCTATCATCAAAAAATATATTGATTTCTTCTCAGGAGCCACTGGAGAAAATATGATAAAAAATGCTTAATCTTTTAAATAAAATAAAAACATAAAAAAATAATAGTGCTAACTCAAGTTGAGATCTCATTTAACAGATCAATTCACTATCTACCCCTCCTCATTAAGATTTCCAACATAACTTGAATGCTTAATTAGCCTTTTCTAAATTTATCTTTTCTTTAATCTTTAGGCATATCAACAATCAAATAAATCACATCCACACTTGTTTTTTTTCCCAACTGGTACCTCGAAAAAGACTGGATCGACATGAAGATCATGAGAAGAAAAAGGATGATCAAGTTACATAAGAAAACATAGCAGAAACAAAGACGGATTTGCAATAAAAAGTTTATCAGTTATTCAGCATCAGAAATAAAAAACTAGGGGAGTGAGTTCTTCATGATGGCATAAAACAGACATGAGAGGTATCAGGAAAAAATTAAAAGAATTAATATATGGCAGTTAATTAAAATAAAAAAATAAAATGAAGTTAAATATAAAAAACTCACAGATATATTTTCAATCTTTTATTTCGAGCTTACTTGCATTTCTTGATTTGCTATTACTATTCAAATATTTTAAAGAAGGAAAATCCAGTTAAATAATTACTCACGTATTATTAATATCTATTCATGAAGATAATATTCTTACTATTTCTTTGTTTCTTTGTACATAACTCCAAGGGTTAGGTGATTGAGCTTGATCCTACTTCCTTCGCGTAAGCCAAAAACAGCCATGATTACGCGTTTATCTATTTCTACTCCTACGACTGTAAAGAATGTATAGCAACTGAGATTTAATTTCCCAAATTGAGTAACTCGATTTCAAATGAGAATATTTTTCTAGGCAAAGTTAACTCTACAGCCTATCCAGATTTAGCAAAGGAGAACAAGATTAAGAAATATCCTTCTTTGATTTTTTTAGACCAGGGCCATTCTATTAAATTCAGTAGAGGATCCTCTTCATCAAAATAAATGTAGAGATGGATTTAAAAATATTTGTAAAAACGAGTTATTAGTGTTGGAGAAGAATAAATAGAGAGCAAAAAAAGACCCTATCTTCTAATTAAAGGAGGACAATAAAAATAATTGAAGAGTATCAACAATGCATTGTATAATGTTGACCATCTTACTTTCTACCATCTGAACAAGGAGGATAAAGAATTAAATATAAGCCTACATTTAGCAGATAGTACATAGGCATATTTTAATGAGAAATATAATCCTTCTAGACTAACAAAATGGATTGAATAAAATTTGAAAACTATTCTTGAACCTTTGAAAAGCAAAAATTCAACTGACCATGTATTGTTAAATAAGTAATTGCCAGGATTAATTGTTGTTTTTACAGGAAATGATCGAAAGGACTCTGTAAAATTTAATTCTATCCTCTAAATTTGCTAATAAAACAAAGAAAAAATAGTGTGCGGATAAATTTTACCTCAATACAATTCTTTTAAGGGAGCACATGACTTTTTCAAGGTTAGAAATAAAAAGAGTTTCATTGCATTCGTCAAAGATGAGATGAAAATTGCATATACAATGGATTCTTTTCAAAATTTGACAAGTAAATATTTTTTTTATTTATAGAAGCTATCCTTGAAAAATTTATTCAAGATGCCCTTGATGATAAAATCTAAAGAACTGTGGATAACACCATCCCAACCTAAGTAAAGTTCCACCACGTAATATTATTCTCTCCATAAGAATTTGAAAAAGCCATAAAAGAAAATGAGTACGTGTTTATGAATTACTACAAATAAGAACCAAGCTCACTTTTTTTTTCCAGGAGATATTAGCTGCTTGCTGAGAATGTTAAAGGTTAAAGCGAACTAAAAGACGTAATAATTGGAGCCATGGACTGTGGAAAGCATTAAAAATATTGTTAAGATCAAAAATTTACTCATTCTCCTTATCTACGATTATTTGTGAACGGATATAAAATATAGTACCCAAAGACATAGAAATTACCCTAGATACCAGATCTAAACCTGTTCATGTTCAAAAAGAAATCGAAACAAATAGAAAATCTAATTGAAGAAGATTTCTAAAAATTAGCAAAGCCATTGGTCATCATTTAATCATAGTCTTTGACAACATAATTGAAAACGATCGCTTCTATTTGTCATCAAATCCCTTTTTACCATAAAAACACTGATTCAAAATAAGTAGTGATCTCCATCCATCACTCGAACTAAGTGTTCAAATACGAAGGATAACTAAATGTGTAATCAATTAGTCAATGGATATTGTCGGAGGCTTAAAATCTACTCATTGACATTATGAAATAAAATCCCGATGAGAGGCTCCAGGAAGCTACCAAAAATGGCCAACCAATCCTGTTGTTGTTAAGTTTGTCCAGTGATAAATAAAAAAAGTTCAAGACAAAACTCGGATTACTGTGCAAAAAATTGTCAATCAGTGGAACTTTCTCTGATGATACGAGTTCTTAATTTGGTTCTGTGCTGAACTGGGTTGGATTTAATGAAATAAGTGAATCAAAGTTGCTGTATGTTGACCTGAAAAAAGATGAAAAATATTTGTACGATGGTAGCCTAGATGAACTGACGTATTAGTCAGCATAAAAGTTCATCTTAAGTGTCATAAAAGGTTAAATTAAACAGCAAGGCCCGCCAGAAGTCGAGAAAAAGGAAGAGTAAGTTCCAATTAGCGAATAGCTTTGATCAAATAATGACTAAATTTGTATAATATAAATAAATTGAGTTTAATTTTAATTCTAGGAAACTGATAATAAAATTGATGAGTTACATATAATGAAATGATAATAATCAAGCAGTTTTAATAATACACTTATACTGAGATGGGCTATACACATAATCTGCGCCACATCTCGAGCACTTGCTCGTCTATAAGTTAAATAAATTTGAGTCTCCTTTGCATAGTATACAAGCTCTGGCTTGAGTATCATAGTAAGGGCTTGTAGGTGGGCAATCCCTAAGAGAATCATGATTGTTTGCGTACTGGCTGACTTGCTGTTTGTAGTAGTTTTGGTATTCGGTGAATGGTTTGCTTTGCATGAGTAAATTGGCGTTATAAGGAGAAGTGATATATGTAGGACTTTCACATTTAAAGTTGGCCGAGTTATAAAACTGACTCTAAGTGCATGTTGTGAATGTCTTCACACACAAATTTATATCTTTTAAATAAGTTTCATCTGGTTTGCACACCTTCGAGGTTGTATTGCTAGTTGTAGTGATGCTAGATGTGTTCGTTGTCGATGTTGAAGCTACACAAGTATTTGAACTAGCATCCAATTGATACCCAAGAGGACACTTAGTGATGCACCCATTGGTTTCGATGCTGTAATAGGTTCCATTCAATGAACAGAGATAAGCAATGGTCAAGCAAGAATTCGTAGGTTTGTTATAGAACTCATTTATATGGCAAATGGATGAACCTTGAACACAGGCGTGAGTTTCGGGACTATAAAATTGATCATTGTTGCACATTGAAGACTTATTGATACAAGCATGTTGAGTGTCATTATAAACTTGATCAATTGTGCATGTCTAACTCTTTTACTCGCATTTCAATGAGCGATTATTATAATACTGATCAGCTGTACATGTGCTTTCTATTGTTATGCATTTGCTCTGTTCATTCGAGTAGAATGAATCTTGATTGCAGAGCTAAGAGTTAAGGCGACATTGGTGGTAAGTTTTATTATAATATTAGCTCGATTTGCAAGTACTTGATCTAGGCTCGCATGTGTTTGTCTTTTCATTAAAATATTCGTCCTCGCTGCAAGTGGACGATATTTGCAGGCATTGGCCACTTTTGTACGAAAAAAATTGATCAGATTTGCATAAATTTGCAATGCTTACACATTCTTTAGAGTCTGTGACGTAATAATAACCATCACCACAAGCTTTTTGAATCGGAACACATTTTTTCTGAGTCGCCGAATAGGCTTAGATAGCACTGTTGCATAAGCTAGAGAGATCAATACATTTTTTTGTGCTTACATCGTATTTTTGATCAGAAGTACAATTCGGTTTTGTTTCTCCATTCGTCGTATTACTATTCGTAGGGTTTGTACTATTTGTGTTTGTAGTACTAGGATTTGTTGGGTTTGTTGTATTTGTATTTGTAGCACTAGGATTTGTTGGGTTCGTACTATTTGTGCTCGTAGGGTTAGTAGGGTTTGTAGGGTTTGTCGGATTTGTAGGATTTGTAGGGTTTGTAGGGTTTGTAGGGTTCGTAGGGTTTGTAGGGTTCGTAGGGTTCGTAGTATTCGTATTCGTAGGGTTTGTAGGGTTTGTACTTTTAGTATTTGTAGTATTAGGATTTGTTGGATTTGTAGTATTTGTATTGGTTGGGCTTAGAGAATTTGGAGTATTGGGATTATTTGTAGGATTAGAAACATTTTGGGTTGGTTTTAAGGGTTGGACTTGTCCTGGCTTTGAAGGCTCTCCAGGCTTATTAACTGGTTGCAGAGGGACACATTGGTTCGTATTTTGATCGAAAACAGATCCTTGCTGGCAAACAATCTTTCGACAAGCGTTAATGGTTTTATCATATGAAGTATTTTGAGGGCAGGGTGTACAAGATAAAGTCGACACATTATATAAAGGCTTTTCAGGGGGACACACAGAAGTAAAATTATTTACTTTACACACTTTAGTAGCGGCATCAAAATAGGAAGTTGAGTTGCATCGATTGCATAGCTTTGTATTTTAATCATAATATGGATATAATTATGGGCATGTGGGTGTTACAGGTGCTGTAGATATGCATTCCTGAGTTTTTTAATCAAAAGCTGATCCGTTCGGGCATCTCAAACATTATTGTGTAGCTTTATCGTAGTAATCCCCATCAGCACATTTTTTACACACGTTTTATTTCTTTATGTAAAAGCTTCCCTCTGGGCAGGGGATACATTTTCCAGTTTGATAGTTATAATAATAATTTTTATCGCAGTAGACACATCCTTTCTTAGCTGCTGAATAGTGAGTACCGATAGGGCAACGTTGGCAACTGGCAGTTGTTTTATTTAAATAATAGCCACCTTCCACGATGCAAACTTGACATTTTTGTAGAGTTTCGTTATAGAAACTTTCATCAGGGCAGCTCTAACATGTATAATTATCGTAATTAGGATATTATAATTTTGAACATGTTTTACATTTTCTAGTAGCATTGTCATATACCTGACCTGTTGGGCAACTCTCACAGACTTTTTTCTAATTGTTATAAAATGTTTTTGCAGGGCAATTTGAACAGTTTCCAGTTGTTGTGTTGAGATATGAATTGAATCCTTAGCATCCTATACATTTTCGCTAGCCTAGATTAAAGTACTCACCAGGCTGACATTTAAAACATTAATTTTATATTAAATCAGCATAAGGAGTGTCTAGAGGGCAAGATGTGAGATTGAATTTAGTTGCGAGTTAAAATCGACTGAGAGAGTACTATTTTTATGTGGAATTTCCATAGTACCAATTTTTGTCGTTAAGATTATCTTTATAGAGTGATCCCTACAGATTTACTAGACCAACGGGTTTCTAGGGTTTGAAGACAAATCTTTGTCGACAACACTCAGAATTTACTGTTTCATTCATAATATTTAAATAATTGGATGATTGACTTAATTCCAGCGCAAGTTATTCATAACGAGGACACCTCTCTTCATCGCATTTTTTCAATGCGGATCTTAAATCCGCAATTGTTTCCGAAATGTTGGTTATTTTACTACTTAATTGTGCTCTAGCTGTCTGATTCATCTTTGCGCACTTGCACTCTTTGAGCTGATAGGGCAACTTAAGAATTTACTGGAGCTCTGATAATGTGCTTCTCTCGTCAGCTAATCCCTATTCAGTTTTCACTAGTTTAATCTAGTTAGTTATTGTGGTATTATCTAGAACAGCTCTGACATTCGCGATTTAGCTTTGCACTTATGTGATTTTAGTTTCAAATTATTTTTGTTATTGAGTGAGAGCGTTAGCATATGCCTGAGGATTGTATTCCTTCTAGCCACCGAGAGATAGAGCTAGATTGAGGTTGATAAAAGTATAAAGGAAATAGATGTGGATGATTATGTTGAGCTTCATTAATAATATCGATTACTATACAAAATTTGAATAAACTAAATAAAATTTTATATAAATAATTTCTTTATCAAAAGACTATATCTTCATATGCGTCCATTATTGCTTTGGATCTTCTAAATTAGGTAGTAGGGGTTAATATATGTATTATTATTATAATCAATTTTGTATTTCATCTATATTGTTTTGAGTTTTGAACTACATGAACTCTGTGCGGATGCTTTCCAATTCATTGATTTTCTAGCACAGTTATTTTTACAGTTCTCTGCTTTACTCCTCGAGAAATTGAACTCGTTCTATTGTTCTACCACAGCTGATTGTTTTTATCTCTAATTATCTTTGCAGCTAGGCATACTCATCTTCACTCACAAATTTCTATGACTTTACTGATTCTTATGTTTGTGTTGAATTGAATGCGAGATGAGGTGTCAGGTATGTTTGACTACTTTCGCTCTCTTTTGTTATTTATTTTTTATTTTATTTTTATCGGATCAGTTCTCTGAGTTTAGAGTGGAACTCTTGGATGATCAATTCTTTATGTTTCATGGCCTCAATCAGGGCTGCTTTATCTTCCAACAGCTCTTTATTCTAAGACTCTAGCCTAACTATATCATTTTATTTAAGCTTCAATATGCCCTAAACTCTCATAACATCAGACTAAAATTTTTGAAACTACTTGGTCGTCTGTTCGAGCATCTTCTTATTGGCCTACTTTAATTAACACCTACATATCAAATTTTGTACATCTTCCTGCTCTATGATGCTTTGAATAAATCTGTAGGCTCGACTATAACAATATTCTATTTCTATGCTCTAGATTTTAGTAGACAGGATGGTTATCTTCTGCGAGAAGTAACTGTTGGCACATTTGTTAGATAATTGTATCTTTTCCTTTAGCTTTGCATTGTGACCGTTAATCAAATAAAATTAGATTATAATAACAAATTTTGCTCTCTGATCTTTTTACTTTTTATAATTTTATAACTAACTTATGTCTGTCCATAATGCTCCCATCCAAAGTCTTCACAATTCCAAGAGCAATCGGTCACTTTATACAGAGAATAGCCAATAATCAGATATAAATGTGACTAAAATATAATAAGCCAATTATAAATAATCTCCCCGCCGGGAAGAGCCTGTTTCGCAGAAAATTTAGAGATTGCCTAAAATTATTCCTCAGAACACATAGCGAGAGCCTTCTCTTATCAAATAAAAGCCCAAGCAGCTATATGATAACATGCCCACTCTCCCAATAAAAAATATATCAAATCGGTACAAGGATTAAGATGAGTTTAAACCAAAAGGTGTTCAGCTGGGGAATATTGGTGGCCCTCAATTTAATACAATCGCTGTGACAAGTTTAGAGAGAAATTAGTTTCGAAACGCCTATGGACAGCCAATTAATCCCATGAGAATGACTGGAATCAGCGGAATATACCCTCAGACTAATTAAAACTAAAGGTCAAGAATGCTGAGAAGCAGTCAAGGAGGCCGATGGTTTCGAAGCCAATCATTAATGCAAGATAAAGGGAAGTAAATAAAAGGAGCAAATAGTATAGATCTCATGATCCGAAATTATCATAAGCATGAATCAAAAAACTATGAAAAACTGCAAAGCTACATTAAATTTTATTCATTGGTAGAGAAACATCTTCATGAAAAAGGTGACATATTTTACAGATATAAAATAAACCTCACTGATTCACTTGAATAGATCAAGAATAAAATGGAATCATTTTTGGAAACGAAGATTGATTTATCAAATCTTCCAATTGATAGACCTGATTCTGGATGGGGACAGTAATAGCTTATGAAGTTTTACACCTCATATAACCAAATCCTACAAGAGAAGATTTCAATGAATCAAACTAATGATGATAAATAAAAACTTACAACTGTCTTAAAGAAATATAAAAACTGTTCATATTATGGTCCCGTAAAAGATGGGAAAAAACATGGATTTGGGTATCTCCACTATTTTTCTGGTCGCTTTTATTAAGGCTTTTTTTAAAATGACCAAAAAATAAAGGGATTTTAGATGGATGACTCATAACTATATATCGGATAGTATGAAAAGAATCAGAGGCATGGTGAGGGCATCTTAAAAACAAATTAATATTTAATATCAGGAGTTTTTGCAAACGGATAATTCAAGCTAGATTCGTCAGATAATCAAAATTCATCGGCAGGATTCTCTAAATCAAAATCTCTTGGGGTTACTCGAAAAGGTTTCAAGATTTAATTCTCATTAATTAATTTTTATACAGGAAGTTCCACTTTAATAGAAAAGAATAACAATAATGATATTTTTATTGGACAAGTTAATTAATAAAGTCAAAAATAAGGATAAGGATTGTAAATTTTTTCTAATGGGGATTTATATGTAGGTACCTATCAACAAGATGCTCCTGAGGGTTATGGCGAATATTATTGGGATAGTGGAGCATTCTATAGAGGAGATTTTTTGTCAGGTATGAGACATGGAAAAGGTCTTTGGATGATGGTCCATGGAGATAAATATGTCGGAGATTACTTAAATGATAAGAAAAATGGTAAAGGGGTGTATACTTGGAAATCGGGAGATCGTTATTAGGGCTAATTTTAAAATGATTACCGACACGGTTATGGATAAATGTACTGGAGAGATGGGACTTCATATAAAGGGCAATGGCTAAATGGAATTTAAGTTAACAAAACATTTAAAATAGGGAATTAACAAAAAGATTCAAAAGTAACTCAGCCTTCAGCAACAAAAAATTCATTTAAATCTGTGAAAACAAAGACAAGAGTCCTTAAACTCGATGCAAATAATAAAAGCATTGAAAGAAAAAATCGTAACTCTCAAACAATTCAGCAGACATCGAGTGTACCAGAAAGAAATCCTTACTTATTGAACAATAAAAAAATTCCTCTGTAAAAGCTGAAGTCAATGCTTAATCCATCGAATAGTATAAATTGAGTAATAAAGCGAAGATTTTAATATTAATTTGATATTTTAAAATTATTAATGTCAGAAAAACTCAAAGTGGCGATTAAAATTCTTAAGAGTTTAAATCAACCTGACAGGGTGATTAATCGAGATCGAATAAACTTTACAAAGTTCATGGACATCATTGGTAACCCTTTCGAAAAATTCAAATCGATCCATATCACAGGTACCAATGGAAAGGGTTCAGTTTCAATAAAGACAGCAAAAATACTTCAGAATGCTGGCTATACAGTAGGATTATATACATCCCCACATTTATTCACATTCAGAGAGAGAATCCAGGTGAATGGCGAACTCATCAATAAATAATAAATATCTGATTACATAATTAAAATCGATTAAATTTCGAACAAAAATAATGTTCCGCTTTCTTTTTTTTAATATATGACTGCTGCAGGCTTTCTACACTTTAAATAAAGAAAATGTGATTATGTAGCACTTGAAGTAGGTCTAGGTGGGAA
>ERZ724506.808-NODE-808-length-10973-cov-5.381389_pt1 | contig 10973 bp, 9 predicted proteins | sample MGYA00376039_ERZ724506 | MGnify/ENA primary metagenome ERZ724506 (study PRJEB28724, sample SAMN07190887) | wastewater metagenome | isolation source: effluent of sewage treatment plant in Hong Hong | place: USA: Christiansburg, Virginia | collected 2016-03-01 ... | reverse complement strand
AACAATCTCCTTAAAGCCCTCCAAAGAAGGGGCTTCAAACTCCCCAATTATTTGAATTGCAGCATCCACATCAACTAAATTGTTGTACGAAAGTTCTTTACCATTTAATTGCGTAAACAACTCGGTTAAATTGCCATAAAAGGTGGCAGATTGATGTGGGTTTTCTCCATAACGCAACACTTGTTTATTTGCTGATGTTTGTGTTGCTGTATTTTCTGGATTGAAATAATTGTTAATGGCAATATCATAATTCATTACCACTTGAAAAGCTTTGGCTGCATAAGTTTTACGTTGTTCAATTGTAGTTTCACCTGCTTGGTTGTTGAGTATGGCTTCTAGTGTTGCATAATCATCTTTAGCAGCAATTACCACAACATCTTTGTAGTTTTTAGCTGCAGCTCTAATCATACTTGGCCCACCAATATCAACTTTTTCAATAATTAATTTTTCGACCTCCTCCAAACCTCCTCCAAAGGAGGAGGCTTTTAAAACGGTTTCTTCAAAAGGGTATAAATCAACAATCACTAAATCAATTTCAGGAATTTTAAATTCGTTCATTTCTTGTACATGTTGTGCATCATCTCTTTTACCTAAAATTCCACCAAAAACAACTGGATGCAATGTTTTAACTCTTCCTCCTAAAATAGATGGATAAGTTGTTAAGCTTTCTACTGCTACACATTTTATTTGAGCATCTTCTAGAAACTGTTGTGTGCCACCTGTACTATAAATAGTAATACCTAAATTTTGTAATTTTTGTACCAAAGGAACTAAACCATCTTTATAAAAAACAGAAATTAAAGCAGAGGAGATTTTTTTTTGCATGATGTAATTTGTGAGCTGTAGAATAATGCTGCAAATGTAATTGGTTGCAAACGATTATTGTAGAATGAATGCTGTAAAATATGAATTTTTATAAGTGCTATTACTGGTAAAAAAATGCAAATAGAAAGAGCTTAAAAATTAATTTCAAAAGCTCCTTGTGTTGCTGTAGAGTGATATTTTAACCCCAAACTATCGGCATCTTTTTTCCAATAATTTACTTTCCAAAATGGATTAGATGAGTCGAAAATGTATTGTGAACAATCAAACTGTTCGGCCAACTTCGATAAATAAATTTTTGGATTTTTGGTTAAAATAATGGCATCTACTTTTATTTTTTTAGTTGAAATGGCAGATGTAATTCCACTGTTTACAATCAAAATATTTTTTCCATTGCACTGAATTAAGTTTTCACTCAATGCAAAATTGTTTACTTTTTGGGTAGGCGAAATTCTGTGCAATACCCTAGATGGTTTAATGTGAAAGTTTCTTAAAAAGCCATCTTCAATTAAAACACTATCGCCATAAAAAGAATAATTTCTTCCCTCAATTAAATCTATTGCTGTATGGTTGGGCACATTGTACACGATTAACTTTTGTTGTTGATTTCGACGAATAAAATCAACACTTCTAATAACAATTACTACAAATAATGTTGCTAAGCCAATTAACAATCCCTTTGTTTTTTGATGAATTAACCACCAACTAAAACCTGCAATAGATAGGTATAGTATACATGCTTGAACAATACTAATTTGTATTGATGGCCAAACCACAAAACTGAGTTGATTAAAGTGAAATACAAAAGTGTTTAGTATATTAATTCCATACTCAATTATACTGCCAACAAGTGCTGCCAATGTTGGAATAAACGCTGCAAGTAAGAGAAATAATAAACCATATAAAATAAAGCCAGCCAAGGGAACTGCTACAATATTGGTGAATAAAAACAATGTTGGAAATTGGTGAAAATGATACAACACAATGGGTAAGGTTAATATTTGAGCAGCAATAGAAACTGCACTTAAGCTCCATAAATTTCTCAATAATTTATTGTCTAAATAAATCCAACGATTGATGTGTTTTTGAAATAGAATAATGCTTAACACAGCTGTGTACGACAATTGAAAACCCACATCCCATAAATTAAATGGATTGTACAACAACAAACAAAGTGCCGATGCCGCTAAACTGTTGTACATATTGCCATTTCTACCAATGGATTCTCCAATTACAATAAAAGAAAACATGATGGCACTGCGTAAAATAGAAGGTGCAGCACCTGCAACAAAACTAAAGCCCCACAATACAAACAATATAAAAATGGGCCTCACAATCATTACCCATTTTCTTTTTCCAAAAGGCACAAATAGTTTTACCAATAAAAAATAAATCATGCCTAAATGCAAGCCACTAATTGCAATAATATGTACCACACCAGTGTTGCTGTAGCTCTGCACAAGGTCTCTATCTAAATCGTCTCTATAGCCAATGAGCAATGCTTGTGCTATGGCCAATTGATTCGGCGAATGAATATAGTCTTTAAGAATAGCCAATACTTTTTCTCGAGTTTTAATTAAAGCAGCATCTAGCCAATTGGTTTCTTTTGATGGAAGAATGATATAAGTTGAATCGTTTAAAAATGCTTGATAATGTATATTTTGAAAAGCCGAATACCTAGCATAATTAAAGCCACCTGGGTTTCCAGCATTAATGATAGGTGCTAAGTTGCTTGTAATAATAATTTGATTGCCATAACCTAAAGTTGGGATGCTACTATCTTTTTTAAAATACAATAAAACATCTCCTTCAACAGGTTGCCAATTTCCATTTATTAAAATAGCGTTGGCTTTACTTAAAGCTTTGTATGATTTTTGTTTAACAACAATAGGTTCTTGAATGGTAACTTGTATGGGTAGTTGTTGTTTATAAAAATTGCCAATCCAATTGGGTTGGTGTTCTATGTTTTTGCTAAAACTTGTGTAACCTCCAATGGCAAGAAAAATTGACATGATGGCTATGCCACTCAGCCATCTAAACTTAAATTTGTATTGTGAATTGAATAGTTGATAGCCACCCAACAACACTATACCAACACACCCAATAATATAGAAATAGTATACAGTAATTTGAAGATGAAATTGTAGTAAAATGCCAATAATTAATGGCAACAACAAACGCAAAACAGGAATTGTTTTGTAAATGGGTGTATGAAATTTACGTTGTTGCATGCGTTATTAAAAAGAGAAACTTATTGCTAAATAATAAAACACGAATACAATATAAAAAATTATATCATATAAAAGATATTCATAGATTAATTTTTAGAAAATGAACATAAAAAAAACATCTTTATAAAGATGTTTTTTTTAAATTATTTACTTAAGTGCATGCTTCTTTCTTTATACAAAGTTCTAAAGTAAGGATCTCTTAAATCTTTTATAAAACGAATGGCTTCTCCTGTGCTTTTCATTTCAGGACCCAATTCTTTATTTACGCCAGGAAATTTATTGAAACTAAAAACAGGTTCTTTAATAGCATAACCTTCTAGCTTTTTATCCATAGTAAACTCGGTTAATTTCTTTTCTCCCAACATTACTTTGGTTGCAATATTTAAATAAGGAATTTGATAAGCTTTTGCAATAAAAGGCGTTGTACGACTAGCTCTTGGATTGGCTTCAATTACATACACTTTACCATCTTTACAAGCAAATTGTATATTGATTAATCCTTTAATATTTAAAGCTCTGGCAATTTTTTCGCTATAATATTCCATTGTTTCTACTACCAATGGAGTAAGGTTGAATGCAGGTAAAACTGCATTGCTATCGCCACTGTGAATGCCTGCTGGTTCAATATGTTCCATTACACCCATTACGTGAAAATTTTCTCCATCGAATATGGCATCAACCTCTGCTTCTTGACAACGATCCAAAAAATGATCTATCAATATTTTATTATCTGGAATATGTTTTAAAATACTAATGCAAGCTTTCTCAACTTCTTCATCATTAATTACAATACGCATTCTTTGCCCACCTAAAACATAACTTGGTCTAACTAAAACGGGATACCCAACAACTTTTGCCACTTCAATTGCTTCTTCTGCTGTATAAGCTGTACCATACTCTGGATAAGGAATGCTCAGTTCTTTTAACAAATCACTAAAACGTCCTCTATCTTCGGCAATGTCCATATTAGCGAAGCTCGTTCCAATAATTCTAATGCCTTTTTCGTGTAATTTTTTCGACAATTTCAAAGCTGTTTGTCCACCCAATTGTACAATTACACCATAAGGTTGTTCTAGCTCAATAATTTCCCATAAATGTTCCCAATAAACAGGCTCAAAATATAGTTTATCGGCCATGTCAAAATCGGTAGAAACTGTTTCTGGATTACAGTTTACCATAATGGCTTCATAACCACATTCTTTTATGGCTAGTAAGCCGTGAACACAGCAATAGTCAAATTCAATACCTTGACCAATGCGGTTTGGACCACTACCTAAAACAATTATTTTTTTGCGAGATGATGAGATAGACTCGTTGCTCTGTAAGGTATTGCTCATTTTTTGAAGATTGAGCAAAAATAAGGGTACTGATTTTTTTTAAGGATTATTTTTTTGAAATCGTTATCGGGTCTTTTTAAAAGTGGAAAAGCGTTTTAATAAATGAAATCAAATTGCAGTGATTGAAAAAAAATTCTTTACTTATACTCCATAATTGGATGTCTTTCAAAAGTATATTTTGTTTCGTCAAAAACAAATCTATAAGTAACCATTCTTCTGTTTTGACTTGCCCCTAAACTTTTATAAATGTTTACCATAATTGGATTCCAGTCGCCAGCCCAACCCATTTCATAAGCATCGTACCAACCTTTGTGTTGCATATTGTAACCACAAGCTTGTATTAAATAACTATCTATTCCCAATGCCTGATATTTGGGTACAACACCAAAAGCCAATCCTGTAAGTTTTTTACATTGCCCAGTTTTTTTCATCCACAACAAACGCAGTTTATTAACTAAGTTAAGTTTGCCATTAAAATGCTTAAAATATTGATTCACATCTGGAATATTAATAAACATGGCAATGGGTTCGGTTTTGTAGTAAGCAAACCAAATTACACGTTCGTCCATTATGGGTTTCATTGTTTTAAACAACTTCTTTACTTCTTCCAGTGTAATTTCTTTGGCTTCGCCATGTTGTGCCCAGGCAGAGTTGTAAACAGTGGCAAAATCTTGAGCATATTTATCAAGTTCTTTTAACTCAACATGCTTTGCAGTATAATCGGCTTTTGCAGTAAATTTTTTGTAACGTTCTTGAAAACGAGGAGGCAAATCATCGTTTACACTCATTTTATACCAATATTGGTTGTAATAATTTTTAAAACCATAAGCTTCAAATAAAGCTTCATAATATTGGGGATTAAAAGGCATTCCATAAATGGGTTCATCGGTAAAACCTTCAACCAACAAACCCCACCATTTGTCTCTATCTCCAAAATTTATTGGTCCATCCATGGCTTCACAACCTTTAGATTGTAACCATTGTTTAGCAGTATTAAATAAAGTATTGGCAGCATCTTGATTGTTGATAGATTCAAAAAAGCCAATTCCTCCTGTATAAAATTCTGTGCCTTTGTTTATGTATTTGGTATTGGCAAATGCAGCAATACGGCCAATGAGTTTTCCTTTTTCATCTTTTAAAATCCAACGATTGGTTTCTCCGTGTTGATAATTTTTATTTTTTTGTGGATTGAAAAGATCTTTAATATCATTATCTAAAGGACGAATATAGGCTGGGTTGTGTTTGTTCATCAACACATTTGCAGTAATAAAATCTTGGGCTGTTTGGGCATTGTTTACTTCAATAATCTGCATAAATAACCTACTTAAGTGGTTACGAAAGTAACGATTGAAACACATTTATTACGTAAAAAACTTTACCTATTTAATGCCAAAAATGTTGCAGCAACAACACCTGCGGTTTCTGTTCTTAATCTTGTATTACCAAGGCTAATATCTTTAAAACCATTTGCTTGAGCAATTTCAATTTCTGTTGGTGTAAAGTCTCCTTCAGGGCCAATTAAAACTAAAGTAGATTCTTTTATTGCTATTTGCTGCAAGTACAGCTTATTGGCAACTTCGCAATGTGCAATAAACTTATTGTTGTAGGGTTCTTGGTTAATTAAATTGTCAACAGTTTGTGGCTCATGCAAAATTGGTAGCCAAGTTTGTTGGCTTTGTAACATAGCAGCAACTATAATTCCATTCAATCTATCAAATCTAAAATGTTGCTTTTCTGTTCTAGAGCATTGCAATAAATAAATATTGTGAATGCCAAGCTCTGTTGCTTTTTCTAAAAACCACTCTAATCGAGTTGCATTTTTTAATAATGAAATTCCAATTGAAGCAACAATTTCATTTTTTGGGAAAAATTGAAAAGATTGTATTTGTACAATTGCATGTTTTTTATCTGCCGATACAAGTATTGCTCTACATAACAAACCCATGCCATTTGTTAGATGCATAGCATCGTTCACCTTCATTCTCAATACCAAAACCGAATGCTTAAAACTATCGGCACTTAAAGTAAATAAAGAAGCGTTATTGGTAAGCGTTGGCTCGTAAAAAAAGGGCAATTGCATTTGGCAAAGTTAGGTTGCAATTAAATTAATGCTATTCTTTATCAGATACACTGTGCTGTTTTTTTATTCTAAGTTGAAATAGGCAGAATCATGCTTCTTGAAAAATATATCAAATAATATGTTGTTGATAATGAGTTTGTTATTCAAATTCAGCAAACAATATAAAAATATTGCAACCTTTTGTGTTTAAAAAACATCTTTACTGTAATCCATTTTCTTCGAAAAGCTACAATTAATAGTACCAAGGTTTCTCAAATGAAAACCAATTGTTGAAATTAAAAGCAATTGTTGCATGTTAAAATCTATTGTTAGCTTTCCTTCAGATAGTAGTTTATTTATTAGTAAACCAAGAAATCAACAATCCGAAAGATTGGTTACTTACTACGAACTCTATAAATTAATTAAGCATTTAAATGGCTCAATTATAAAATGTGGTATTACAACCGATGAGGCCTTTAGTTACTTTTCATTTTTTAAACAAATGAACCAGTATAGAAAGCAGCCGTTGGTAGCCTTTGAAAAAAACCCATCTATTTTTGAAATAGAAAAACACACCGAAGAGTATCAATCAGAAACATTGGCTGTAAAGAATGTTGCCTCTAAAGCAATAGGATTGGCTCAACAAAACTTAATTGATGCCGGAGTTTCTGAAAAAATTGAGTTTGTACCAGGCTTATTAAACAATTCAATACCAGAATATTTAATTGAAAATCCAGAACTTAAAATTGCATTGTTAACTATAGATATAGATGATTACGAAAGTACTTTAACTGCTATGCAATACTTTTATCCAAGAATTGTGAATGGTGGAATTTTAATTATGAACAATTATTATAAGAAATCGGCTGAAAGTTTAGCCATTCAAGAATATTTTTACAATGAAGACGTAATTGTTCGTCATTTTTCTTTAGAAAAAGGCCCACATTACATTGTAAAAGCATAAAAAAACGGCTTTTTGAAATAATTTAATAAAAAAAGTATAAAAAGGCTTTTCTATTTAATAACAACTCCATACCTTCGCCGTCCGTAAAAAATTTAAAGTTATGAACGCAGCAGTTCAATTTGTACACGAGCAGTTAAGTGCTAAGAAAGAATATCCAAAGTTTAAAGCTGGTGATAATGTTACCGTTAACTATAAAATTATAGAAGGTGGTAAAGAGCGTATCCAAAGTTTTCGTGGAGATGTAATTAAATTACAAGGTGTTGGTGCAACAGCTACTTTTACAGTACGTAAAATTTCTGATGGAGTAGGTGTAGAACGTTTATTCCCAATATTATCTCCCAATATTGATTCAATTTTATTGAACAAAACTGGTAAAGTACGTAGAGCTAAATTGTTCTATTTGAGAGAAAGAAGTGGTAAAAGTGCTAGAATTAAAGAAAAACGTTTCTAGTTGTAATAACAATATTTTAAAAGCGGAATTTATTTCCGCTTTTTTTAATTCATTTTGTTAAACTATAACTTTTAGGTATAAAACTCCGTATTTATCTTAGTTTTGTACTCTTTTAAAAACAATTATATGGGCAATTTAGGTTTTCAAGAAATATTAATTATTGCAGTGGTAATATTGGTATTGTTTGGTGGAAGAAAAATTCCAGAATTTATGCGTGGCATAGGCAAAGGAATTCGTGAGTTTAACGATGCTAAAAACAATGTAAAAAAAGAAATTGAAGAAGGCATGAACGAAAAGGACAATAAGCCATCTTCTTCTAATTAATTTCATTTCTCCACTTAAAACAAAAGGCAGCCTTTGTTTACGTTTAGTACAATCAAAGACTATCAAAATAATTTATTGCACAGCAACACCACTTGTTTGGAGGCTGTGCAATATTATTTACAGGCTATTAAGGCCAATGCTCACCTCAATGCTTTTATAGAAATATTTGAGCAGGAAGCAATAAATACTGCTATCGCATTAGATGCCAAACGCAACACAGGTAAGCCTTTGGGCAAATTACATGGTGTAGTAGTGTCTATTAAAGATGTTATTTGTTACAAAAATCATCAAGTTTCGGCTGCATCTAAAATTCTCAACAACTTTACTTCAATTTATAGTGCTACTGCAGTTGAAAAACTGATTGCAGAAGATGCCATTATTATTGGTAGAAACAATTGCGATGAGTTTGCAATGGGCAGCAGCAGCGAAAACAGTGCATTGGGAAATGTGTTGAATGCACAGGACACAAGTCGTGTTCCTGGAGGTTCTTCAGGTGGATCTGCAGTTGCTGTACAAGCCAACTTGTGTATGATAAGTTTAGGAAGTGATACTGGTGGAAGCGTTAGACAACCTGCAGATTTTTGTGGAATTGTAGGGTTAAAACCAACTTATGGACGAATTTCTAGATATGGTTTAATCGCCTATGCATCCTCTTTTGATCAAATTGGCATTTTTGCAAAATCTGTAAACGATGCTGCACTTGCATTAGAAGTAATGGCAGGAGAAGATGATTTTGATAGTACTGTTTCTTCTACACCAGTACCAATATATTCTCAAAATGCAGAGCCAGAAAATAAACAATATAAGATTGCTTATTTTAAACAAGCACTTGAAAATGAAGCGTTAGACCCCGAAATAAAGGCTCAAATACGCTCGTTTATCAAAATTTTAACAGAAAAAGGACATATTGTAGAACCAATTGATTTTGAACTACTTGAGTATCTTGTACCTACTTACTATGTTTTAACAACTGCAGAAGCTAGTAGCAATCTTTCTCGTTTTGATGGAGTGCGTTTTGGCCATCAATCAATACCCCAAAATGCCGATTTAAATGAGCTGTACAAAGCCAGTAGAAGCGAAGGTTTTGGCAAAGAAGTACAACGTAGAATTATGCTTGGAACCTTTGTATTAAGCTCTGGTTATTTTGATGCATACTTTACTAAAGCTCAGCAAGTTAGGCAGTTGCTTAACCAACAAACCCAAACCATTTTTGCCAACTACGATGCCATCATTTCTCCAACAGTTCCATCCACAGCTTGGAAGTTTGGTGAAAAGAGCAACAATGCAACAGAAATGTACTTGGCTGATATTTATACTGTTTTTGCAAATTTGGTTGGAATACCAGCAATTTCTCTTCCTCTCTTCAAACACTCCAATAATATGCCTTTTGGCTTGCAAGTGATGGTTTCTCAATTTAATGAAGTACTTTTGCATCGCCTAAGCAATAATTTTATGCAATTAAAATAGGCTTCGAGGAGTTTTAAAAGTTAATTCATTTATTCCTCACCTCACCTTTCACAAAGTGAGAAATATAAAGCAGGGTTACTTTTTTCAAAAATTTGTATTGAATATTACTACCCAATTCTAAACCTGCTATTTGTTAATTTAAAAAGAGGGAACGTTCATGCAGCGATTACATAATTATTGGGGTTCTATTAAAACCACAACAAAAGTTTACTTACTTACAATGCTAGTTGTTGTTTTAGGTTTTACTTCAGCATCATTTGCACACATTAATGGCAATGTATTTCATTTTGCTAAATCATTCGATACTACTAAAAATGATATTTCATTAATTGAAAGTTTAGCTCCTAACAATCAAAACTATTTTACACAACCAGTAGAAGCTCCTTTAAATCCATTGGCAGTTGGTTTTGTAAATCAATATGCAGCCAAACAAGGCGAAAGCTTTGAAAAAATGAAAGTTTGGGGTAAACCATATTTTGATTTATACGATAAAATTTTACCACTTTACGGCATTCCGGTAGAGCTAAAATATTTAAGTGTAATTGAAAGTTCATTAAATCCAAGAACTGTTTCTTGGGCTGGTGCAGTTGGCCCTTGGCAATTAATGCCAGATGAAGGAAAACGTTTTGGTTTAAAAAGAACCAATTATAGCGATGAGCGTATGGACTTTTACAAAAGTACCCATGCAGCTTGTAAATTAATTAAAGAATTACACGAAACTTTTGGCGATTGGTTATTGGTAATTGCAGCATACAATGGTGGTGTTGGAAGAGTAAAACAATGTATTAGAAAAGCTGGTGGCAAAAAAAGCTTTTGGGATATTCAATATTTTTTACCAGAAGAAACTAGAAATCACGTAAAAAAATATATTGCTACACATTATATTTTTGAAGGAAGTGGAGGATGGACAACAATGACGGCCAAAGAAACACAAACCTTTTTAGCTGCTAGAGCCATCGATAATCAAGAACCAGTTTTGGCACAAAATGATCAGTTTAATACAACTGTAGTTGAAGTTGGTGGTAGATATTTAGCAGTAGTTGTAGCCAATTATTTATTGATGGATATAGATCAATTCAACAAATGGAATCCTGCATTTGATAAAACATTGGCATCTGGAAAAAGATATAAAATGCGTTTAAATAAAGATAGAGCTGTTGTTTTTGAAGCCAAGAAAAGCCAGATTTTATTAGAAAGTGTAAGAACTTTAATTAATGGAGAAGAAACTGTTGTTGCTTCAAAATAATCATCGAAAAAATATTAAAAAAAGAGGCTGTCTTAAAACAAAGTTTTATGGCAGCCTCTTTTTTTATGGAGC
>ERZ724506.807-NODE-807-length-10975-cov-4.326374_pt1 | contig 10975 bp, 8 predicted proteins | sample MGYA00376039_ERZ724506 | MGnify/ENA primary metagenome ERZ724506 (study PRJEB28724, sample SAMN07190887) | wastewater metagenome | isolation source: effluent of sewage treatment plant in Hong Hong | place: USA: Christiansburg, Virginia | collected 2016-03-01 ... | reverse complement strand
CGATCTAGATATTTAGAATATTTTTTATATAGAAATACAAATTGACGAAGATAAAAATATTTCTATTCTTCTAGGATACAATCCGAACAGGACATCAACATGAAATTTCAAGTCAATCAAATTAGCTAGGAAACATCAAATACTGGGAAATCGTTGAATGTGGAAATTTCAAGTAACTTTTGAATAATATTGATTAGATATAATTGTTATTGTGTAAAGAATGTTTGATATTAATATTGAGCATGGCTAATTCCATCAAGCAGATTACGAATCTACTCATAAATTTTATAGATCAAACATTCCTTCCACTTTTTGAAACGACAATCCCACAGGTTTCAAAAGCAATCGAGCAGTGGGATCAACTGAAAAACTTTATCCATGATAGTGATTCAATTTAAACATGGAAGATTGAGAAATTTCTAGATGATATCTCTACATCGAATACAAATCAGAATTTTCGTAAAGTTGGGGCAGAGCAAGTCGATAAAAATATGTCAATTCTTCGTCCCCCTCAACTTTTTGAGAGTGATGTATGGAAATATCGTTCTAATGACTTTTAGGCTTATAATATAGTATAGCCTGAAAAAAGACCATACAGATCGTCGCTGAGAGCAGAAGTACCAAGATTATAGGAAAGATTCGATGGTAAAAATATAGAATATTTTGAAAGTCTTCTATCCTCATTTAAGAAGCTGTGTACAAATTTTTAAAATAATCATAAAAAACTGGTTATTGACCGCTAATCATATCCCATCTGATTAATACTTTTATATTAATTTCTATTGTTTTACATTTTATATTATCTTTGATTCCCGTTCAATTTGATTATATTTCTATTCTTTTTTTTTAAACTCCAGCAAAACTGAATGAATAACTTGGCACAAACTACAGTCTAAAAAACTAATACTGTTCCGAGGAATAATGATTTTATGAATAAGTCAGCCATCCTTATTGATAAACTTTAGTTGCAGTTGGCGCAAGAACTGCCGAGATATGTGGCAGGTGTGCGAAGAGCCAGCAAACTTAAAACTATAAATATCAATAAAGGACTGTATTCGCTAGGCGTTAAAAACAGAACAATTCACAATATTATCGAAGCGTCAATAAAATAAGCCTTAAGGCAGCAAAAATCATTTCCAGGGTAACATCTGTACAAAAATAAAGTCAAATATATAAATAAAAAAGTAGTCAAGCCCTATCCAAGAAGAATTTTAAATCTATTATACAGGCAAAATATTAAAAATTATAATCCATATGTAGTTGCACTCACCTAAATTGAAGAATTAAATAACATTACCCTTTAATAAAAGGACAGAATAAAAAAACTTTGCTACATTGGCATCACAAGAAATTACTTACAAATGAAAAAGTACTTCAGTCTTCCACAATACAGTCGAGTAGGGATTTTAATCAGGACCTACATGGTGGATGTGATGAGGGGTAACTTGTAAAAGAAAATGGAAACTCAGCCTCAATCTGTCTATATTCCAATAAATCAAACTGCACTTTCTTTTAATCCTCGTGAAAGACCAAAATAAATATAGGAATACATATCTAAAAAAAAGTTTACCTAAGTTATTAAAAGTGTGAACAAAATAATAGAAATTGAATATGAGAAGTATAAAAGAGGGAACTTCTAATTCATTAAAAGCAACTTCACTTACTCCGAAATCATAATGTACTTTATAATTATGTTAATCATCATCTGCACATCTATATGGATCCCAGAATCTGGGTCTTCTTTATAGTACGCAGGCTTTGCAGCTGTTTTAGCTGCTTCTTTTAGCGGTATGGGATTTGCTTGGCTTGAATGCAAAAGCAACTTAAAAAAAGTTTGTGCTCCAAACAACATTACTGGAAAGATTTTATAAAGATTAAGGCAATATCTTAAAAGTATTAGTGATGATACATTGACATGGAAAGTGGGCCCTGATTTTTATTGGATTGAGATTGAGAATGTGAAAGTAAAGAAAAAGAAGAAAAATGAAAGCACTGATGTTTTTTGATAATTTAAAATTAATAAATTATTCTTATATTCATATATTCTTTTATGTTCTATACGCAAAGTGCTAAAATAGTCTCTTTAAAATAATAAATAGGTACAGAATAAAAAAAGAATCAACAAAACTCAGCTCAAGCAGAAGAAGTTTGGCAATCAGGAATCGAAAAGAAATAAAATCCTCTTCCATATACAACGAAATAACTAAGACCATCAGACTTCATAATTCCTCAGAAGGAGTCTTCATTATTTGCGAATGGCAAAAAATAGAACACATAAATAAGTAAATAAACTACAAAATAATAAAAAGTAACAAATAATAAAAACTCATAGATCTAGAGTGATGGATCGAAATAGGGGAAGCCTAATTTAGATGAAACAATGTAATTTAAAGAGTTGAGTGTTAGAAAAAAAGAACGAAAAGAAACTAATCAAGGTCCTATATTTGATAGAATAAAAAATGCTTTCAATAAGCATCTAATGAGTAATTTCAGTCCTTCAAACTTTCTACACGAACTCTTGAAAAATTAATATGATTCGTTAGATCAAACCTAGTTGAGGGTTGATGAGACAGTGAATGACCTCAGTATGAATTCATTAGTTGGAAATAACTAAAGACAAGAATTATTAATAAAAGCAAAGAGAAAACAGCTTTAAAATACTATATTCTACTTGTAAAAGGAATAATATGAAAACTGAATTGATCTACTTGATAAAAATTAATCTACTCTCAATCATTTTATATTTACATTCAATGTTCAGCTCGGACTTCATTAAAGAACGGATGAGCTAGGGCTTCCTCAACAGTAATTCGTTTTTTAGCATCCAAGCACATCATCCTGTATAGCAAATCATCAGTGAGATCATCATAGTCTTATCTAAATATGGGATCAGATTTACATAACTTTAATAGTCTTAAATGGTAGCTTGTCGATGTCAGCTGGTAGTTTTAATTAATAGTTCAATTTCTTGCATTAGGCTATCACTTGGTCACTCCCATAGAAGGTTGCCAATTCTATGAGGTAATTTATATAAAAGCAGTTTTTAATTCCCTCAGGCTTATTTATTATCTTCACACTGTTGAAAATACTATACTTTCTTGTTACAAATTGAAGTAAAATTACACCGACTGGCCATATATCAGATTCATAAGACTGCTCATTATGATGTAAAATCGATTCAAGTGGCATGTAAGTTTATGTTCCTATCTTATTTCTTCCTATTATTTTTAAGCAATCTGATAGCCTTCGATAAATTTTTAATCTGCCAAGTTATTATTCGTATTTCGGGTTCTTCTATTGGCTCATTTTTTGCACTTTTTTTTATAATTGCTCCTTATAATCGGGGTCTATCTAAGCCAGGCCAAAATCTATAATTAGTCCTCTTTTCTTTTAAGTATTATAGAGAAAATTGCCAGGCTTTATGTCTCTGTGATATATTCCTAATCCTTTAAGTTCTTTCAATCCCAGCAACAACTAGTAAATGTAGTGTTTGACCTCCGAGAGACAAAGCGTGTTGAAAAATGTCTATGTAGAGATAGATTTACAATGAATGGCTTAAATTTGAAATACTCAATAACAATATGAGTAAAATCTTGATAAACAAAGAGATTGAGTAGCTTGGGAAGTCTTTGATGATCCTTCACAAGCATAAGAAACGCCATTTATGCATAAATCAATTATCTTGATACAGAATTGAAGTTGATTTTGATAGCAGATAGATTGTCAGGATTCGATATTTAGGCGGCCTGAATTCAATTAAAAGTACTTTATAGACAACGCCGTATCCTCCTCTTCCAATTTATTTCAATATCCGATAGTTAAATGGAGACAGATAAGCAAAATCAGCTTTATTTTTCACTAAAGGCTTTTCTACAGCTTTCTTCGGCTTTTTTTATTCTTTGCTCATTTGATATTAGAAATAATTATAAAATCTTCGGCAATTTTACGATGCTATTATATTTATAGTTAAAAATATATTGGTTTATGCCCTACGAATTCAAAGGGAGCATAAAAGAAATGGACTTCTGAGCTAAAAGTTTGGACAATCTAGAGCTTTAATAATTGGGGTGTTTGCGCATTTTATTATAATTTTTATATATAATCAAAGAGCTAATGAGCGATCTTGCTGAATTTATAAAAATTCTGAAGAATTGGCAAACCCAGCCTCACACGAAAACAGTGACTGATGTTTTATTGCGTATTCAAAAATGTAAAAACACTGAGGATCAATCTGAACTGAATCAATTGTTGTAAATATTGGTGACATTCCATAAATAAATCAACAAGGCTGCCAAAGATAAAGTATAGTAAAAATGGTTCACTGAAGTCATGAAATCGAAAAATAACCTGAAAAAAATTATATAGTAATTGAAAAAGAAACAAATAAAAGTCCCCAAACTCATAAAGAGCAATAGTCAAATCTAATACCCTTAATAATAAATAAAAGAGAAAGATGAACTCTACAAGACAGTGATGAGAGCACTTTACAAGCATTATCTCTTTAACATGGATGAAGAAATCATGAAATAAAAGGCTAAAATATGCTAGTTCTTTGATAAGGTTATCAACTTTATGTTTGAATAGTTTGAATTCAAAGGTAACTGTTTTTTAAGCCATAGGATAAAAAAATAAAAATCAAAACGCCACTATAAGATTAATGGAACGGCTTGATAAAATATCAAAGGAGTTAGGCAAAAGCGACTGCTCAATGGCCAAAAAATAGATGCTTCAGGGCATGATAAAACCAGAATTAGTAGCTAAGTGCGACCCTCTAGGATTTTTTAGTTAGTAAGCATAGAGAATTAAACAGTAGAGACTAGATGCGATTGCGAAATAAAGTCAAACTGGGTTCTATGACTAGTTGAAGAAGAAAATCAATATCGATGCAAATTAGGAGTGTAGATTTTGCCACAAGCCAACAGCTTATTGCTAAGGCCAGAAGCAAATCCGAGCATCAGATGAGCCAATGACTAGGTTCATGATTTGTAATACATGTGGAAAGAGGTGGCGTCAAGAGTGAGTTGTTTATAATGAGATTGTGTGGTATAATTTTAGATTGACAATAAATAAGAGAAGATACAATTTCTAAATATTTAATCATATCGTACATGAATAAATTAATATTCAATTCATGTTGATTTTTATATATAAAACTTTACAATGATGATAATCAATAGAAAGATAGCAAATCAGCTTGCAGCAAGCAACAAATACGCATTTGCTGGATTACCTTTTGGAAAGAAAAGAGAAAAAACTAAAAATGACTTGCCCAAATATGATGTTGTTATTGCAGGAGGCCATCTTGGTGCCCTACTTAGTAACCACTTGGACGCTGTTGTTGGTTCTAAAGCTAGTATCTTTGTAGCCTATGATACCCTTATTTATGAGCTGGCTACCATTAGGCCATTCTATGAGAGAGGATTGTAAATATATATTAAAATTCAGATTCACCAAGTTTAAAGCACAAGGAGATTCTAAAAAAACAATGAGCAAATTTGCCGCCCACTCAGAGGGACAAGGAGTTGCTTAATTTTTACCCAATTAAAACGCAGTTGTTTTGAAAAATGGTAGAAAAATTCAATATGAGCAATTAGTAATTGCTACAGGATTAAAACCTGAAAGATCTGTTAAAGGATTAGATGAAGCATGGGTCGATGCTAATCATCCTTTCTATATGAGTGCTGATCATCCAACTTGGAGGACTACTTCGACAAAAAGCTATCGATTTTTAAATAATTTCCTTGGAGGAGAAGGAATTTTCTACATTCCACCCTTCCCTTTCCATACCTAAGTCGAAACTTACAATTTCTTGTTAGCAAAATCTTTGTGGGATAGAGGAGAATCCTTTGCAAAATTCACTTGGGACAATTCAAGATTAACAGTTATTAATGCTAACGATAGCTTCTGTCAATTTTATGAAAGAGGTGACTCATTCATCAAGTCAGAACTCGAAAGAAAGAAAATTAACGTTGAATATGGATTAAAATTAGTAGAAATTAAAAAGGATACAAATACCGCTGTTTTCCAAAACGTGAAGACAGGATAATTAACTGAAAGACCATACAATAGCTTATATTCTTTGCAAGAGGCTAAACCAGACCAAATAATTTCAAATGCTGGCCTTGGTGACAGTCAAGGATTTGTCGATGTTGACCCTCATACTTTACAGCACAAAAAATATTCAAACGTATTCGCTTTAGGAGATGTTGCTAATTTACCAACCTCAAAAACATTCTGGGCTGGTTTCAATCAACTTCATGTTGTAAGAAATAATTTGGAAAGACAACTTAATGGTTTGAGCTTAAATGCTAAGTATGATGGAGCATCCCAAGCCTTGTTGCAAGTAGATGAAGGAAAATCTGTCACTCTTAGCCATTCTTATGGAGGTAAGCCCAACGATTCTTTGGATACTGGATTCCTTGCTTCCCTTCGTTATGCTTGGGCAGAAAAGAATAAAGGCAGCATTGCTGGGCTAATGACTTTCAAGAATTGGGGACCACCTTATTATAAATTCAAGAAAACTTTCGAAGATTCAGGAAATGCCACCAAATCTGCCGTTGAGCTCCACCCTGAGAAAAAATAAGCTTGATTAAATTTAAAAATAATCTGAAAAATATATATTTAATATCCTTTGCAATTCGATAATATAGATAATATTGATGAGTGCTTAGCTACATTATTTACTCATTTTAGATAGCGAAGATCGACCCATCTTGTTCAAATCATATAAACACTCAGAGGACGATTTAAACATTCAGTTGCACTGCTATGCTAGTCTTGATTTTCTTGAGTAAAAATTGCAATCTAGAGGACAGGAGTATGCAGGAAAAATCTATACTATCTATAATCAACTCGGCTAGTACTCAATCCATGCTTTCTACACAATAACAAAACTGAAGATATTGGCAATTTTTAAGTAGGAAAATGTGGTTGGGGCAATTTCAGAAGAGGATGTAAGTAATTTCTTTGTAAATGTGTATAAATTGTATAAAAGACAGCTTCTGCAGGCGTTTAGCATATTCGAAAACACAGGCCGGTTCCACAAAAGGTTCTACTAGCAGCTGGACATGTACGTCTCAAAGACTAAGTTTAACATCATTGAACCCAATAAATGAACTTGATATTAAATATTTTAGTATCCTTCCTGAATAAAATAAATATTTTATAAAATAATTAGAGTAACTCATGTAGTTTTTTTAACTCTGCGATAGATTTATTAAATTTTTGTCTTAAACTATTGCTTCAGCTTGGCCACATATTTTTAATACTTCAGTACCTTTTCACGAAGCAATTATCGATCTTTTTGACATTCCCGAAGCTCATTTTTGGTTTTCTACAACTTCTTGTCTTTATCTTTGTCCTCACTGCAAAAGTTCGCCTTTATTTCATTTTACATATGTTCATTCATATCTTTTGTAAATTCAAGTTCCGTTTTTATTATTTCCAGTTGTTTTTTTAATGTCTAATTCGTTGCTTTGTATTTTTAGTACTTTTATCGATAAAGGCAATTTGTGCAAGGGCATTATTATCCTTTGCTATTTTGATTCGATATTTTTGATTTCCCGCTAATGTAAGATGTTCCTAAGACTGAACCAAAGCTATTTTCTCTGCCACTTCCATCATTTGAGTCCCTCTCATAGCTATTATTAAATTTGCTTCGGCTTCTTTGCAGATTAACATGACTTCTAGATCCAAAAGAGTTATTGAAAATAAAACTGCTTTGATCTCCGAACTTCATAGAGCCTTGCTTCAGCTATCGAATTTATTACTGAAGTCTATTGATATTTGCATTTTTATTTTCCACCTGAATTTTCATGTCTTGGAGCTGATGTTGAAAATCTTGACTCTAAATATCTTTTTTCTTACTTAAACAACTTAATCTCATCCAACTATATATCAAATTTCTTTTGACAACTCCATTAAATATCGTATTTATTATTGTAACTCTTTTCAATTGTCTTTTATGTTGCATCTCTCTATAAAGAAACTCCCATGCTTTTTTCTTATTTTTTATTATGAAATTCTTCAGGACTTTTCCTAAATTAGTTTTCCTGAATTAAAAATACTTTTAATTTATTAGGGTATTCGTTTTATAAATGTTTAATTTGAGTTTAAAAAAAGATTATTTTAAAAGTAACTTTTCTATTCGTCCTCCTAAAATCAAAGCATCTTTGATGATTCTACTTTTAGACTTATTTTATCCAGAGAATGATTTGATTTTATTCCAGGCAACCATCATGCATATTTCTGAATTGATTGAAGAGATCCTTTCCATCCTCTCTATTCGTTTCGCATAATTATGAGAGTTTTTTTTTAATGATTCCATCGCATATAACAATTTTCTATTTACTATTCTTTTCAATCCCATGTATAGGCTAGAGAGTCTTTATTTATTTTTAGAAGGATGATTTGGAAGAGTAGCTCTTCGACTGAAGTAATGATTTTTATCCATTTAGCTATTTAAAATGAATCTATAAAAAAATAATAAACTGGAATAAAACTTTAGAGAACTAAAACATTCAACTCAATATATTCATGAAACCATCAATATTTTTGATTACTAACTATAACTGAATTTTCCTTTTTTCTTTTTTTTCACACATCAGACATCTCTTGAAAACATGGTCAAATTTCTAAGTGGGTAGGGTCTGTAATGTTGATCATGATGATGTCTATATTTAAAACTTGGTAACGGAGAAATTGGGGAAAAAATAAAATTTATTTCAATCTAAGATCTGAAAAAGAACTTTATTATAATATCATTCAATGCCGAAAACTGTCATATCCTTGTCAGATATTTACGAGTACAAGCTGAATATCTATACGAAATCCTTAATTTGGTACAAGGAACCTATCAGTCAATTTTCGACTGCTCGACTCAGACTTTTTAACAGAACAATTAATCTTGGGTTTGGAAATCAGTCTGTGTTAGGAGTGAAAGAAGCTGAGATCCATATTGGTGATTCCCTTCAATTAGCCGCATTTTATGAAAAGCCAATCATTGTGGAATTAGTGAATTCGAATGACGGAAAGCAAGGAGGTGAGACGGTAGGCTATTGCCAATTAGACCCAAGAGTGATAACTGAAAAGCCTATAATTGCCCCTATTTTGAGTAGTTGTTGTTCATGTAGTAAATTGGGAGATATTTAAATTCAATTTAAGCTGACAAGATCTGCCACCGATATCGAGCAACTTCGAAGTCTTAACAGCAGTTTGGACAAAATGATTCAGCAATGTCCTAATCATTTTGATAACCTCTATTGTAAATTGAGTAGGGAAGGCCATCTATGCAATTGCAATTGCCGATGCTGATTTCAGAAACCTTTATCTAAATTTAATTTGGCATCTTTAACCGAGTATTATTAACTTATTAAATTTAAATAAATGAAGGGAATTAATAATACTCAAAAAGCTAATTACACCCCGCAACTTGCTCGTCATACCAGTTAAGGAAGTAGTTAACTAATGGCTCTCAGAGCTCAATTACGTTCATTAACTTTAGCAAGTCAAGAAAAACAAAGAGAGGTTCTTGAAATGAGCACTAAGCTCAGAAACTAAGGAATAAAAAATAGGAAATTAAAAATGGAAGTGTCAACTGCTGAGGAAAAAATTAATATATTCATTCAATCTCAAGCCTAAGTTCTACTAAATCGAAGTAATTTTTTTATTAGCCGAAGACAAAAATCAAAAGTAAAGTCCTTTATTTTATAACGAGAACGGTCTCAGTCCATTTGAACTAGTTAAAATTGGTGAAACTAAATATGAAGATATGACAGAAAAACATATGTAAACAATTAGAGATTTTTAGATGTATGATTTGTTTTAGAGATTTATAAATAGGTATTAAAATAATGAGACTGCCTTGCTCCCATCTACTACACAAGTAATGCGCAATTCAAAACTTATTGTACTCAAAGCAATGTCCAGCCTGCATGAAAAGTCTAAAATGAATTTGTATTCAAAAATTTTTTATAAAAATTATTAAAAAGAAATAGAAATTCTTTCATCAGGCAAAGTCTGTTGACATCCTTTTTGTATTAGAGGTATTTCCTGAGAAAATATTAATTTTTTTATTCGTATTTTTTCTGATCGACGGTAGCTATTTTATAGAAATTGAACCTTACATTGAGTTTTAGGTCCTTCTCTTGGAACTAAAAGCATTTGTTGAGAAAGTTTGTTTTAAGCTCATACTTTAATAGAAATCATTATTTGATGATTAAAACACATAAAATAGTTAACTGAGATTATTGTTTACCTTCCCAATACAGATCGGCTTTTTCGTTATTTAGGATTGTTCAGCATCGTTTCTCTTCTTCATTAGCATCCTTAAGGCTCCTGACTGCTCAGTTACTACTCGATCAAATTCGCTATATTTTCGGCTGATCCAGTCACCTTTTTGTTATTGAGTTTAGGTCTTCAATCTTTTTCGATACGTGCCTGAAATAACTTTTAATAAAACATATAATACTATTCGGTTTTTTTGTGTAAGCTCTGTCAGATAGAAGTAGTTTAGTTTTTTATTTTATATCGAGAAATCTGTCTCCAATATTTAATGGCTTTGAGTCAGAAAAGATTCTCAATACTGCATCTCCTGGTTTCATAACATCTTGCTCCAGATCCTTATAGAATTTCTTTTTTTCTTACATTTACTTTTTTCTTCTCAGCATACTAATAGATTTTCGATTGCTACTATAAAGTACCTATGAATTTTTTCTTAAATTCTCCATCACATTGTAGAGATTTCCATCTTTTATTTGAGGTCCAATTTGAAAAATCCGAGAGTTCTAAATTTCGTTATGAGGTTCATTATTTTTTAGGTTTAGCATGATAATAATAATTAATTCAATAAAATTAGTAATCATAAATTAAAGTATTTTTATTTAAGTTAGCTTTGATTTCCTTTTCTACTTCATTATTTTCCTACATTCTAATATTATTATAAAATATATTGCCACTAAATGATCAAATAACATCT
>ERZ724506.800-NODE-800-length-11017-cov-3.927842_pt1 | contig 11017 bp, 6 predicted proteins | sample MGYA00376039_ERZ724506 | MGnify/ENA primary metagenome ERZ724506 (study PRJEB28724, sample SAMN07190887) | wastewater metagenome | isolation source: effluent of sewage treatment plant in Hong Hong | place: USA: Christiansburg, Virginia | collected 2016-03-01 ... | reverse complement strand
AAGAGTCTAGACAAACTATCTTGAAATACAAATTATCTTCAGTCTTGGAAGCACATCAACAAAATAAATCAACAGTGGTAATCTGGTGTAGATAATTCCATAAATATACGGATATAGCTGTGGGTCAAGCCAATAAATCCCTGAAATAGACTAATCTTACTTCAACTATAGTGAAGAATAGAAAATATTCCTCTCTAAGATGTCATCTAAATTACAGATAGAATCCGAATCAGGAAGTAAGTAGAGTATAGAATTCAGTAAATATCTGATAACTAAACATAATAGACAAGAATATAATCTCTATGAAAGTCGCGATGCAGTAGCTAACTAATCGTAAGCATAAAGAGATCAGACTGCGCTCTAATTAATTGATCAAGTAAAAAACCTAGTAAGCGGTGAATAAATCCCAAAAATAAAACGTAACTAAAAAGATTTAAACCCAATACTAGAGCAATATCATAAAATAATGAAAAATTTAACTCAAAAGAATAATCATATCAAATTAAGTTCCAAATTGAATTTAGACTATTGCTATACTCTTATTATGTGGATATTAGATATCCTCGGAAAGAAACAAATCGGAGTTGGTTAGAAGATAGGACAGAGATTAATTGAGACAATTGTTAAGACAGAAATTGGCCCTATTACTTATTCTTGCATCAAAGCTATCTGTAAATATCCTGATCTCCTGATATAATCCCTGAATTATATTAAGATCAGCAGCTAGGATGAGAAAGGTTCATTCAACGCAATATCTTCATCATTTATTAAAGGAAATACATAGATCAATATTACCTAATCAAATATTAAAAAAGCTATAGAATTAAATGATCCTAGATTAGGCTAATCATTGATCAATATCATCATTGATAGTAAGATTCCTAATGAAGAATCAATAAAACTATGCATCGAGTTATCAAAACTTGCAGGAAAACATTAGAGAATAATCAATTATATCCTTAAATCTCAATACGAGCATAAAGAAACAAAATAAAAAAGTAGAGAGCTTTTCAGTACAAATTATTCAGAAAATCTAAACTAGGAAATAATTAGCTATATCTTTAGTAAGTAAGTACCAGAGAAATTGAGAAATTAAAGCTTTGTTCAGAAATTGGATTGCAAATAACTTGAAAGATTGATCTTATAGATTAGAAAACTTACAAATAAAAAGAAGACTGAAATTAATCCTAGTAATTTGTTGCATATTTTTATGAGCAATAAAGAAGTTTAATCCATACATTTGGATATTATTTCTCTGATCTTTGAGCTTAATCTCTCCTCAAATTAACAATGGGACTATCTTGAAAGATGTATTAAATTGTGCCCAGCTGCTGAACATATGATCCATTCTCAATATCTGTCCAGTAGTCGTTAATAAAAGGAGTAATTACTTGAGCTCGCCACTTTCCATCGAGATATCCTACTATCTGCAGCAAAATCTTAAAAAAATACATAACTTCTAGTTAACTTCCTGGGAGAAGTCTATTTTTGTAGCAAGGAAGTGTTCATATAAACTATTATGACTCTACCTGAAACAGAAGGAGAAATGCATCCACTTCATTCAGACATCTATTCCATCATAATATCTATTTTGAGTCAATAATGTAATCTAGGTGGAGTATAGGGAGCAAAATGCGCCACTCAAAGATAAAGTATATGGCTAGCAGTAGCTGTCAAGCTATTTAAATTCTCGAACAAAAACATCCTAGAAAACCAATTCTCCTAATCCTAAGTATAATCAATTTTAAGATGGTATCTTTTAAATAATGAATATGAATAGCATTTATCAAATCCAATCCATCGTTCTCAAACAATTAATAACATGAAACAGTTAGGATAGTACCTAAGTGAGATGATTAAAAAAATAGGAGGTGGAAGAAACATTAAAAAATTATTTACAATTTATTCTGAAATCAAATAAGAAATAAAGAAAGATAAAAAGAAATTACTGAACACTAAATATCTTATTTTAAGTAGATTACAATATGGTGTATTTAAGTTAATGGAGAGTAATTTATAACCCAAAAATTTAGAGGAAGTTTTGATTGGATCAGCTGATACTAAAGGATTAGCTTAATAAATTATCAACGAATTACAAGAAGAATAACATCAAGAAGCCTCAAAACCTAAAAACTCTGACAGTAGAAAGTAAGTTGATCTCACAGATGAGGTTCAAGCTTATTCAGTCCAAGGAGCGAACTTGGTTAATTTAGGCTGTAAAGATCTACAAAGCTATAAAAATGGATCGAAATCCCATATTGCAAAAGTTTCAGTAGCAAGCAGGAAATTATACTTAAAATCTCCTTCTACGATGTACATGAGCAAATTTATTATTGGATTCAGTGTTCAATAAAGCCCTGATAAAAACAACATTCTGCCAGACTCTGTTGAATTATTTGGATCTAAAGTCGATGAAGTTCCAACTACTCCAGAAACATTGAAGAAGATCTGCGATTTATAAGTGATTGAAGATCAACATTATGCTCAATTCGGAATAAAATTATTCGGCATAAACTTCGACTGCCTGAGAAGAAAATACAGAAACTAGCCATTCAACTTCCTTTAATTGAGAATGAAACATTTTGTACAAACATCAACAAGTGATGTCCTGGAATGCAATCAAAAAATACTAAAGAATTCTGTGTATCATGTTACTTTTGTTTCGATCAATGGTCATAAATAATAGCCTTCATCTTAATTATCATTCTCCAATATTTATATGAAGATGCTAACATTCCTGAGTCTTCCTGAATATGAAGAAGCACTAATAAACTTTATCAAACACGTCGATACCAAGAAAGGAATGATGATAAAACTCGTTTAATTACTAAGTCAAAAAGCTCAGAAAAAAACCAGTGATAGTAACATCTAAAACCTATTAATATCATTCAGTAAACATGGAGTTCCAGTCCTCTAGTTCTTATTAAAATAATCAGAATAAAATCAAACACTAACAAACAAGATCCTAAAATCAAACTTGTCCGTATAAAATATTGATTTAGCTTTGAATAACTTATTCACAGGTACAATTAAATAAGAGAATGTTAATAATTTGATCTAGAATATCAAGATTGCTGGTTTGAAATAAAATGTTAAACATTCTAGGTATGAATAGAAGTAGATTTTGTAATTATGTCATAAGTATGAAAAATCAGTATAAAAGCATAGTTCGCAATAAAAAACTTCCCCCAATTAATAAGATCAACAACTACGTAAGATCCTTGCTTGCATAACAACAACTCCAAAAATATTCAAATTTGATAGAGTGGAACTAACAGAAAAACTGACCAAAAATAGAAATAATTCAGTTTTCTATCCTATCATCGCATCCTATATCGCAAATGACAATAAAACTCTCGACTGGTTACTCAAATCTGGAAAGCTTGATGAACTTGCTGATAGTCTCCTTGTGCAGATGGAAATTTACAAAAAGAATAAAACTAAACAGATCTAATCTCATATATTCAATATAATTTCGTTGATATCTTCAGTGAGTATCTACCCTGCAATCAGATAACGATTGATCAACAACCCAGACAAGAAGTAGATAACTCGCTTACCAATAAAAGTATTCAAATTACTCAGCAACAACTAAACTCTCATAGAACAGTACCCAATAAACATCACAAAGAAATTCATAAATCTCTTCCAATCAACTTGTACAAAATCTGGAGATTAGAATCTAGATAGTTGTTCTGAATAGTTCGCATCTAATTTGATTGATGTTATGGTGAAGCTGCCTGAGGTATCATCAGTATATCATAACTACTTTATACATCAGTTCTTTTTCCATATTATTAATGCTTATAATGGTGTATTGGTTAATTTTGTATGGGTTGGTTAAGTTCATAATTATTTGACAAAACCTACAGAGATATTAGAGAAGTATCCCATCCGCAAGAATGAAACAGTTATAGAACACAAACACAATTATTACAGACAAGCAGTAACAAAATAAGACCTGATAAACAATCATAACAAAATTATCACAAATAATAACAAAATAATTTGGTAACGAACAGATAAATGGAGTTTAGTACAAGAAGTATAAAACGTATAGGAGCAAGTTAAAGAAGTAGTAGAATAAAATAAATCTATTAAATTATTATTGAAGAATGGTCATACCAAAGAATTAAATATGAATGATGCTACTTCAGGATTCAAATGTTTCGTTAATGATCCTTAGATTTATGGAGAGTTGAGAAAATTGCTAACAAATCAGACTCTGCTAAGGATTAATAAACCTTCTCTTTTTGCTAATAAGTATAATTCTAATTTACCTATCACATTAGGTATGCTTCCTTATGTATATCTTGTTCCTTCTGAAATGACCATTGCTTAGATGTTAAAATAGGTCAATATCTGTGGTTATATCCTTGATAATGAAGCAAAAGATAATATTAGTGTACATCTTCATAATAAGACCAAAGATGTAGTCAGTCAGAAATAAAAATTATCTCATGTCTTCGATTTGGCAAGCTCATCAAAACCTCTCATCTAACTCGAAATTAGAGCACATGAACTCTTCAAAACTACCACAATATAAAAAATCGCAAATCAATCATCAGTCCCACAAAAGACTCCCAAATTCATCCCCCAATAAACAATCTTCAAATCTTTCTAAAAATTAAAAGGATTATAGAAAATGATCAAAGTGATCATGGCATGCGTGAAGAACTGGAACAATGAATAACAAAGCAAAATATGGTCACAATATTTGAATTAATTGTCAAGTTTCTCATGTTTCCCTATTTTCAGTTCTATTTACATGAACAAGCAAGAGAATGTTGAGCTTTTGTTCAATTTATTGTCAGGATTACCTGATAAGGAGGATAATAAGAAATGGATTTAGTAAGAAAAGAAATCTGTTAGATTTTTGTATGATATTATTAAGAATGTGTTTGAAGTTTAAGGATAGCAAGCTATCATTGTCCGAAATTATGCTGTAGAGAGTGGATTTTATTAAACAATGCTTTAAAGATTACACATTATTACAAAATAAACAAAGAGAGTGAAAAATTAATAGAATATATAAGAAGAATAGATCTAAGCTCCAACTGAAATAAAAAAGAAAAATTCATAATAATAGTTCAAAAAATAAATAAAGAAGAAGAAAGGTGTTGGATATGGTAATGACTCATCTAGCAACCAGAAATGGGATATAGCAGGCCATTAATCAGCTAAAAAGTAACTATCTGAACAAATTATTGGACTAATTAAAATATTAGAGAAGTTTTTATCTCATCCTAGTTTCAAATTACCTGCATAATTTTTGGAAACTACCTACACTTCTTCGATTTTACCTATTTTGTAGTCATCTTTAAGAGCAGGATCGCTTTTATAAATTTCCAAGAATGCTGATCTATTCAAGTAAGAACTAAGATTTATTAAAACTATTGCTAAAAACTAGACACTTGTTCCTTCATTATTGTAAATTCCAAAATGCTACGAGCCTAAACAACTCGATTCCATCTTCTCCTTACTGACTACCCTTGAAGGAATTTCTAAAATATTCCTTAATTGTTTAACTGGATCAGTATCTGAAAAGACATCTTAATAAATCGCTAAATAGATTATTTAAACATATAACCAAGTTGAATAAGCAATAGAACACTATAAAAGTGATCACGTTGATTAATAAGCTGATAAAAAACTTTTAGAGTTGCCTCTGGCTAAAAAATATCCTCTTCTTCTGAAAGATTTGAGATTTGACTATATAGACATGAAAGATAAAAACGGTAAAATGAAACATCATTATAATAGCTCATATCAAGCTAATCATACTTCTCCCTCAACAAAAACTATCCGTCTTGCTCAATAACTCGCTGATATCAGTCAAGCCTTACCTATTTAACATACAAATGCTATTTATGTCAGATGTGATAAAGACAGAGTTGATTTTATGCAAGCCTTGATTATGGGATCAAATGGAACTCCATATGGACATGGTGCTTACTTATTTGATATTTACTTCGATGACTCATATCCCAACAACCCACCAAAAGTCAATCTCACTACAACTGGAAATGGTGCAATTAGATTCAACCCTAATCTTTATAACTGTGGTAAAGTATGTTTAAGTTTATTGGGAACATGGAGAGGAAGTGCTATGGAAAATTGGGATGCCAAAGTTTCTACATTATTACAAGTTCTAGTTTCAATTCAATCAATTATTATGGCTGAAGAAATTTACTTCAATTAACCTGGTTTCGAACATGAACAAGGAACCGCTGAAGGATAGAAAAAGAATGAAGGTTATTCAAATATCGTCAGATACGGAAATGTTAAATTCGCTATGATATAAAATCTTAAAAATCCTCCAAAAGGATTCGAAACTGTAATTAAAAGACATTTTTACTTGAAAAAAGATGAAATCTTAGAATAATGTAAGAAGTGGGTCAAATATGCTGAAAAAAGAGAAGCATCATACACTGGTTTAGTCAATGACCATAATAATAATTGGTCAAATACTTTCAAAAAATCTAAAACTTAATATAAGACTATGTTATAGAAAGCAATTGGCGAGCTTTAGGTAGAATTAAACAAATTACCAGAACCATCAGCTAAAGATCTCATAAAAGAAAAGACAAAAAATAAAAAGGAAAAGAAATAAAAGAAATAAGTAAAGGTTGAAAAAGATGAGAATCTATAAGAGATTGATGTGACTTATGATCCAAAAAATAATACGAAATATAAGTAGATGGATATCAATGATGAAAAAGTTAAAGATAGATGGAGCAGGTATATAGGTGCTATGGGTCTAGAGGCTGTTAGTAAACAATCTAAGGCTAATATATTAATGTTTGGACTTTCTCCCCTGGGAATTTAGATCGGTAAGAATATTGTCATGAGTGGCTGTAAGAAATTTACAGTATGCGATCCATAAGTCACCACATGGAATGATCTATCAGGCCAATTTTATCTATCCTAGGATGACATAGGAAAAGGCAGACTCGATAGTTGTCTTTTTAAATTACAAGAACTCAATAACTACGTAAGAGTCGACAGCATGAAGGTAGAACTATAAAAACTGGAATAATAAAACAAACTAAAATAATATCAAGTAGTAATTACTACAACTCATAATGACTAATAGATAACATTATTGGATAATTATTGTAGAAAGAATGGAATCAAGTTTATCGCTTGTAAATGTGAAGGACCTTATGGATATGTCTTCAATGATTTCGGAGAGAAATTTGAAGTAATTGACAAAAATGGATAATAGCCAGTCTAGTGCTTTATATAGAGCATCACAAACTAATAAAAAGGAGTCGTAACTTTAATGAAAGGCCAAAAACACAACTACGAAGATGGCGACATGGTCCGCATAACAAAAGTAAAAGGAATGTAATAAAAAACCAATCAATAAAAAAGTATCAATGAAACAGTCCATAAAATCCAGATTATTAGCCAAAGTGTATTCAAAATAGAAAATACTACATAGTACAATGAATACGCAGGTAACGGACTTGTAAAAAATATTAAAGTTCCTATAAATATCGAATTTAAATCTTATCAGGAATCGCTTAAGTTATTGAATATTGATGCTAATCTAATGTATTATGATTTCTCAAAAAGTGTTAATAATAAGCTTCTGCACTTATGCTTTAGAACTTTGAGTGTGTATAGGAAATAATAAAAAGGACAATTACCAAGACCATGGAATTGGGAAGATGCTCAAAAATTCTTAACTTTATACGAAAAAACTGCAAAGTAATTCTCCAGTGAATAATAAAAAACTTAATTATCAGATTCTGATAAATCTTTTATCATTAAATTTAGTTTGACTTGCTCTGGGTCATTCGCTCCTCTAGCTGCCTTCTATGGTGGTTTGGTTGCTCAAGAGGCTTTTAAAGCTATCACATCCAAATATATGCCCATCAATCAAATATTCTTGACTGACTTTACTGAAGTTATTGATGCCTTACCTAAATAATTCTCTGAATGGAAGTAATTTGTCTAAAATAAGCAATATAAATAAAAAGTAGATCGATTTGAAGGATTAAGACGCATTGTCGGAGATGATACTCTAGAAAAAATTAGAGACTGCAAAGTATTTGTGATTGGTTCTGGTGCCATCGGATGCGAGTTACTTAAAAACTATGCGATGATAAATCTTGCAACTAGTTAAAAAGCTGATAAAGGAACAATTGTTGTCACTGATCCTGATCATATCTAAACATCAAATCTAAATAGACAGTTCTTATTTAGATAGAAGCATCTACAAAAACCAAAGAGCTCAACCGCTGCAGCAGTCGTAAAGCAAATGAACAAATACTTAAAAGGATAAAATAAAATAAGAGCAAAACTGATTAAAGTTTGTGAAGCAACAAAAGATACATTTTCAAACTAATTCTTTGAAAGTATGGATATTGTGACAAATGCTCTTGATAATGTCCAGGCTAGACAATATGTTGATTTAAGATGTGTAGAGAATAAAGTAGCATTGCTTGAGAGTGGTACACTAAGTACTAAAGGTCATGTACAAGTAATTATCCCATATAAAACATAAACTTATAGAAGTAAGGCTGATCCTGCTGAATAAGGTGATATCCCCCACTGTACTTTGAAGATGTTCCCTGAATAAACTTTGCATTGCGTTGAATGGGCAAGAGACATATTTGGAAAAACATTTTCCATGAAACCAAAAGCTTTAATAAAAATTCTATAGAATATCGATACCTACACTCCAAGTTAATCTTAAACAGCAGTCCTGAAAGATAGCTTACAAATGCTAAAAGAAAAACCAAACAACTTTGACGATGCAGTTTACGTTGCTGTAAAATAATTCTATAAATTCTATCGTAATGATATTAAGCAATTACTTTATACCTACCCTCTAGATGCGAAAACAAAAGATGGAAAAGATTTCTGGAAATTACCCAAAAGACCACCAACCCCCATCTAATAAATAAGCCTTGATGACCATCTCCATGCAGAATTTATAAACTCTTACGCTGTACTGCTTTGTAAGATATTCAATATCCCTTATCCAAAAGATTTCAGAACATAAAAAGCAAAGAAGTAAGTATTAAACTAAGCCATAAAAATAAAAGTCGATCCATTTGTCCCTTCAGACAAACTGGCCAAATAAATGGCAACAGAAGTAGAATAGAACAAATAAGCAAATAAATAATAAAAATAGTAATAAATCACATAAAAATAAGAAATGGCTTAGAATTAAAGCTACATTGATTTATTCAAACAAATTCAATAAATTTACAATGAAGAAAAGTAATTAGGAAATGTTTTGAAAATAAGTGCTGAAGAATTTTAAAAAGATGATGATACTAATGGCCATATTGATCTCATATATTCTATGGCTAATTTGAGAGCTTCTAATTATAAGCTTGATCCTATGGATTGGATTACGACTAAATTGAAGGCTGGTAGAATAACTCCTGCTTTATCTACGACAACAAGCTGTATTGCTGCCCTACAAACTATCTAGCTAATAAAATATTTGAAGAAATTACCTACAGATCAAATGAAAAATAGCTTCATTAACTTAGCAGTACCTATTGTGCAGACAGGAGAGCCAGGCTAACTTGATAAGATTAAAATTCATGAAGAATTAACAACAAATATCTGGTAGAGATGGAGCCTAGACTAAGTGAACTTTAATGATATAGTAATGGGAGAATTGTTGAAATTAATCGAATAGAAATACAAAATAAATGTAAAAATACTGAACATACTAGGAGGAGGACCAATATACTCAGATTTAGTCCTAGGGTTATAGAGTAAAAAATAATAAAAAGAGCAATTCATGAAGAAGAAATTAAAAGATGCTCTTTCTGACTAGATTGCAACTGAATAACTGAAGAACTTTGTCGATTTGACCTTGGTGATGGCTGTGGGAGAATAGTTCATTAAGCATGTCCCAACTTTGAGGATAAATTTCAAAAAATGATAAAAATATTTTATGAATTGTATTATTAACAGTTATTTTTTATTATTTATTCTATCGGTTATCATTTTTTTTACAATATAAGAATAAAGCATCATAATATTAAATAGTACTACCTTTATTATTTTTTATTTATTAACGATGTCTATTTACATTTTCTTCAAAACTTGAAAATTCAAGCAAAATATCATCTAATAAATTTATATGAAATTATATGTTTGTCAACTTTCAGATCAAAGTGCATGTATCTCCTTTCTGTTTTCTTCCCATCTTTGGAGCTTTTGCTTGGAGGGCTAATCTCATGGCTTCATCAAAAACATTCTTTAATCCCTCTTGAGTTAAGGCGCTACACTCTAAATACTTAGCCTTATGCTCTTCCTCGATAATTTGTCTAGCAACTTATTTTCGGATAGGTGCTTTTTTTGGGTCTTTAGTTTTTTCTTGATATTCTTATCTCAAATCAATTTTGTTGCCAACAAATATTTTTACTGATTAGGGAGATACTTGCTATAGTTCTGGCAGCCACTAAAATGAAAATAGAGGTACTTTTTTGCGGGCATTTACAAATGAATCTGGATCAATAACTGAAAAAACAATGAGGAAGACATCACAGTGAGTATAAGCTAGTACTCTTAATTTATTGTACTCTTATTGGCCTGCAGTATCCCTGAATAAAATCATAACTACCATAGACCGAGATTGACCAACTTTCCATCAACCTTGACGTGTGCTGAATAATTGTCGAAAATAGTGGGAACATAGTCAGTAGGAAATTAATTTTTAGTATAACTTATTAGAACACAAGTTTTTCCTACGCATCCGTCTCCAACAGCCACAATTTTAATTGGGTAGGGGTCACTTGACATATGAATTAGAATTAATGAATAATATATTACAATACATCAATATATGCGAACATTAACTTATTATCTCGATTTAAATATATTTATCATCGTCATACTCGCATAAATATATTTTTTGGTGTGGTTAAAATATAGGGTATTTATACATCATTTTTTATTTTTCAATGTTCTTCCATATTCATTTTTAAGGGACTAGAGATGCTTGATTTTTATTATCTTCTTCTTTTTGATATGGAGTTTA
>ERZ724506.798-NODE-798-length-11019-cov-4.121853_pt1 | contig 11019 bp, 19 predicted proteins | sample MGYA00376039_ERZ724506 | MGnify/ENA primary metagenome ERZ724506 (study PRJEB28724, sample SAMN07190887) | wastewater metagenome | isolation source: effluent of sewage treatment plant in Hong Hong | place: USA: Christiansburg, Virginia | collected 2016-03-01 ... | reverse complement strand
ACCAATGGCATTACTCACCTAATATTGACGGAGACTTGTGTCAGTTTTTAAAAATGACACAGTTAGAGTATAAAAATTGGATTAGTTACGGTACTATTCCAAATAAAACCGAACGTCATGTTATTAAAAATTTTGGTGAGTACAGAAATGAATGATGTTATTTATAAATTAATTATCGAAACTAATGGTTATGCTGGAAATTATGATCGTGAGTTATGTGCATTATTAACACTAGAATATGGTGAATGTGGAACTGGTAAAGATATTGCAAACTATGAGATATCACTATTGACCGAAGATCCCCCTGAAGATATCGTAGTATTCATTGGAGGAGATGAAGGAAATTATACTCCAGTTAATGTCTCTGGTAGGCAATGTAATGCTATCGAATTGCAGTTAGATGACCCTATAGATGAAGCAGGGTTATCGTTTATTATAGGTAGATTATCATTATTAGATGATATTAAGGATAGAATCAGTACTGGTATTGATGAATATACTGCACTTGAAAAGGTAAAGATTTTAAGTGTCAGATTAATTAAAGAAGAAACAATTGAAACAGAAGTTTATAGGATAATTTAAAATGAAACCACAAGTTTATATCGCAGTTACACAAGACGGACCAATCGTCACTATTGACATTACTGCACCTGCCGCAAGAGGTAAAAGCACACTTGCAAAACTATTAGAAATTGAATTTACAGGCGGTGATTATATTGTACAAAATACAGATGATACTGAAGGTACATTATACACACACCAAAAGGTAATAAAATGCTTAACATCTCTACACGATAATAATGTTGTAATTAATATCAAAGGATACAATAGTATTTCTGACAAAGTTAATGATATCATCAAAGGTACTACATTAGTAACCAATTATAATAGAAGTTATGTTAAAGGTATATTATCACCAGTATCTCACATCGTTATTATGACTACTCAGTCTAGACTTGCCGTCCCAACTGCTACTAATACACCTGCACCTAAAATGAATACTGAATTGTATGGTACTCCGTTATCTACAGAAATTAGATTGTTGTTCAACAATGTCAAGAAAGAAATTCCTAGTGGAACATTTTTAGATGCGGAAACATTCTGTAGATATGCAATTAAAAACTTCCTTGATACTGGTAAGTTAGTATTACCAACGCCCGTATCAGAGCCCTCTCCAGAGCCAGTAACACATACTGATCTAGTGAATTTAGAAGATACTGATGTTAAAGATTCTGCACCTGCAACACCTACTGCAATTAAACGCATTTTAGGTATATCTGATAATGTTGATGCAGCATATCGGTTATATGAGTTAAGAATGCAATTATGGCAAGAAGCATGTGCTGGCAGAATGGGTAAAAAGTCTTTCATTAAATTCCTTAAAGAAGGTCAAGAATTTATTGCATTGGGCAAATTGCCAACAGAATAAAAAAACTGTTTGACATAACAGTTACAAACAATTACAATACAACTACACAAAATACATGGAACACCTAAAAGGACTTAACATGAAACTTAATTCAAATACAATTGAAATCTTAAAAAACTTTGCAACTATCTGCCCTAATATCCAATTTAAGGCAGGTAATGTGCTAATGACAAAATCACAAGCTAATACTATCCGTGGTATGGCTACTTTAGACCAAACCTTCCCTCAAGACTTTGCAATTTATGACCTACCACGATTTATTTCGGTATTAGGTTTATATAAAGACCCAGAACTTACATTTCAAGACAGTAATGTATTAATTGGCGAAGATAATCGTTCAGTTAAGTATGTTTATACTGACCCTAAAATGATTGTTGCAGTAGACTATAGTCGTGCTATTAATTTACCTGCCGAAGTTACTACTTTTAAAATTACTGCTGATCAGTTCTCTAAAGTATTGAAAGGTGCTGGTGTATTAGGCTTACCTAATATCACTATTCAAGGATCTAACGGTAAAACTTTAGTAATTGCACAAGATATTAAAAACCCATCCACAGACACATTTGAAATTGAAATTGGCGCAAGCACAGTAGATTTTAAATTAACTTATCAAGTTGACGTATTAAAATTATTACCAGAAGATTATACTGTTACTGTATATGATACCGCTGTTACTAAATTAGAATGTTCTAAAGTTACTTATTACTTAGCTGCTACAATTACTCGTTAATTATAAATAGACCCTAGCTTAGGGTCTATCCACTCCCAATATACGGAATAAAAATGTTTGAATTATCGCATATGGTTTGGTCTGAGAAATACCGACCAAATAGAGTTGAAGATTGTATTCTTCCTAAAACAACTAAAAAAATGATACAAGGTTTTCTAAAATCTGGTCAACTTCCAAATATGATTCTTTCTGGACCTGCAGGTACAGGTAAATCAACTTGCGCCCTAGCTATATGTGCTGAACTAGGATATGAAGTAATGATGATCAACGGTTCTAATGAGGGTCGTTTAATCGACACCCTTCGTACTAAGATTGCCCAATTTGCTAGTACGATGAGCTTCGATGGAGCTAGAAAATGTGTAATCATCGACGAAGCAGATTATATGAGTACAGAGAGCGTACAACCTGCATTGCGTAACTTTATTGATGAATTTACAGTTAATTGTACCTTTATTTTAACTTGTAACTTCCCTAATAGATTAATGGAACCACTACATTCAAGATGTACTGGTATTGATTTTACTATTCCCACAAACGAATTAGATGAATTAACAAAGGAAATCTTTAAACGTACTATTACTATTTTAACTGATAATCAAGTTACTTATGATAAAGTATCAGTTGGTAAAATTGTTAAAAAGTATTTCCCAGACTTTAGACGTACACTTAATGAATTACAACGAGTTGCTTCTACTGGTGTTATTGATGCAGAGTCATTAGCTAGTATCGAATCTGGTGGTATTGACGATTTAATTCAATTATTGAAAGATAAAGATTTTACTAATATGCGTAAGTGGGTCGCTACTTCACCTAATTTAGAAACTACCGCATTATGCCGTAAAATTTATGATAAAGCAAATACCTTTATTAAAAACGACAGTTTACCACAATTAGTATTAACTTTAGCAGATTATCAATATAAAGATTGTTTTGTTGCTGACAAAGAAATTAATATTGCCGCTATGTTAACATCTATTATGATGGAATGTGAAACAAAATGAGAATAGCTAAGGTGTCTAATAAATTTAAAGACTCTGAATATATTAACAAAATGCATAAAGCGGTGCGTATGGTAACCCTACGCTATATTATTGGTTATATTAACACAATGATACCAAAATATAAAGAATGGGACGCTTTAGGCACACATACTTACCCGAGGACAACTAATGAATAATACAGTAGGAACAGGATACGACCTTTACTTTACAGCTGATGGTATGACTGTAGGTGAATTGATTAATGCTTTAAATCAAGTAGAAGATAAAAATGCATTGGTTATTGTTGGCCGTCATAACGAAAATATGGATTTGTCGCCGGCATGTTTCATACAGAATTTTGAAGTTAAAAAATCTGAAAATTTGGATTATAGCTATTTTATTAGTGAATGGTCTGATAATTGGGAACGTAATAAAAATACCATAACTAACGCATTTTTTATAAGATAAGATTAAATCAAATGACTAAAGAACCAATTTCATTACAAGATGCACTATTACGATTAGTGGACTTCACAAACGAATTAACTGATAAAGATTTATCAAATAAAATGGATAAGGTATTAAAAGATTTAGACTGCATTTATCAAGAAGCCGTAACTAAGGGAATTATAGAAAAATTCATTACACGGTATAAAACTACAATTGATAAAGGATTTTATTACTGTCCGTATGTGCCAATTGTAAACAGAGAGTCAACATAAATGAACAATGATATTTTTGAACTAATTAAATCAGATTTAATAGAAGCCAATGGTAGTGTTGCTAAAGCTGCATGTGAAGCATATAATATAGTATTGGCTGATATTGAAAATAAAACTGTTAGTTTATATGGTAATATGCTTGATAAAGATGATGCATATATTAAAATATTCGATTACTTTACTTATGTGTATGCTGGAATAATGACAGACGGGCTAAATGTATTGTTTAGCCCATTACATTTTAAATGGTGGCAGTTTTTAGAAAATACTAAAAGTCCGTTTGTCCAAATATCACCATGTATTATTGAATCACAAAATAGTACATTAATTTAAGGAATAATAAAATGCCATGTAGAGACGGTAATGATGATTGCTATAGCCCGAATAACTCCGGCGTAACAATTGATGAAGTAAAGGCTCTTATAGATGAGAGTAAACGGTCTACTCCTAAGGAAAATGAAGTAATAAATGATTTAACTGCTATGTTGTGTAGCGTTTGTAATTATTTAGAGTCAATTAGTTATAATTTTGCATTAAACCCTTTATTAGATAGATGGTGGTATGCACATAAACAAAACGATTTGAGACAAAAAGAAGTTGAGTTTCAAGAAGAAAGTAATAGAATTGTAGCAAATGCTAGACAAGCTCTTATCAATAATCAGTTAGCTGCCGCAACTTTTGATATATGTAAGCGTAATGGAATGGATACAGCAACATTAGAACTTTTAAAGAAACATAATTTAATATAGGTATAATATGAGCGATTTAGAAAAATATAGAGCAGAGTTATTAGCTTTGATTCCAGAAAACTTTACGGTTACCGAAGATTTTCAACCCCCTATGTGTAGTACACTTACTATCAAATATTCGATGGAAACACTTCAAGATATTAAACATTTATTAGGTAATGAATATGTTTTACCATACATGTGTCGCGAGTTAGCAACTGATTTTCACGATGTTGAAATACACGGATATAGTACAGCTAGATTAATGGTTTGTGAGGAAACCTTTACTCCCTGGATGGAACAAGAAATTTATTTTGACGGTCATTTTAAAGGGTATGTTGGGTGAAATTATGGAATTTATTTACAACTATAATGGATTACCCATTTATACACAGCAAGATATATTAACTAAAGACTATTTGACTAAATTGATTATTGAAAATATTAAATCAATTCTAAGTAATGAGAACCAAGCATGGAAATATTACCAAATTGAGTCTGGTTCTCTAATTCCAAGAAGTTTAGTTAATAGTAATTATACAGAAGATGATGTGTATTTCATTAACGACGATTTAGCGTTAAAACCCGAAACCACAAGTGCTAGTTATGAATATGCAATCAACCTGCTTAATCACCAAACTATGTTGCCTATTTCAGTGTTTCAATGCAGTAGAAGCTACCGTAAAGAGCAGGATCAAGCAACTAAACACTGTAGGTTTAAAGAGTTTAACCAATTAGAATTTCAGTGCTTATTCTCTAGTGATACTAAAAATGATTATCAAGAAAAAGTTTTATTACCAATTGCTCATCTTTTTAGTAAAGTTTTAGGATTACCTACTAGGATTGTGCTGTCTGATAGATTACCGTCATACTCATTAAAAACTATTGATATAGAAGTTAACAACGGTGATAAATGGATGGAGATATCTAGTATCTCATTACGAAACGACTTTCCTATTAAACCTATTATTAAGAATAAAAGTATAGATGTACTTAATTTAGAAATAGCAATAGGTATTGATAGATTACTTTATAACTATATGTTACAATCTAACGTAACAGATGCGAGGGAATGATGATAACAACACATTTAGAAGGTAAAAATAAATTACTAATGCCGTTTGGTGTTCGTAATAAAAATAATAGAGTATACACATTAAAACAATGTAAAAGCGTACCTAAAATGATGCTGATAACACTTGCACCACAGAATGGTGATGTATTAAAGGTTGATTTTGATCGTGTTATTGGCGTAGCTGAAAATATTCATATGAATAAGACTGGAATTTACGGCGATGTTAAATTAATGGACACACCTGCCAGAAAAGAAATGCAACGTACTTTTAATTTAGAAGAACTAACATTAATTTGTAATGGTACAGGTGGAATGAGTAGAACTGGTCGTATTAAAGATTATCATTTAGGTAATATTAATTGTATATTAAAAGTTGATAGCGCATGGGAATAAAATATATTAGACATCATGATAAACAGTTATTTGTATCATTGCCGTTTACAGCATTTGATAGTAGTGGAACTAAGTTAATACTATTACAAAAAGATGATGGAAGTGACAATGTTCATGTGTATACTACTAATGAAATTATTTCATACTTTTCTAAAGATACTGATGTTAGTATATTCACTGAAGAAGAAATAAAACATTATGGCATAACACCTTGGAAGTATCATAAACATTATATTCAAACTAATAGTGTAAAATTCTCAGAATATAATGTATGGGATTATGAAATTAATCATATTAGGTTTAAACAAGCGTTATGGCATAACCAAACGTTTTATTTATGGACACCGTTACTCACTGCATAAGGATATTGTATGGCGGCAGATGTTGGTTTTATTGAAGCCTTAAATTCAATTAATAGTCAAGAAAAGAAAAATTTAATAAGAGACTCTGATAGTCCTGTAGCTGCTGAAAAGCAATATCCGCCATTTCCAGTATCACGTTCTTTATCATACCATGCGGATAGTATTCTATTAGTAAATGAGCTTAATATACGTGGATTGGCATCTTTCAAAATCTCTAATTTAATGCATTACGAGTTTTTATTATATTGCATTACTCCTAAGAAAAGATTTTCAAAATGGAGTAAGGTGGTTAAGAATGAAACTGTCGAACACATTATGGAGTTACAATGTACTTCTTACGAAAAGGCATTAGACATTTATAATCTATTAAGTATTGGTGATAGAAACTATATTGATAACATGTTTAAATCTAAAGAGCAAAATAAAAAATGACAAAATATTACAAAGCTGAAAATACAATAGGCATGAATGAAGCATTAGCATTTAAGCAAGGGGTAACAGAAGAGGGGTTTGTTTTCCTTACGAATTTATATGTTAAGAAAATGACTATAGAAGAGAAAATAAACGATACAACAGATAATAAGAAAATTAAAAAATTAGTAAAAAAATTGAGAACGCTAGAGCAACTAATACAGTTAGCTTGGAAATTTGATTATAATCCTAGATATTACTATTTTGATTTACAATTATCGAAATGTAGTTGTCCTAAGCTAGACAATAGAGAGCGTATAGGGTATACTACAGACAGAATTTATGCATGTGATTGCATAATTCATGGAAACAATAAAAAATAAGGATAAAATATGCGTTTGTATAAAAATTTTTATGTTCATAAAAATATGTTGTTGGTGCGTGAAGTAAAAAACGGAAAAGATAATAGATATAAAGTACCAATTAAACCATCTTATTATTTTGTTACTGACAAGCCATCCGAACATAAATCTGTATATAAAGACAATTTAATAAAAATGGATTTTGATTCGCAGTATGAAGCCCGTGACTGGCTTAAACAGTACGATACTATGAAGAATAAAATATTTGGATTTCCAAATTTTGAATATAACATAATTCATAAAGAATACCCAGGTGATGTCACTTCACTGTTTAATATGGATATAATGACAGTTGCTATATTCGACATCGAGACCGAAGCTGAGGGCAGATTATATCAAAAGAATTATACCATAAGAGTTAAAAAGTCTTTTGAACAAAGTATGACTATTAGTCAATTTGAGAAAATGAACGACGGAAGTTATTTGGTATATGATATTGTTGCTAACGATTGGGTAACATATAAAGAATCTTGTTTTTATCCAAAAGGTGCTTGGCCTAATCATGAAACTGCAAATGAAGAAATTAATCTAATATCCATATCATTAAAGGGAAATGGACATAACGGCTCTATTAAATGTTTTGGTACAAAACCAGCATTTGTAGTAGGTGCTGATGAAGAATATATCCAATGTGAGGATGAAAAGGATTTATTAATTCAATTTACAAATCATTGGATGGAAAACTATCCAGACTGCATTAGTGGTTGGAACTCTACTGGATTCGATATACCATATCTCATTAAACGTTTAGAAATTGTAGTTGGTGAGGATTTTTCCAGAAACTTATCACCATGGAAACTATTAAATGAGAAAAAATCTAAAAACGATTTCGGTAAAGAAATTACCAAATATGAAATTGTTGGTATTAATCAATTCGACTATTTAGAGCTATACAAAAAGTTTACATATTCAGTATCAGAGTCCTATAAACTTGATTATATAGCAAGTGTTGAATTAAATGATAAAAAGGTTGAATACGATTGTACTTTCCGTGAATTATACACGAATTACTATCAAGCATTTGTTGACTATAACATACATGACGTTAGATTGGTTAGAAAATTAGAAGACAAAATGGGCTTATTGGCATTAGCTCATGCTATTATGTATAAGGCGAAAGTAACTGCGGTAGATGTGTTTACTACTGTTAGAGTATGGGACGTTATTATCTCAAATGCTTTATCTACAAGAAATATTCATGTACCTACCTTCTTAAAAGGTCACGGTGACTCGTCTAAATATGGCGGTGGATATGTTAAAGATCCAATTATTGGTTTTTATAAATGGTTAGTTTCTATTGATGCTACATCTTTGTATCCAAGTATTGAGAGAACATTAGACATATCACCAGAAACAATGTTAGACCCATCAGAGTTTATAGCTCTAACAGCCGACGACGTTGTTTACCGCACAGAACGCTTTAAACAAGCATCTGCTAAGGCTAAATCACTTAATGCTTGTCTTGCTGCGAATGGAGCTATGTTCGATAAAACGTCACAAGGTATTATCCCTGAGCTAAATGAGTTTTATTTTAACCAACGTGTTATAGAGAAGAAATTAGGTAAGGATTATGAAAAGGCCGCTGCTAATATTGCTAAAATATTAAAAGCTCGTGGCGTTGAAGTTTAATTAGATTCGTTAATATTGCCAGAATGACTGCGGTCTTTATCGAAAGTCGCAGTTGTTTTTCTAATTTGATTTGGATTAAAAACAATATAACTGTCGTCAGCAAAATGATCAACCATTTGTGCCGCTCGATTCATTTCCTTCAAATAGTTAACATATTCTGGATGTTGTTGGTGTTCTTTACTAACTTTATATGGCGATGATTTAGTTGCAGCAACAAAATTAGATAAATGCAAATTTGCTTGTTTAATATGTGAAGCTGCTTCTGTAACTTCTTTTTCATTACGATATACTATACCGTCATATCCTTGATTTTGAAGATATGAACGAAGATGATCGTCAGTTTTTATTTTAGCAAGCTGGCGTTGATGCTGATTAGATTGGAACATAGGATGTGATTCCAACTCATGTTTTACTGCTTGGGTACTAAAATGACTAATATCCCGCAACCGCAAGGGATTATGTAATTTTAAATGCACTTTAAGAATATCTGAATGCTCAGATGGTTTGTCTTTAAGTCTTTCAGTAGCTTGTTTTAATGTACCAAAATGAAAACCAATATCCCCGTTTGAGTGTTTAAAGGTGTCAAACGGCTCTTTTGATGTAGTACCGTGATAATAAATTTTATGTGGGTTGAATCCCATATCGTATACTTTTTTTACATGTTCTATATCATTCATACCTTTTACCTCAGTTGTACTATATTTAAGACATTGCATTGATTTTTTAATTATACTTGTAATTGGGCTAAAAGTGTAATAAAATAACAAAAAATAACATAAGGGACTTTATGGAAAATAATATATTAGACAATTCTCAACTAGAAAATTTATCTAATGAGGAATTAAACGAATTATACATTTCTTATACTGCTAAAGCACTAATTCAAAAAAATATCGAACAAGCTATCAAAATTCTAATTAACTCTTTATATGGGTATTTGGGAAGTCCGTATTCAAGATTCTATAATATGTATATTGCAGAAGCTATTACATTAACTGGACAAGCAATTATTCGTACATCTGCTAATTTAATTAATGATGATTTAGAAAAAATTACTGGAAGTAAAAAGGATAGAATTTGTGGTGTAGATACCGACAGCAATTACATTGATTTAACTGACATTGTATTATCTGAAAAGACTGGTTGGTATAAGAAGACTGATGACGAAATTGTCACATTAATTGATAAATTCTGTAGCACTAGATTAGAAAAAGTTATTACAGAAGGATTTGACGAACTCTTTGATAAACTTAATGCATACGACCCATGTATCTATATGAAACGTGAAGCTATTGGCTCTGGTGTGTTTGTTCAAAAGAAACGATATACCATGTATGTATATGATAACGAAGGAGTTAGATATCCTAAACCTAAGTTAAAAATTATTGGTTTAGAAGCAGTACGTTCGTCTACACCAAAATTCTTTAGAGAAAAACTAAAAACTGTATATGAATTAATGTATACTGCTGATCAAGCTGAAATTTATAATGAAGTTAATAAAATTAAAGACGAGTTTATGAAATTGCCTATTATGGAAATTGGTAAACCTTCTGGTGTAAACGGATTAGGTGAATACGATAATAACTCTTCTGAATTAGGTAGCTTCTCTAAAGGTACTCCTGCAGGACCTAAGGCTGCATTTACTTATAACAGACTTATTAAACAAATGAACTTAACTGATAAACATCATTTAATTAATAGTGGCGATAAGATTAAAACATTTAACGTTAAATTACCTAATCCGTATAAAAACGATAAAATTGCTATTTTAGATAAAGTTCCAGCAGAGTTTAATTTAGAAGCGTATGTAGATCGTGAAGGAATGTTTGAAGATTCGTTCTTATCACCAATTACTGCGGTGCTTGGTGCTCGTAAATGGCATGCAACTAGGCAAGTCAATTTAGATGATATCTTTGGATAATATTATGACAAGAATGGAAATTTTAGAAAGGATAAAACGTGATTATAGTTTAGTAAAAGTAATATTCTTTATTATACCGTTTCTAATAACATGTGGTTTAATATTATTGGCAGATGTGATATTAAAACTATCTACGTTAGCTATAGATAAACTATATATTATACATTGGTACATTAACGATTTAATGAAAAAATAAATTATAAGGATTTAAACATGG
>ERZ724506.796-NODE-796-length-11025-cov-3.590975_pt1 | contig 11025 bp, 10 predicted proteins | sample MGYA00376039_ERZ724506 | MGnify/ENA primary metagenome ERZ724506 (study PRJEB28724, sample SAMN07190887) | wastewater metagenome | isolation source: effluent of sewage treatment plant in Hong Hong | place: USA: Christiansburg, Virginia | collected 2016-03-01 ... | reverse complement strand
GAGCAGCATGATCAGGGTCAGGAAAATTGAAAAGTAACGTAGGAACTTGCTTAGTTTATATTTGCTGATGCAATGAAATAATCGATTGAGGGCAAAAAATACAAGTACAATAATGGGTAAATATAGCAAAAAGTAATCTTTGGTGTTCTGAAGGAAAAATGAATCACTATTTTGCACAATCCAAAACTTCGGATTGGTATAATATTAATATGAGGGGATATTGAAGGGTTGATTAATCCAATCCATAATCTGACCAAAATTAATCAAATCCCAACAATTATTCTGAAAAGCATTCATAAAATCAAGGATAAGTTTGATTGCCCCATCATATTAAGTTTTATGGTAGTTATGGAGTTTCAACTTATCGATGAAAAAATACATTCTTTGGAAGATATTTACACGTACTACATTCAAACTTACCAGCATGTTTGTTATTTTTATTTCCATTTATTTATCGATAATAACTTATTATGACTAATTTAAGGCTGTTGAACTGTTTTGCTGGCTGATTTGAGTCTGGTTTGAGGAAATTGTTGAATTTGCTATATTATTGGTTGTATTAGTAATATTTGTAGTATTTGTATTGTTATAAAAGACAGGTGAAGTAGAATTGAAAGCTGATGTGACATTAAAAATATAGACATCCTTCCCACCAACATACCAGACACAAACCCAAGTAAGAGTTCCATTCTCAGCTACATCAACCCTCAACTCGACCCCATTAAGAAAACTAAAATCAAAATAGCCCATATACTGACCATTGGTAACATTATAATGATATACTCTATAATCAGTAGTCATGATCAAATAAATATTGGTGATACAAATATCCACAATATTATATTGACTTATTGTTTTATTGTAAATGTTCGTGTAGTTGTTTATGTCGAAGATCTGAGCTTGCGTGAAAGTGAAAATTGCTAGATATGAGCTACTAACCGCTACTTTAATTTGGTAGTAATTAGAAACAGTGATACTGATATTTTTTATTAATGACAATGTTTCATTGTAAATTCTGATATTGGAGGTGTTGTAGGTATTTCTATTGTTGGGGACACCTGTAACCAAATATATCTTCAAATTGTTATATAGTACACTTATTCCTTCTTCATTCGATATAGACTGATTGAACAGGATAGAGTTGTTGGCCATCGAATTTTGGTTGATATTCGTACTCACTTTATTACCATATGAACTTATAGTTACAATTTCATAATAGGAGGTTGCATTTCTACCCAGGCTAGTCATATAATAGGATGTATTGCCAGAGGGTGACCAATTTTGGATGGCATTTTGCATATTTTGAGTTAACACCGTATATTTAGTTGAATTTTATATCATGTATAGGTTGTTTGTATTATTGTTATATCCAGCAATTTGGCTAATTGATTTTATCGAATACGGGATCGATGCAGTCATAGAAATAGTGCTATTACTCACAACATTATAAGTACATACATTGGAGTTATTACTTGTTGAAGAGCCATACACAATAGTTGCATAATTTCCATCAAGTGTAACACCAGAAACTGGTGATATATTCGACATATTGGTGATAGATACAAAGTTGCAATTCACAAGCGGTAATGTAGATAGGGTTGAAAGTAGTAAGGGGATAATGAAATGTTCCATCAATTCAAATTCTATAAAGAATAATAATAAATCACTTAAATTTATATATTTTTAGTTCGAATTGTCGAATGTATTGCCAGTTTGACATATCCAATTTTTTATCTCTTTATGTCAAAAATATGGGTGCATTATTTACATAATATAAGATTGTAAATATTCGATTATTGATATCAAATTATTAATACAAAAACTTATTCTTCTATTTCTAAATATCGGATTAAATATGCAACATTATTGATATCTTTTATTGCATAACTATATGGTTTTTAGTCTTACAAGTATTACAGCAGAAATATTTATATATTTTATGTATTTTTTGCTTATAACTTAGCCATAATTAACATATTATATAAACGATGCTCAGGATTGCAGGTAGGCTGCTTAGGAATTGTTTTTCAACTGCTCACCCAGCTCTCAAGAATAATAAAGCACATGTATTTAAAGTTGGTTAGTATCCCAAAGCATTGGAATATTCTCGACCTTTCTGTAATTTGTGAATAATCTTAGAATTGACGAAATTGTCGAATGGAATCAGAGTTGCTTCATAGGTGATGCATTCTAATATTGCTTCCATTACAGTCTTCATCAACTGTGGAAGTAGAAATTAAACACCCGAATCCAGTGGTACCGCACATTTTCTGGAGCACCTCCATTTTAAGGGTACCAAAAATAGAACGAGATAATAGTTGTAAGTTGGAGTATAGAATATAGGGGGAAATCTTAACGCATATACTTCAAGATAAAATACTTCTTATATGATGACCGTATTCAAAGATGACCTATAAAAAGCTGTATAAATAGTAGGGGATATGATAACAAACTCTCTATATCGAGAGAGGGATGTGGATAAGGAACGATCAACTATCCAAAGATAATTAATATAAACTCAAAAATCAAACCCAATGGAGACCAATATCGAGATTTCTCATAAAGGAATATATGGAAATCATGTGATGGCATTACCTATATTAGGATCTATTTACAATATGGAGACCATTTCCAAGTAGATGATTGAGGAGTATCATAACCAGAATTATGTGGGATAAAAGATTATTCTTGTCGCCACTGGACCGATTAATCATAGCCAGTTAATATAATTTGTAGAAAAGCATATAAAGGTTCCTAAAACTTCTCCTAAACCAGAACCCAAAATGATTAAGCCAACATTCCATCCTGGAGTCAGCTTCTTAGAATCAAACCTGACTTAGAAAATAAATATGACAGTTTCATACGATGCACCTTCTTTCTTCAATCATGAGTTTTTTACTTATTTGCTTCTTCAGAGAATACTATCAGACAGACCTTAGACTGACCTTTAATTAGAAATTCTTAAAAGTAATATATTCAGCTATCAAAGACACTCCAAGTTTTAAATTCCAACAGCATTTGGCCCCATACGATTTTATATTAAAGCAAAAGGGATTCTATACTGCTTATTGGGATGCAGGAATATTTGGAAACTATTTCGTATGCGAGCCCGAGAAAGCTCAAGATGTAATTTCACTTTCCATGTAAGGTTTTGCAAGTAATTTTGATATAACAATAGAATATGCTAAAAAAGTAACAGACGAATAAATCGAAAGAGCAAAGAGAAGAGTTTTTATATAGATTCTGCAACACGAAACTCAGAATGATATCACCCAATCAATAGCAAATAACATTATGTATTACGATCGAAGAGTTACAAACAAGTAAATTGCAGAGAGAGTAGCCGTGGTGGGTGCAAAATAAATCCAAGATTTATCAAACAAGATGCTTAATAAATAAAAAGTAAACTCAATATTAAATATAGATAAATGTATGCCTGTGGGGAAATATAAAAAAAGTTCCTTTCCTCCGCAATTATAAGTGATCATGTATACTTATTCAAGTATGAAAATAAATCAATATTATACACATCAATATCTTTTTACTATTCTTGGTTGTAGTACAACTTCCACAACCTGTACCATTAATTATTACATCCATCTTTACTTTTTCCTGAGGCAACTGATAAAATACATGATTCCATAGATAGGGCACATGATATGAGTTATAGTAAATGACAGAATCTCTGAGATTTTCTGTTAATTTCTCTATAAGTTATTGCTATTGGGGTTGCTATTTTATACTTGTGAATAATTATTTTTTTGTCCTTGGAAAACTGTTTTTATTCCTATGATCATTGTGAAAATGCAGAATAGAAACATGACCAGATGCAATATAGCCAAAACTACTTAATTTTGTTTCATAGATTTAATTTTCTACCATAATAGAGTGAAGCTCAGTTTCTTCTTGCCTATTTTCATCCTCGCACTGAATTTTTGATGGCAGATCTCACACCTGGGGATATCTAGCACATCAGATACTTATAATTTCTTGGCTATCCAATCGAGAATACATTCTTCATGCACATACTAAATACTACCTGTGCAGGCACAGATGGAAACTAAGGGTTTGGAACTTTAGTAGCATATCCTACACCTTATCTATTATTAATTGCATTGTATTTGTTTAGATGTAAGATCTTAGGGGTTCTCGATCACGAATTATGAAGAGAAACTGACTTCACTATTGATACTCATACTGTATTTATAACTAATTATATTTTGAAGCTATTAATTATTAAGCAACCGGAATTAATATATTTATTAATAAGAAAAATACTCATGCTATAAACTACAAATTCGAGATAAATAATCATTTTATCTTCATCAAATAAAAATAATTGTTTTTTTCCAAATATTTTATGTTTGGATATTAAAATGGAGAAAAAAAGAGCCGCATAATAATATTAATTCCACAAAATTGTTTTTATTTTCTCAATTTTCTAGTTTGAATGATTTCGCTGTTGAATATTAGATGTATTCTGTTTTTCTGGACAATTTCCTCAAATTTTATCAATAATATAGTATCCTTTCCACTCTCATACAATTCTTATCTTGGCAGTTATCTTCGAATCTTCTTATATTTTGCTTTTTTTTACTTTTCCTTATATTATTTTTCACTCAAAATCAGTCATTTTTTAATGTTATTCAAATATTATTTACTTCTTGAACGATTATAATTTTAAGCATTTGACTAATCATGACTAAGAAATCCAAAGCAAGTGTATCCAAAACTAATAATAAAAAATAACATTCTTAATGTGTTATTTGCTTCACTAATTTAGCACGAGCAACAATTCAATGCCAACATAAGTTTTGTTTAAAGTGCATCAAGCAATGGTCTCGGGTAAGAAAATAAATAATTTAGAGAAACCGCACATGTCCCATTTGCCGAAGAAGGATCACAGAGATCACCCATGGAAATAAAAGGATCACATTGGAAGACCAAGACGAGCAGCAAAGGCCTGTAGAGAATCGAGTAATGGTACAGCCTATATTCGTCCCCTGCATGATTTACTGGGAGCCTTATATTTATTACCAGCAGCCTTTCCAAGTTTACCAGCCTGTTTTTAATAACGTGAGGATATGAAAGCTTTTAACTTGTCTGATAATACATTTTTGTAATTTACTTAAATCAATCTTTTGGTTATTATTCATTAAAATTTAATTTTTTTTTGTTCTCACTTAGATTTTTCTAGATTTTTGTTATTTTTTTCGATTTTTCCGATTTTTGAGATTGTTCTGCCAATTCCATTCTTTTTCAACGTGAAAAAGGCTTAAACGATATTCAACAACATAAAATTATATCTATTATTTAATTTGAATTATTTTTTTTATTTTTCCTATTTTAAAAGCTTTCTCTTTTATTTTGAAGCTGAAAAAATGATTTAGACTTTGATTAACTTTAATATGCATTGAGACCCCGTCATAGGATTTTGTTATGAGAATGTATGTACAAAAACAGAAGATTAAAAGATACATTTGATCTTGTAATACACATTGAAAGTGTAATGATTGATATAACACAATATACATGTATAATCCAGTCTATATATTGATGGAATACATAAGGAAAGAGAAAAATGTTCAAAAATTTTTGATAGAAAAAGATAGTAGTAAATTAATTGAAAGATTAAGACTAAAAAGCATAGAAGACAAATTCCAAATAAGTGTGAAAAAAAAGAACAGAAAAATAATGCGTAAATCCACGAAAACGTATAATATTTGGTACATTCGCTACATTAAATATAAAGAAAAATATAAATTACTTTGATAACTGATATTTAAATAAATCTAAAATAAAAGACTATAAAAAAGAAATAAAAAAATTAAAATTAAAAAGATCATACACTTAAGATGTAACTTCTAAGCTCAAAATTGAAGTACATCAAATATATTATCGTCTACTACTGATACAGTATTGATTTCCTTTATTTCTTTCAATTAGTTTCTGTATTATTATTTTACAAGCTCGTAGAGATGCTATTTTATCTAGGCATCATCTTTTTTGATTTATTTCCTGGTTTATTCTTCGAAGAATATTACCGAACATTCCTAATTTTTTTATTCAGTCATTGTCATTTGTTTTACCTCTGAGTCTTTGAAGAATCTTTATATTTTGAATTTGTCGCACATCTCATTAATCATTCTGTTATAGAAAGATCCTCTCATCCTATGTATATGTTCTTCTAGTCTGATATGTGCAAAATAATCATCAAACTTGACCTTGCATATTATGCAATAGTTGCTTCTTTCGCTTGGTTTGGGAGATTATAATTATTGTACATCAACTTCTGTCACCTCTGACTGGACTTTACACTCATGGATAAATTTATGTGATTTGACGTAGGAGCGATTCTAAATAAATGAAAAATTACGAAGTCGTCAGGTAAGCAAAAACCTGGAGTGTAGTCCAGTTTATCTAAACGAAACTTAGGGATTGCTAATGCTTTTTGACGTTTTTAAATTGATCTGAAATAAGAATTCAATTACATAACTGGGAATTCAGCGAGGACTAATTTTTAATTTTATAATTGACGGAGCGAAAAAATGCCATCGTCAGGTGCATACTTGCACTTCTTTTCTACCTTTTTGTTCTTCTTTATAGACTATTTTTGTATGTGATGTTATATTTTTTGTTTTCCCATATATACAATTCTAATTATTATTCAACTTTCTGATCATTCATTACGTTTAAATGTTTTAATTAAAAATTGTGGTTCTTTTAAATTTTCCACATTTTCGAACGCAACCAACTGCGCGAGATGATTTTCGATGATTAATTCTTTTCTAATGCCATTCAACTTCCATTTGGAATATATTTCAATATATACACACAGTTTTATCAGAAAAAAATCATTCTTTAAAATGCAGCAGTTATTTTGTGCGGATGCCAAAATATATTTTTTTTTGCATATGAAGACCTTAATGTCTAAATACACGTATTGATTAAAAGGTTTTATAGGAAAATATAAATTTTTTTGATAGAGATTCAGTTTTTTATCGAAATGGATATGATATTCCCTCCTAATTAAGATCAAAGTAATTTCTTGAGACGAGAGCATGGATAAAGTGTAGAAAATAGACTTTTTAAAAATAAAGAAAAACCCCAAAGAAATATTTTTTGAGTAGACGATGTGAATCTTAACGAAATGGAAAATAGAATTCAAATATACACAAAACATAAAAAAAGAATAATATTAAAGTCTACAACATCGCAGTTATCATCAAATATAAAAATGTTATAACTTAAAAAAGAAATCTTAGTTTTAAATGTAGGTTAAATAATATTAAATTATATTCAATATTTTGTATAAATCTCATATATTTATACTTTACTGATTTATGATTCCTTAGGCGTATGTGTTGTTAATCATTTGTAATTTTTAACTTTTTTTCTACTTATATCTATATATAATCTATCCTGTAGGATATTTTGTGATTTTGTTGATATTTACTTATCTATTTTTCAACTTTTTCTTCTATTTAGTCCAGATTCTACTATTTTCTTTTCGAGATTTTATGATAAATTGACTCTTGTACATTTTTTTCTAGCATCTTAGCCTATATTATTATTTTTAAGTTGTATTAATACAATTCTACCAACTCATCAATCCATTTTATTTTTATTATATATATATTTTTAAAGCAATATTTCATATTTCAAGGTTCTCTCACAAATCAGGCTGATTTAGCCAAAACTATCATCGAGAAATTAATATTGTCTGGGTCTCTATCCATATATTTTTTAATCTCTATGCTGCCTTTCACAACAAGTTATTCTGGAGTGCATGGTCCATGATTTACGGCGCATTTTTTCATGCCGTCTAACTCCCAAAGATTTCCTCCATATTCTATAAATGAGATAAAATGAGAATCGCAGTCTGATTGAACAGCTGATTGGCCTTGCTGTGAAGCTCCCTTATGCTCTTGCTTAAGCTCATTACTTTTTTCAAATTCTTTTCCTTTTTCTTCAGGTTTCAGAGTTTTCAAATTTTCTAAAAATGTTTTTAAATAACAGTCTTATTTAATTATTTATGGATGCTTTTGGACAGCATTCAAAATTATATGGAAAAGGGCAATAGTCCCGCATGCATTCTGAGCATATTGTTTCATGTAGAATAGTTAAGCTGGCACGAGAGCAGGATCGAGTTGGTCGGCTTGTTGATTTGTAAAGGCAGTTTGGACTGGAGTACATTGGTATAACATCATAATGCCGAGGACAGGTTGAGGGATCATCTCAAGAGCCCACTCTTCAATCGAAAGCATCTCTTGGAAACTATAAAGCTCAGTTTTTAATCCAAGTTTGTTAATGAAAGGGTTGATGACTTCGGGGTTAGATTCCAAAGGCATCCAATTGTTTTATTGATTTTGCATTGACTAATAATATCTTTATATATAAGTTGATTTGAATTATTTATATAAATTTCTAATCAATTATGGTCAGTTATATATTTATCCGATATTTTTTTATAATTTTTTTCAACTATCATCTCAATATTAATGTTAAAGATTGTTAAAAAGTTCGTATAAAGAATGTATCAGAAGATTATTATCATTGTAAAGCACACATAGAACAAAAATAGGGGATATATGAGTAAAAGCTTACGATCTGGATTGGTTTGCTTCATTAAGGCCTCAATAAAGTTACTAGCTGCTAAAGAAGACCAACAAGAGATAACTAAACAAAGTATAATTCCAACTGTCCCTTTCATTGAAGCAAAAATTCTCAAAAATCCTAATAGTAGCATAGGGATCAGAGAGTATCCAACAGTACTCATGATACTATAGAGAGGGATAATTTCTAACTGAGACATGAAATTAAAAAGTAAAAATAGAAGAATATTTCCTATTACAAAAAGAGCATATATATCTCCAAATTGTAATTTTCCTGAGAGAAGAAGTAGAAATCCAAAGCATAAGGCAATAATGACAGGCCCAGATAAATCGGGATCTTAGATAACCTCTTAAGAAGGCTTGGCTAATTTTAATATCATAATTATTCGACTTTTTATCATATCTGGTTCAATTCCGATATCTGAGTATTAAAATCTGTACCCTGTAACAATGGAGGATCACCGTCATCGTTCAGCTCATATACTTTAGGCTCATTATTTTATGTTGTCTTTGCATCAGTGTAGAGCGTGGTTAATGAGGATAGTGCGGTTAGAGGATTGAAAGGTTTACTTCCTGTTTCCAAGGGAGGCTCAGGCTGGTATGTTTGTTTAAGTGTTGTAGTTTTTTATTGTCCTTTTTTAGTTTATTTCTATGTGGGGTAAGGATTAAATGGGATAGGGTTGATAACATTGTAACTCTATTTCTTCGACTCCATTACAATAATTTAGTCTTATTAATCCCCATCAAGATCAAAAGGATTCTTAAATTTAGGTTCTACATTGATTAAAAATTACTCTTGGTGCCTTTCATTAATATTACGTGTTTTTAAATAAACAATCTGATTTATTATAATAAGAAAACCTGAGTAATATTATACAGATCAACAATAAAAATAAACTATCCTTAATTTCATCATTTTTCAGCACTTGAAGTCTTATTTTTTTTCTATTCCTACCCTTCTTGCTCAATTTATTTCTCGTTTTCGTCCTCTTCCAGGATGTTAACTGGTTTTTTGTTTAACATTTTGTAATCTCTCTGTACTGTGTATATTAAATAGTTAGAGATACCTTGTACTGCTCTAAATATATCTATTTCTTTTACCTTATTTTTAAGCTATTCACTTTCTACATATCAACTTCATCTTTATGTTTTTAAAATTATTTTCGTAATAGGACTTGAGCAGCTGATGCCTTCGTTGGATTTTAGACCATTCTATGAATCAGTTTCACGCAGTCTCGATAGATTGTTAGAACACTACGAGTTTAGACGAGATATTGAGTAGGATTCATTTATGAATGAATAAAATATTGTATTCTAACATATAAGCAGTATTAAAATTAATCTATAATTGACAAGAGTAATAAAATCAAGAATCAATAAATATTTTGTAAATGCTCCACACAATCAGGAGTGACCCAATAGTGCAAAATATGCTGATCTACTCGTTATATCTGAGAATACTGAAAAAATAACTGATTACGACTGTGAAAGATGCAAGTAGCATTGTTACACCTAGGTTTTTTGAGAATATTATTGCACCTGCGAATAAAAGCTACCCTATGGCATGGATTACGCTACTGATCAATAAGCAGTTATACATTTTATGTGTTTCTGTGTGATAACTCGACATGGTGTAAATAAAGGAATTTACCAGAATAAGACTGAGAGAATAGTGAAAAGTTATTTCGAAAGTATTCATCTCAGTCAAATTAGTAATATAAATAGCAACACTTACCATAAAAACTGTAAACAGCAAGACCAAAGACCACAAAAATATACCAATCGGAGTAATCTAATCGTAGTTTTAAAACGATGAGTGAAATTAGTAAGTGGGTCTGATGAGTGGCTATAAATATTGGTAATTAGATATTGCTAATAGGCCTATAATAGTCGTGATCGTTGCTTTTTTCTGAACTAAATCCAGTTTTTTACCTTAAAGCTTGAACTCGATCAGCATGACATAGATTGACATGGAATTATTAATGTTATGCACAATAGGTAGAGGTAACTTGTGCTGGATCCAAGCGATAGCTACGTCATGTACCAAGAATAATAGATTACGTATTTGAACTAATATAAATTGCTTCCTTGATTTGAAAAGAATAGAATAGTTTTTATACCTACAAATAAATAAGCATAAGATAGCAAGAGGGTATCCCTTCAACATATTAATTTACCAGGGTGTAATATTATTTTCATTAGGATACAAAAAGCCTGACACCCAAGTTACTGAAGATACAAGGATGAGGATATAGGACAATTTAGCATTTTTACCATTGTTGTTAGTTATTTAGGATTAGACCATAAAATATTAATGAAAAATTGAGTAATAATATATATTATAAAGTAAAATTGGAAAATAGACATAAAGAGAAACATTAAAATAAATATATAATAAATAAAGTAGCAA
>ERZ724506.786-NODE-786-length-11061-cov-4.281392_pt1 | contig 11061 bp, 8 predicted proteins | sample MGYA00376039_ERZ724506 | MGnify/ENA primary metagenome ERZ724506 (study PRJEB28724, sample SAMN07190887) | wastewater metagenome | isolation source: effluent of sewage treatment plant in Hong Hong | place: USA: Christiansburg, Virginia | collected 2016-03-01 ... | reverse complement strand
GCTGACTTTCGTTTTGAGGGACTAACTGAATCAAACCGCTGATAAGTCTGGCCGCTGCTTATTTTGATGAGTTCATCTCTGTCTTACAGAGCTTTTTGATTACGTCCATAATCAGATCCTTGTTTTTTCTTAGAATTAGTTAAATTATTTAGACTGATTTCTAAGTTTCGTTTTTCTAATCTGTCTTGCAGAAATTGATCAGTAATGGTAAAAGGGTTTTTTCATGCTACTCACCTCCGAGTTCTGCCGTAAAGTCTTTGAGTTGATTGAGCAGTTCCAAAACGATGTTCGGCTCATCATCAACAAATTCGGCTAGGAATGTCAAGAATTAAGTTCTTACTTTGACAGGTCCGATTGCGACTGCAATTTATTTCAAGGATTGCACAGACGCAAGGCGCTTTTTGGGGTCTTCACACCTGAGTTAGTCAATACAGGCAACAATTTAGGATTTCTTTTTCATTCTTCGATTTAGAAATAATAATATTCGAAAATATTTTTATAAAGTTCTCAAATCTTTTTCCACTAAACCTATTTAGATCGGAAGGTTTTGGTACAAGAAGCTCAATACTACAAGATGACAAAAAATGATAACATGTACTTCAAATAAACAAGAATTATATCAAAACAGGAAATATTTATTCTTTTAAAACAATTTGAAAATACGATAGAAAATATAATTGTTATCTGATGTTATAATGTCAATCGAACTATAAATTTAGGTGTGATTTTTTTCTATCTTTTTAATTGGCTAGGTAGAAAAGATTACCTTTCATTTTCGTCCATTAAGTTTGATTCTCTAAAGAGGTTTAGCAATGATTTAATATATATTATGTCATAAAATTGTTTGGAGAATTTAATAAAATCTCAGTTGGTCAAAATTTTATATTTTTGGACCATTTTATCTCAAATTAAATTATTATCCAATCGAATAAAAACAATCATTTTTCAGTTATTTCACGGGTAAAGTGGAATTCCTTCTGGGGTTCTCTCGTAGCTTCTGTCATAAAGCTCCAAGTGAACACCATCGTGGTGGTGGTGACGTTTGTTGGCATCGTGTCTGGCCTTGACTCTGGCCTTCGCAGCATCGACTTCAGCTTGATTGATATCAACATATCTGTCATCAATCCACATTGAATCAGGTCTGAGCTTGTCAGCAGTACCATCTCCCCAGGTTCTTCTTGAAGTGTTAGCGACAGTTCTTCCCTCATTGTATTCATCAACTCTCATGGCTCTCTTGTATTGCTGGTTGTTCAAAGCCTCAAGTTTCAAGAACTGGAGTTGCTTTCTCTTCAATGAGTCAAGAGCGAAGTTGGGGCAAATGCTCACAATATTGTCCTGTTCTTCAAGGCATCTGTTTTGGTTATCGTCGTTAGCAACCAAACATCGCTTGTAGGTTGAAATTGTTCTGAGACAGAATTTTGGCAAGGGAATGGTGGAGAATCCAAGCTCATCGCCGGGGCTGGTTGCGTGCTTGACTCCGTAATGGAATTTTCTTCTGGTATCGGCGAAGGGGTTGTAGTGGGAGGGCCAGTGTTGGTCGAAGTGGATTGTGTTTGGATAGGCCTTTGATAATTATTCATATCAGTACATCTGGGAAATACCATCTTGCGCCATGTCTGGATCCGACGGCCAATCTGTCGCTGGTGGGTACTTGTTGGACAGCGAATGGGTTAATGCCAGAAATGGTTCTCTTGAACGAATCTTTTTCAATTACTCAACAAAATACCTGAATAGGCGGCGAATCCTCCTTGTTTGTAGTTAATGTATGGGTAAAGTGTTTTATGGATTTAAATTGAAGGATCAACTTTGACTGTTGCTTAAGTTGGTGCTCTTTTTTCTTGTGACATTTTGTCAATGTAAAATTTATAATCAGGTTTGATTCCCCTTGGGTGATTATATTAATTTTAGTAAATTGGAAAATCAGACGCTATTTTAAGAAAATAATTTGAAAATAAATGGGATTATAATAATCTCAGCCCTCAAAGCATGATACAACTAAGTCTACCTCATCAGGAAGCTACTATGGCGGTCAACTGACACACAACCCACAAACAAACACTACTTACCAACAGTTTATTATCTAATAAAAATCCTATGATAAATTTTTGGCTTTAATCCGTTCAAGGCAGAAACTTTAGCACTAAAATTTTATCACAGTAAAAAATCACTGGAAAAAGTCAGTAGATCCAGGGAAGTTCTCTTGCACAACTGATAAAAAGATAGAAGTTTATGTTTAGTATCAGGCTTTGAGTGAAAACCTTTCAAGAAAACTCGACAAATTGTCAGAAACTGGTAAGGCCATACCAGAATTTTAGCTCAGAAATATGTTCATTTCTGTTTTGTCATGTCTAATGTATCTGAAATCAAAGGGGACGTGCCATGGGGATATCAAGCCTGAGTCTATCTACTTCGATAGCGTAGGACAGGTCAAAATGATGGACTCGTTTTTTATGAATGGCGGTAGAACTGCGTACGAAATTGTTATGGAAAATCCATCTTCAATGAGTTTATTGTCTCCTTAACAGTTACAGAAACTCAGAGATAAGCAGTTTGATGATATTTCGCTCATTTACCAAAATTAGATATTTAGTTTGGGCCTTACTATGTATTAATGCATGACATTTGAGCCTGGTATGTAATGTTATGATCTGTAAAAGCTGAAGATAAAGAAGGACTTTTTCAAGGGTAAATAGGTCTTGATGCTGAGTCATGGATATTCACCGCAACTTGTCTAGACAGTGATGAACTTGATCCTCAAACCTGCATAAAAACGCGTGAACTTCAAGGCCCTTTTTGATATTCTCAAACAATTTTCCTACTGATTTTATTCTCTCCTATTTTCATCATTAAATCAAAAAAAATATTTTTAAGTTAACATAACAAAACAAAATCTCTAAAAAACAAAATCGGATAAATCAGTTGATTAAACCTTGTGTGATAAGATGCTGCACTCTTTCCTTGTTTTTAAGTTAAGGAATGAAAATGACCTTTGTGTTGCTTTTTGAAACCGTTTTGAGGGTTTACAAGTATCTAATTTGCATGGCCGCCTTGGTGTTTAATTATTAGGCGGCTTGTCTCATCAACTTAGCTGATTAGACATCGGCCTTTGCTGAAATGATCTTGCTTTCTGCCAATCTTCTTTCCTTTGCGGCGCTGGACAATGACTCCTGCAAATCCTTGCTTAACTGGATGTCTTTAATGAAAATTTCCTCAATCTACATAATAAAAAAGTTACATCAACACCCCATTAGCTCACATACTGATCGACCTGTTTTTCAATGTCATCAGAGATCTCTTGTCTCTTTTCAAGTAAGTCTTGCAGTATAAATTGGCCACATGTATTTTTTAAAATGGCATAAGTCACTTAGGAAATGGCCACGGTGAAGTTCTGCACTCGATAAAAAGCATATCGTGAATTTACCACTCTGAAATATACAGACGCATCGATACTGATTGACACGTTGTCTTTGGTGATGATATTTTGACGCTGTAAATCCATAACGTTGATCTTCATGTTTATGATGGCTAAGTTCTCAGTGCATGGATTGATGTAGTGAAGACCAGGCTTGACTGTTTTCAGATATCGGCCGAACTGTTGATACACACCCTCGTAGCTTTGAGGGACAATTTTGTATGGATAGTCGATGAAGCAGCAGCAAATACAGGGCATCCATGTTCGCATGCATCCGCAACATTCGCCCCAACACATCATGCATTTACCATAGCAGGGTATTTCCTCAGTTGCATTATCGGCTTCAGGAAGATAGATATGTTTTGGTTTTCCGTTCAATCTTTACGCTTACTCTTGCATTTTACGCAAAGTATTTTATTGCTCAAAATATTATTGTTTTTGAAGTTTTTATAAAAAATGATAAAATCTTGTAATTCATATTTGGAATTTCATCAAAGGCAAAATCATCATTTTCTTCTCTGCATAAATTCAAAATTAGTATTGCTAAGCAAACTCAAGTATGGTTTGTTCGTTAAAAAAAAAAGAAATAAAGTTCCGCTTCATTCATGATTTTCGATAAGGTTTGATTAATTTAAAACTAATCAATAAGAAAAATACGAAAAATGAAGTTTAAATATTTGTTCAAATCATGCTAAGGACGAGTTGGTTGATGAATTGTTCTCTATTTCCCCAATCTCCTCTTCTTTGGAAAGAGTGTCTCTTCTGAGCGAAACCTCCTCTTGGGGCTCTAAGCTTGAATGGCCACAAGAAGTTGTTGGCTTCCTTGAAATGAGGGCCGACAGTGGCGATTTCATTGACCAAATCTTCAACTGAAACGATACCGTGCTTGCCCAAAACTTGCTCAATGACAGAGTTGCTGGTAATGGGGATTCTTTGCTTATTGACCTTACCGAATCCTCTCTTGAGGACGAGTTTTCTGATTGTTTCTCTTGATGGGTATCCGAAAGTGATGTATGGTTCAACTCTTCTCAAAAGATTGACTGAGGCCTTGTTGATTCTGACGAAAGCTCCGTTGTGGAGTTGTCTGAGTCTCAAAAGTCTGAGGATTCTGGTGGTTCTTGGGTTGAGCTTGACAACACCTCTAATTCTAACAACGAAGGCCAATTTTGATTCGGCTGGGACGAAGATTTGTCCAGTAAGCTTAGCCTAAAAAATAACATAGAATTTTACTTGTCTTCTGGCGGTAATTTCAGCATTTTGAGAAGCTTGGTATTATGATTCGTATTGTTGAGCTCTTTTGGTGATTTCTTGTCTTCTAACCTTGTTGGCAGCTCTTCTTTGTTATCTTTGTTGTTTCAGGGCTGCTGAAATCTTTTGATCACGTTATTATTTTTTTCTAAGTCCTTCTGGTTTAGGAACAACGACCTTCTCTCCTGCCATTTACCACAAAATTAATTTATAAAGTATTATTTTAAAACAATATTTCTCCCTTATTATTTAAACCAAATTATTTGTTTTTATGAAATTTCATTAATGATCAAATACTCAAAATCTATTCAAAACGTAAATTAGATAAAATACTGAGATCAAACAAATCATTTACAATCTCTTTGGCTAGGTTGTTTTTCGGTCATTAGTTGATTTTAACGTTGACGCCGTTATCCCACACTCCGGCAAACTTCTGGCCGTTCTTTAAAGTCATTGCACCATTTCCATGCATCTTGTTGTACTTGAAATCTCCGTCATAAACGTTGCCATTATACCAGGTAAACTTTCCTCTGCCTGACATTTCTCCTCTCAGGAATGGACCTGCATACTCGCCAAGTTCAGTTTTCATGGCACCTGAAATTTTGTTGTTATGATCGAATCTTCCCTTGAAATATCCCTTGTCTTTCTTTAGGACTCCTTCTCCGTGCATGTAACCCTCAGCAAAATCTCCTTCATAAACTCTGTCACTTCCATCCTTCCAGACCATTTTTCCCTTGCCATGCTTAAGTCCATTCTGGAAATATCCTTCGTACTCTCCGATGCCTGGGAAATTTTCTTCACCCTTTCCGTGTGGCTTTCCATCCTTCCATTCTCCTTCATAGGTCATTTTGTTGAGTTTGTAGAAGAATTTACCCTTTCCATTGAAAAGACCATTCTTGAAATCACCAGAGTAATAGGATCCGTCTGGATAAACATGGAATCCACTGCCTTCGGCCTTACCGTCAAGGAAAAAGGCTTCCAAGTAGGTACCATTGATTCCTCTGGCGATACCTCTGCCATTCTATTTACCGTTTTTCCATTCTCCTTCATAGTACACACCTGGATTTTTCAAAAGTTCGAATGTGGGGAGTTTGCTGCCACTGCTTGCTCCTGAAATTTCTGTTTTTAGTGATAAAAAATACTGGAGCTGCTTTTATGATTCTTTATTGTGTCCTCGACCTCTGGTAAGAGCTTGGGTCTTTGAGTTGATAGTTTAGCATAACCACTTTGAGGAGCATCTTTTTAATATTTCTGCACTTTTAAAAAAACTCATACTTTAAGGTCGTCTTTGTTGGAAGTGACTGGTTCGAACTCGATTCCTCCAGTGTTTGGATCTCTTCGGATTGGTTGATCAGCGCCCATTATTATGAATTCAAAGAAATAAATATTTGTGATTTAATGATTTGATAAAATTTTATGATTGAAGCTACTGATGACAAATAAAAAATTATTGATGCGAATAAAATTTAAATTTGAATTTGTTTCTTATACTATTTTGCTCAATAGGATAAAGTTTAATGAAAGTAGGATGTTTTAAGAGCCGTTATGAACAGATCATTTTATTTCAATAGCAAATGACACAACATCAAAAATATTAAATATTATCATTTCATTGAAACTGCTGAATTTTCTCTTTCTTTTTATTTGTTTTCTTACTTAATAATCAATTTTTTGACTCTTTTCATGCTACTTATCTGACCAAATCCACGTGAATATCATTCAAATCACGCTGGGAAATAAGCGCCTTTCGTTTTTACTTTAAAGTCGGTTAAAGCTCTTTCGAGGTCGAAACAACTTAATCTACGGATGGATTGTAAAGTAATTTCAGTTGAGAAGTTCGATTGATAAATAACTTGATGAACTCTTCTTGGTCGATTTCGCCATCTCCGTTGGAATCGACCTACTTGAACATTATCTGAATCTCTTCTTCGGATTGTTCATAATTTTCCAAAAACTCGACAACTTCTTCATAAGTAATTGTTCCGCTGTGATCAATGTCAAAATATGCAAATGCTTTCTAAAAATGTTCCCTTTTCATAAACTATTCAGAACTAAGTCCGGCCACAAGAAACTCCGTGTATTAAATTTCCCCACTGCAGTTGGTATCAATCACATTCAGTAAAAATTCAACCCTTTCAAATGATATTTTTTTCTTTTTTTCCAAGGCCTATTTTAGCTCCTAAGTCGATATCACTCCATCATTGTTCAAGTCAAGCTCCTTGAAAATTTAGACCAAAATCGATTTTTACTCATTTGTTAACAGCTGAGAGGCAATAAATGTATGAACGACGGCCTGAAGTTTGTTACTGAACTAAAGTTACTTTAAAATAATTACGTTGAATTTTCTGATATTGGTTAAAATTTATTGGCCTTTTTAATCCTTGACCACCTGAGTTCCGGCTTCATCCATAGCAAACCATCGATGGTTAAATATTTACGAAGCACTTGGCCTTTTGTCAGGTTTTTTCTGCAACATCAATTTGGCGAGTTCGACACATTAGGGACTGTATTTTTCCCAAGTTGAACCTTGAATAAAGTGAAAAAATACCCGTAAACTTGGGTTCCTATCGAAGAATAGCTTGAAGCAGGTTGACTTCATTGTCAGCCTTAAAGGGCATGCCTCCTGTCAACATCATATAAAAAATTACTCCTGCCGACCAAATGTCACATTTTTCATTGTACTTTTTATACACAACTTCGGGGGCTATAAAATATGGTGTCCCTATTCTATCAGTCAAATATTAGTCAGATGAAATTCTAGCAGCTATTCCGAAATCAATTATTTTCAGTATGTTTGATCCTTCACTCTAAAACAGCATGTTTTATGGTTTTAGATCGCGATGAGCGATTCCTTGGGAATGAAGGTAGATCAAAGTTCGGATGATTTGTCTCATGTATACACGAGCCATTTTTTATGACAGTTTTTTTCCTTTAACTTTTTTGTAAAGTTATCCGCCCGACATCAGTTCCAGTATTAAGGTGTACTAATCTTCAAAGTCATAAACTTCGTAAATCTTAATAATGTTGGGATGGTCTAAAGATCTCATAATTGTGAGTTACTCCAAAAGTTTTTTATGATCATTTTCCTTCAATTACTTCTTTTTGATGACCTTTGCGGCTCGAATTACTTGTGTATGGATAGACTTAACTTTGGTGACCACTCCAAAACCTCCTCTGCCTAATTTCCTTATGACTTCATAGTCCGATTGATAATCTCTGTGCTTCATTTTAGCAAAGGAATTCCACCTCACCTTAATTTATTATGCATGGGCAAGACTAAAAATTGTTTCACTTGGCATTGCAATGGTGCCAGTTCTTAAGCTCCGACTTGAATAATCAACTGTATGAAGTACTTAATCATCAGGCATTTCTTCCATATCTATAGATACAGGCTTGATGTAATTAAAATTGACTTTCAACTCGGGGCTTTGTATTTTCATGACTGATCTTTTCCTAGGAGGTTTGTTTTCTTTATTTTGTAAAATTGGGCCTGATTCAATAGGCTTACTTAGCGTATCGCCCATCTTTGTATTATAAAAACTATCATCGAAAAATTATCTCGGAATTAAAGAAAATTCAAAATATTTTTTGTTTTTTTACCGAATTTTTACTCTTAAATATCAAGTTCATCCTCTTTAGTTGGCAAAAACATTGCCAAAACTAGTTAAAAAGGCTTTAACTTTAAAAGATTTGATAGTGAAACTGTTCCGATATAAATTAATTTGTGAATTGATGGAATTTTTTATTTAAAATATAATCTAAAACAAAAGACTAAAATATGATGATTTAGTCGAAATAATTCGAAAAACTAAAAAGAAGAAAATATGAAAATCATTCTTTTTTAAATTATAGAAAAACTTAAAATCAAATAAATTTCATTCTATCGGTTAAGATAATCTCATTTAAAGTCCTACAGCTACAATTTTTGAAAGCCTTACTCTGGCTATTATTTTTCCACGATCAGTGGAATTTAGATTTTTGAGTAACTGTAAAAGGGTAGTTGTTTCTGTTGTTCTTCGAATTTCAAGTACAAGTGAAGAAGTTAGGCTGTGTTTCTAACATAAAAGCACAATCCCATCGAGGGATCAATATTTTAGTGGGGAATCGAAAACATAGTTTATGAAAAGAAGGAATCGATTTCGTTATTGTCCTTGACACAATGCGGGTCCAAATAAATAAATGATTTTTCAGTTGTACCAATCAAATAATGCGCTTTTCCAGGTCTTCCACCCAAAATTCCGATGCAGTGTCTTTCATATTTCAACAAATTTATCACAATTTCCAAAAGTTATCGTTCTGGCTCCTTGTAACCTATTCTAAACAGAATTATGATAAGTCCAGGATTTATCTTGATATTTGAGCATAAATCTTTTGCTTCGATCTTTTTTGGATTTACTTTTTGATTTTTCGCTTGATTTACATCCAGAAAAGTGAGGGTACGTGACCATTAGAACTCGTTATCATAAACGAGAACTTTTAAGTTTGACTACATATTTTAATTTTGAAGCTCACATAAAGTGTGGGCTATTTAGCCAGGACTGTACCAATCCCCAGGCTTGAGGCCAAAAATTTAGTATGACCGTTATGCTACTTTTTCCACTGAGAATTTTCCCTCTTCATAAATAAACTATTTTAACACTTTTTGGATTTCTTTTTCGTCATCAAATAGTTCTGAACCCAAATTAAGCCTCAAGCAATGGGCCATCATCATCTGGCCGACTCTTATCATACATCCCCACCCTACATCGGATTTAATGGTAAACTCTTTTTTTATATGATAAAATTTGAGATTTTATCGATAAGTAAACCATAAAACTGAACTATACAAAATTCTCGCCTCTTCGTTTGATTTCAGCCTCATTCCAAACAGTGACACATCATTACTTTTTTAATCATTCAATGCTAAGTCAATCAAATGCGCACCATTAAAATATTTCTTTTTCCTAAACTAAATTAGCTTAGATTTTACATCCAGTTTGCTGTGGTACTCCACCAGCCTTACTCGATTGTTTATGATTTTTTTTATATACAATCTTTTTCTAACTGATCTTACGGCATGCTTAAGATAGTTTCTTGATCTTACATCAAAGGTATGATTGATAGCTTGGGAAAAAAGGATTATAAAAGAGATTTTTAAAAAAGTATTAATTTCAATATGTTTATCAAAGAGCTTCTTAATTTGTGTTTGATGCTCTATTTTTGAGGGTTTTATACAGCATTTTGGGGGTTAAAAATAAGTTTTGTGTAACTTAAAAAAGATCCAATCTAACAAACAATAAATTTAATATCTTTCGTGAAGGTGGTTTTTCTTTGAAGAAAATGTGTTTTTTATTAGTTAACTGTTTAAAATGACAAAAATGACAAGGTTAAATGAGATTACATGAACAAATCAAAGAACGAAGTTAATGAATTGTTGGCAGTCAGCATAGGCTTGTCTTCCCAAAAGAGCGACGAAGATAAGGACAACGATGTCGTTGGTAACATCAGATGGGTCTTCGATGACTGAATCAGCAATGAGGAGGACGGCTCCGACATCCTTGAAGCAGTTTGAGGCAAGGAGGAATCCAATACCGGCGGCTTTAACGGCATCTCCGAGGACTGGTTCGACTTTAGCTGAAATGTGGCATTCATCGAAAATGTTCTTGGCCTTTGAGACGAGGGCCAAAAGTTCAGCCTTGGCGGCGAGGTTTTCTGGGTTCTGAAATAAATTTGAATTTTACTTGCTTGAGCTTTTGAATTTGTTCATGGATTTGTGGTCTGAGCATTTCGAGGGATGATTCAGCACATTGGTCGTTTCTGACGATGGCCTTGACGTCATCGAATGAGGCGGCGAATGAGGCGACGAGGAGGAAACCGAGGATGATAGCGACTTTCATTTTTGAAGTATATGAATATGAATTATTATCAAATCAAGATAATTCGAGCATTTAAACTTAGGCAATAAAATTTAATATTTTCCACATCTTTATTTGTAAAAGCAATTAAAAAATCAAATTTTACAAATCAAAAGACTCGCCGAAAAACATTTTAATCGATATTCTGATTTTTCTTTAGAATAATCGACATTTCAAGCTTTTTAATGATAAATTAAGATTTAATTAGAAAAATAAATAAAAATGGTGGAATTAATGCTATGACGTAAAATATATTCTCTGAAAATATTCATAAAGTGCGATTTTGCACGAAAGTATTGCGGAAAGGAGCATAAGCATGAAAAAACATCTGTTAACGGAAAAAAGACTGATGAAGACATTGTTTTGACATTAATCCGATTAGAAACTTACTATTTTTGGATATTTCTTATATTTATGTTTGAATATTCTTTCTTAATTAATTTCCTGAAAAAGAAAGAGATTTTTAATATGTCATGAATTCAATATTGAACTTTCTGAGACGGGCTT
>ERZ724506.785-NODE-785-length-11068-cov-4.736584_pt1 | contig 11068 bp, 5 predicted proteins | sample MGYA00376039_ERZ724506 | MGnify/ENA primary metagenome ERZ724506 (study PRJEB28724, sample SAMN07190887) | wastewater metagenome | isolation source: effluent of sewage treatment plant in Hong Hong | place: USA: Christiansburg, Virginia | collected 2016-03-01 ... | reverse complement strand
ATGTAAAGAGCAAATTATTCATTATAAACGGCTGATTAGGCAAAATTAATAAAATTTCCAATTAATTCTGACTTAAGCAGCAGTAAGTGCCCAGTCGAACTCTTTAGATGAAGTCAGTAAAGCCAGATTGAACTAAAGATGCTTCAATATGCAGGAACTCAAAACCTTTAATCAGTCAAAACTGTAGGAATAAGTTGACAATTTGATGGAACTTGTTGTTTAATACCAATCTTTATCAGGGCAGATTGATTTGTACTAGGCATATTATATGGAGGAGAAAGCCAATTAAGTCTATGACAATTTCATGAGATCTTTTGTGCTTTAAGTATCATATAACAAAAGTATGGAGCATGATGTTCTCAAAATATTGGAAAGAGTTAATGAAAACAGCAGTTAATATAGAAAAATAAGTTTTTAGAATTTCAGTAAAAAAATCAAATAGAATCAGGGAATCAAGAATTCTATTTGGAATGCCTATAAAAAATGGACAGTCCCTTAAACAGAGCTAGATATCAGTGAAAGTTATATTGATTCCAAACTCAGGTAAAAATGGAGAAAAGTGTGTAAATAATATAAATAAATTGGTCTTTAAAATTGAATTTAAAATATAAGATAAATAAATGATTAATCAATACTGTTCATTTTTCCAGAAAGAAATTGGTTTGACGAAGGTTTTATTTTATTCAAATCTCTCCTTATTAGCTCTACATGCTTCCACAAGTTTCTTCAGATCTTCTTAGTTTATTTGAACTCCTTTATAGCCCAATTGCTTAAATTTATCATTTTTTACCACAAGGGTGTTTGCTGACTTTTCTGTCCTTGGGTTGTCAATGTACTCGTACGTGGCTTCAGGGTAAAGCTAAAGTAATAAATCCTTCAAATCATTTAATTTGTGAGTGGCTGTCATTTGATTTAGAATATTGACTTTGGTAAAATCATTAATTTTTCCATATTCTATTGCAAGCACAAGACATTTAATAGAATCATTGATATTAATGAAAGCCCGAGTCTGTTCGCCAGTTCCATAAATAGTTAGAGGATGTTGGCATGCAATCTGAGAGCAGAATCTATTCAAAACTGTCCCAAAATCACTGTCAATATCGATTCTATTGCATAGATCAGGATGAAGCTCTGTCTCAGGGGTACTGATTCCCCAAACAATTCCTTGATGAAGCTCAGTTATTTTGAGACCGAAGAATTTCTGAAAGTTTAACAGAGTTACATTATCAAGGCATTTCGTCATATGGTAAACACTGCCAGGATAATAAGGATGAACTATTTAGACAGGCTTACACTCACATTTTTCAGTATGAGTACAATTAATTTTTGCCATGCAAAATCCTTCAGGAATTTCAAGTCCTTACACGACTCCATAACCATAAACTCCCATGGTACCGATATGAACAATATGGCATTTAGGGTTGTACTTCATAACAGCCAATAGTATATTTAGAGTAGATTGAGTGTTGTTGGTGTAAGTTTAGCCAATCGTTGATAAATTTTTCATGGAGTATGGTGCTGATTTCAATTAAGCAAGATGGACAATGACATCAGGATTAAATTCTTCAACAGCATTGAAAAATTTTTCTTTCTCTTCAGCAATGTCTATCTGTTAAAACCTTAATTTCTTGCCAGTAACTTGCTTCCACCTAAGGATTCTCTCTTCAATAGGCTTTATTGGACTGATACTGCAATATCCATTTTCCTGATCGATTTTTCTTCTAAGGAGATTATCAATGATCATGACTTAGTTTCCATCATTTGAGAGTCTTAAGGATAAAGGCCACCCGATAAATCCATCTCCACCTGCTACGATAATTCTCATCAATAAAACTATTATAAAAAATACTATGGCCCTCCTATTTAATAAATGAATTTCAAATATGATATGCCATCTCTTTTGATTACTTTATTCTGGCTGATTAATTGAAAGTTGATTTAGCTTAATTTGGAGATAATTTTTTGACCATATTAATTGGGAAATAATTGAAAATAAAGTAATAAAGTTCTAAAATCAAAGTAGAAGTGAAAAACCATCTATACTTTTAAAATTAATAATGAATTTTAATATTTGTTAACGTCATATTTAAATTGAAATGTTGAGGGGTTTATAAATAAAATAAAAAGAGAAATTAATATTCAGATATATGAGATATTGTAAAAAAATAATGAATTAGGCCAGTAAATCAAAATATTTATTTTCTTATTTCTTCGTCGCTTTTTTCAATTATTATTTTAGCTTATTTATCTGCTCTAGCAATTAAATTGCACTGCTCAGTCCTCCTTTTGTCCAAGAAGTAAAACAGGTTGTCTAAAATTGGATATTTTGAATTTTTCCATTCATCCTTATTCAATTCTTGAAGAATTCTTTCATGAATTGAACATAATTTCTTGTCATTGGCGTCCACGATAAAAACCCTATGTCGAAGAGCCGCTCTAAATATCTGACTTGAGGGGATGGATGCTGCTGATTCAAGAAGGAAGCCGACTGTCTTATTCATTTTTTTAAATGAGTGTATTTATAAATTGAAAATTTTTTACCATCATTAAAATAGATCTATGAAAGCATATTGAATTTGATAAAAGTTCAATATTTTAATTGGGATTTTAATAAATATTATTTATATGATATAATCCGAAAAATCAGTGGTAAAAATGCTTAACTTCTTCAAAATTATCCTTTGGTTAGCTTTTGAATGACTTCTTTTAATCTCTGGTCATTCTGTTGGTCCTAAACTAAAGTGAATGATGATCTTCTGTTTCTACTTACCTATGAAGATTACAACTATTATGGTTTATTTTGGACGATCTCTTAGTGGTGCTTCCCAACAAAATCAATAAAATCAGTAAAATCTCTTCCTTGCCTGAAATGCTCAGCATTATTTTCCCTAAATAAAAAATGTTATACATGAGACGACAAAAGAACGATTTCTATTCGTATTGATCATTACACTATTCTATGATACTCTAGACTTTATTGGGTTAAGCATTTTCGTGCTTGTTTTCTGAGTAGTTCTTCGGTTTTTTTCCTGAGTTTGTTTACTATAATCCATATTATTTTCTCTTTCCTACTTTTTTAAACCCTTTCTGATTAACTTAATTTTATTAGCCATTGATAACTCTTTCTTTTTCTATTGTTTTGGGACAGGCAACTAAACAATTGTTCTGAAGGAGGTTAACTAAAATTTCAGGAGTTTTTTCAGTCACATCGTCTAGAGTAAATCTCTCTAGAATCTCTTTCTCTAATTCAGTAAGTTAGACTGATAATTTATTTTTCTGTTTTTTTCTGTCTTTGATTATCTTTTGCAGTTTAATGAAGTATTTCTGTGCATGAGATCGAACCTGAGAGCAGATTCTAGTAGATACGAAATTCTCAATCTATTTCCAGTTTTTGCCGAATTTAAACAAGCCTGCATATAATAAATAAATAACCTTCGAGGAAACGTTGGTGCTAATCTTCGTCCCAACGGCCCTAAGCTTTGCTACCATTTTCGCCACTCATTTCTAAGTTGTCATTTTGGTTAAGAAGATGGTCTTAACTAAGATTGGGTCGATCGATGTTCATTTTTGCAATAATATTGATTATAAAAATAAATTAAAGCGAAAACGTTTGTGTATAATAGATTCCGATATTCAAACAGAAAACTCAGATCTAGGTGTTATCGACCAAATCTGCCAGCAAATGACTGAACACTCGAATATGAAAAGGAATATGAAGCCGATAAAAGTTAAAAGTTTAAAAAAAGGGAAAAATTATCGATAATAAATGAATAACAATTGTAAATTTTAACTTCTTCCACCATTCTTTAATGAATCTAAAAAAATTTTTAATCTAAAACATCTAAAATCGCCTAAGAAGGTCTATCTATGATTGAAAATTAATTTTATAACATCTTTTTTTTGCATAACACTCCTTTTGATTATTTTTGCCGAAGTTTAGACAGATTTTTGGCAGTTTGCCTCTTTATCCTATTTTATATGGATTACTTAATCGTAAAATAAAGTTTTAATGACGAATTTTATCACAGAACTATTAAATATTGATGATTGAGATAAAAAAAGAATTAATCAATAGGAAAGCATAAAGAAATTAAAATAAAAAAGTATGATATATTTATAAATATTATCACTAATAATATTCAACAAATGGAACGAGACTTGCTCCACCCAACCCTTGAACAATAAAAAAATGCACATAAATTGAAAAGACTCATCCCCACCCCTAACTCTTACTTCATGGACGTTAAATGCGGAGGATGCAACGAGACCAATGTTGTTTTCAGCCACGCTCAATCCGTAATCTCCTGTAACAATTGCAAGAATGTACTCACTAAACCTACAGGTGGAAAGTGCAAAATAACTGAAGGAAGTGCTTTCAAAGTTAAACATTGATTATTTCATTTCATTTCTAATTGTTAACTATACTCTTATCTATCGATTTTACTTAATTAATCAACTCAAACTCAAGAAACTAAGTCTTATATTAAAGATTATCCGCTTGCTATCTAGATTTGGATAAAAAATTTATATACGATTATGAATAAATTAGATTAAAGAAAAAAACTATTGTTATTAATTCAGGAGCTCTTGTGACGTTAGTAGACTAGTATGTAGGGATCTCTACCCAATACCTATTTTTATTACATCATTTCTTTCACATTTCCATCGTTCAATAAAAACCAATCCTAAATTAATCAATCTTTACATTTTTTTGTCCTCTTCTCGCCAAAGTGTAGTAATGGCCTTTGTTACTGCGAGAACCCTTATGAATAATCATTGATTGCAGATAATAATTTGTTTATCCACAATGACCAAAGCAAAACTTCTTTAAATTGAGCTCCATTCCATATTGAATTCTATCTTATATTTTCTTTTGGGTGGAAATAGAAAATTTCCCTAGGACAATCACTAGATAATTGGGAGTTTTCGTGATATAAGTTGATTTCATCGCCTTACATTTTTTATTACAACTTTAACATTCATAGAGGTCTTGAAGTTTTTAAGAAGAATAGTAGTTCTATAAGCACTGTTCAATTGTTTTTAGTCCCATAATAGAGAGCACTACTTCTAAAAATGGAACATAGGTTGTGGATTTGGCCTAACATGAAAGGCAAGTAACTATTGTTTGTATTTGTCCTGCAAATATCCTATCTATAATAGATTTGTGTTGTTTGAAATAATAGGAGTAAATAGATTAAGAATTATTCTAAGCTTTGAGCATGGAGACTTATATTTTCATTTCCTCTTGTAAAAGTTCAGCAAAGTATAGAAGGAATTAATGGGCGTCATGCTGTTGCTCGGGATCAAATCTGTTCTCAAAATTTGATGCAAATTACTTGATCTCCACGACTCTCGAATCAATTGGGTTCGCTTGAGTCTCTGAGTACTGTTTGATGAATTTGTACAAAGCATTGTGTAAGTTTTTCTTTCTTCCATCTGTGCTGCTCACATCATTGTATGATTTTTTAAGAATGTATCCATTCAAATGTTAATTCGAAAGGAGCATTTGCACAACTGAAATCATAAAACATAAATTTAAAGGATTTTGGATAGCAACAGGCTGTAATGCTACCTTTCTAGAGATAATATTAAAAACAGGGAAAGTTGAGTCTCTAGCAATTGTAGGTCCTCCTCCATACAGTCCATGCACAAACTTCCATATTTTTTAGGTTACAATAAAATAATCTTATTTTTATTTTATATTGAGCCTGAGCTCATTTTTAGTGTCCATTAATCTTTCATTATTTATGGGACCCATTGTGGTAACTTTCTGACTTTTTAAAAACTTCGTATATTCTTCTGACCATTTTTTGTCGATTAAATATATAACATTGCTCCTTATTAAATTTTGCCTTACAAACTATGATTCCATTGCTTTTCTAACTATAATGATTTTTACCTTTCAGGAAGGTCTTTTTTTCTTAACATTTAAATTCTTCTACGAATCTCTTCGTCGTCGTCTTCTTCTTTGGAGGGGGCTGTTTCGGAAGTCATAAAAGTGACAGTAGTCATTGATATTCGAGATTTATTATCATCTGTTTTGCTAGCAATAAGATTAATCTTTACATTTAACTTTAATTGAGCCGCGCGACCTTGATCTGATTAGAATCGACTGGTTCAGGGGCTACCTATTTTATATAAGATGTTACGACACTGCCGGAAGCTTTGTCTCCACAGGCAAAGCAGGCAAGTAAGGACTACATCATGATGATTATATTTAGAAAATTATATAAGATGATTGAAACTTTATTACTTCATTAATTAATACCAGTTAACCAAATTTTGAAACCGAAGCATAAAAAAGGAATGGAAAATTGGTTTTTATTTTCGAAGTTTCATAATTGTAAAGTAAGACCACAATGCATCATAGCATCGGGAAATATAATAAATATACAATTACTTTATATCATTCTATCCATAATTTTAATTAGTTATAGAAATTAATATTCAATCTCTTATTTTAAAACTATATTTCATCAAATCACACGCACCACTGACTATAATCTCTTGAATTCGTTGGGATTTTTTTTTATGCACTCCTGCATTTTCGGGAACTCACTTTCCATAATAAATTTTATACAAGATTGATGATTCTGAATTCCAATCATTGCATAGATCGCATTGTAGAGCTAGTCAATCAATTGAGGGTCCCAATACTTGGACGAGAATGACAAATATTATATTAGCTTATCAGATGGATTGGAATTTAGATTGAACTTTTCATTAAATAGATCGAGATCGTCGAGGATAGTCTTAGGACTTTTATAAATAAAATCTTCTTCTGTTCGACGAACCCAATTCACTTCTTAGTTACTCAATTGTCCAATTTAGTTGGTAAAAGTTGTAAATTTCTCACAGGACATTATTTAAATAGTCCTTTTCTTCTCATCGCTGTCAAAGTTTTAAATGCATTCACATTATTGGACTTGACAAATTTTGCACAAAACTTGCTAGTCGTCAACTTATACTACCTATTTCTATTAGCCTTTCTATTCATCATTTTTTTTAATTTTAGGTCGACCTGGGTGCCCATTTTTCGGTTTAGTTGTTGTGGGCATGTTTGGAGGTTTGATATCTCCATGTTTATTTTTCATATGCGTATAGAGAGCAGCATATGATCCATAAGCCTTACCGCAAGATTCAACAGTGCAGAAAAATTATTTAGGAATTTATTCATTCTTTCTTCGATGTATTTTAGGGTGGTTCTTAATAGCTTTTGTCTTCTTGTTTACTTCGTTTGATTAATTCATGTTATTAATTACGCGAAAAAATTTAAATTAAATCTTCCTAAGCGATTCTTATTAATTACAAGTTAATAATGAAGAAAGAGAACTTCAACAATTAGTTATATGAGGGAGATAAGGGGAAATTAATGCTTTAAATATCAAAAAGTTTTAAAGGTGACTCCAGGTTTCGACTTGATGATCGATTTAAAGATGATATCGATGTTGATAAGTTACCTCAAAAATTTAAATAGATCGTAGAAAAAGGGGTCATAGAGAAGATAAATAAAAATAAAAAAATCAAGAAAGACAAACCATTAATGATTCAAAGATTCGAACCTGGCACAGCAGCTGGTTAAATAATAATGAAAAAAGCCGAAGGAAAGAAAAAATACTAATAAGGGCTTAGACGTCATCAATAAAAATTAAAGAAGAAGGGAATGATATAAAAAGGAATTAATAAACTCAAGAAAGCATAAATGATGTTAAATTCAGCCAATGAAACTAAAAAAGGATAAACATAGCAAAACTATGATAATGCGAACCCAAAGTTCAAGATAACTGTGAATGGAAATAGAAAAGAGGCATTTAAACAGACCGAGTTCAAACTTTTTGGCTGATTTTTATAATTTTTTATTAATGCTTATTGATCAAGAATCATTTTTTTCCTCTGCACTTGTAATGTTGCTTCCTGATTATATTGGGTTTTATTCTTGTTAAGAATTCAATAAAGGATTTGTACTTTCTTTCTTTTTTGTTTCTCTGACAAGAGACATAGAACATCCTCCTAAGATGCATACAATCCCGCTTATGAAAATTCCTTTCACTCCTATTTAATCTCCCAAGGTTACTAAGAATGGAGCACCCATATTTCCTAAATTAGACATAGCCTCAGAGATTCCTGTACCTGTAGATTTTATTGATGTTGGGAATGATTCGGTGGTGATGAGAGAAAAAAGAGCAAATCCAAAAGTATTAAAGAGTCGACTTATCCCTATTAAAGCTAGTTAAAAGTAAGACTTGGTTGATGCAAATTGAATGAGCAATCCCACAGCTCCAGAAAGAATCATAAAGATCATAATCCATCTTTTTCTATACATCTTGACACAGTAATGATTAGTAATTAAGCAACTGATGAGCTCAAGGATACCGATGATAAGCATATTGAATTAAAAGCTCTCTCCAAACTGGGCTATTGAGTATTGAGTTGCGTAGTAGAGTCCGTTGTTGCAGATCTGAGCAAAACTTAAGACCACTAATGGAATTAAATATTTAGGTTTTGTGAACGTATCCGTTATTTTCTCAGGCTATCTCTACTATTATAAGGTTGGAGGTTGAATTTCTCTTAATTGAGCCTTACCATTAAACTTTGCGATATAATTTAAGGAAACTAGGCATTAGTCATACCTTTTCTGGCAATATAAGAATTAGGGAGTCTCGCAAATAAAAAACGACATAAATAGCAACACCATGAGAGGAATAATAAAGCAGATTAAACAAATAGTGCTCCATTTATCAACCCAAACGATGACAGGGTAGAGCATAATCTAGCCGAGAGCCCTAAATAACACATTTATTACCAGAAAGCATATGTTAAGATTAAAGATTTTTGTCTCCATATTTCATTGTTAATTTAAGAAAGGTACGAATAAGAAACCATAGACAAAGAGTATCCTCCGAATCCCATTAAAACCTGGCCTATGTAGAGGAGAGGTAAAATTTTCTCCAATGCTCCGATTGTTAAAACTAGGAATAATAATATGGATACATATGGCACCCATGCAAGTCAAATACAAAGTAGAGACAATTATAGTTTTTCTTCCAAATCTATCTGCTAAAATAGACAATAGGATTAGGCCAGTCACGCTACCCACGAACTATGATGACAGAATTGAATCTCTGATGTATTTATCATCACAATATAAGCTCATGTGGGCAGTGATAGTGTCAGGAAAATCGATTTTACATTGAGATATTCTCATGCAAGCGTCCTTCTATGAAACTTTTAATTGATCTCCACATGTAAAGGTTGGAGTGACAAATAAGTAACTGGGTAAGAAAACAGTCAGAGAGACGACAAGCCATTTAAGACAAACAAAGAGAGAAGAATAAATTTGGAATCGATTTCGATCACCAACACGTTATAGGTATGTGGCTGTTTGCATAATTGAATTGTAAGGATATTTACTATATAATTTAATTTGACTGTAAGTTGATATTTATTTCACATCATGAATTATTATTCCTTGGTAGGTTTTCGGTTCCAATTCGGATTTCTACCAATTTAAAAATATTGAGGAAATAAATCTTTGAAAATATTATTAATCTATTAAGCTATTAAATAAATAGATAAATGAGTAGTATCAAAGTCTTTTAAAAATTTTAGCCCAACTCCAAGCGAGGAGTCACTAAAAATTGCGAAATCTGTAAGAAATAGTTTGGATTTATGAACAGAGATGAACATCAATGCAAAAGATGTTTTCGCTCAATCTGTTCAGACTGTGGTAAAACTAAAACTAAGAGAGATGTCTATAAGATTGGGTTTGTCAAAACTCCCCATCGACTGTGCGCTATTTGCTCTAAATAGTCTGATTTTATTCAAGAGTTAGTCAATAATAATTCTTTGGTATTTGGGGAAGACAGCCCGATAGCTAAAAAATGGCTGCAGAAAACACCTGAAGAATAATCGCATGAGTTTATTAGATCGAGCTCGCATCGGCAACTGTAACGATTTAGTTATGAAATATTTGAATAAATGTGGGATTCATATAATTTTTCATTAAGGGAACTTATTGGTTTACTGACCTTTGAAAAGGATCAAAAAGAAATATATAATTTAGTGAGATAAGCTTACTAATAAATATTAGATAAAGGCCATGATGAGAAACTATAAACAATTTTATATCAAATTGTCTTTTTACTATGCTTTACAAACCCTTCATCTTGTGCTAGGATATTTGATTACTTAATTAATTTGAGGCAGACAGTGAAAGATGGAAAGCTGATGCTTGAGGCCTACCTGAAATCTTTAAAAATATAATAGTCTCAAATCAAGAAGTTAAATGATTATATCAATTACAAGTTAAAATTCTTTATGAATAGTAACTCCATCAATACTTTAACAGTTTAGTGCTCCATCCATCTCTTTACTCGAATTTTCGATAAAAATAAAGTAGAGTAGCTCTACATGCTCTTTGCGATTGTCCTTGAAGCTAACATTCAAAATCTATTGACTAATAAAGATTCTAAAATGGATTGTGATCTGTTGATCGTCAGAAATTGCGAGTTATAAAAATATATCGAGAAGTATAGGCTCATAACATCAGTAAAGACTCAACAATTTATCATAAAAAAGAACATAGGAAATTAAAAAATACTTTAATAAAGTCTTTAGGCCAAAACAGTGTCCAATAATGAAAGTGAAATGAACCTATAAATGGATAGCACAGCTTGGAGAAAAACGAAAAAACAATCAAATTGGTCAAGCAAAGAGGACAGTAATTAAAATTTTTAATAATATCGAATATAAACTATAAAGAGTAGCAATATAAAGAAGAACAGCTATTAAGAAGATGAATCATGCCATAACTGTCTGATAAACAAGAGGAGGGTTGAGGAGCTGTCAAAAAACTTAAGAGATAGGGATCAGTAAATAGAGAATTTAAATTTCAAGTTAACTTTCAGTCGAAAAAATACAAGTCCAGATTCATTCAAAAAGAATGAAATATAGGATTAAGATTCAATTAAGAAAAAAGATTAGGAATTGATCAAGATCCAAAGAGAAAACTTGTTATTAAAATAAAAAATTCAATAGTTATAAAGAAGTAACAAATTTTTAGTCAATG
>ERZ724506.784-NODE-784-length-11074-cov-4.855885_pt1 | contig 11074 bp, 5 predicted proteins | sample MGYA00376039_ERZ724506 | MGnify/ENA primary metagenome ERZ724506 (study PRJEB28724, sample SAMN07190887) | wastewater metagenome | isolation source: effluent of sewage treatment plant in Hong Hong | place: USA: Christiansburg, Virginia | collected 2016-03-01 ... | reverse complement strand
ATAGGGTAAGACTGATGCTCAAATCCAATAAATGATTTTAAAGAAATAATAGTTTCAAAATAGTGTACTCATTGAAGCCTATATCCGTCGATTTTATGTAGCATTGGTATTTATGGGTATAATTTTTTTAACTTTCTTTGTAAGGATTATGCTTGGAGCTATTTATACATTTATTTATCGATGTAAAAAATTATGTGCAAGAAGAAGTAGGGAAAGTAGGAAAACATAAGTTCTTAAATAAGAACTTAAAGTTGAGAATAATTTTCAAAGAATTAAATAATCGATGAAAAAGGAAGTTGATTAATATACGGAAATTCTCTTCCAACAATTTAAGAATAGTAGAAATTAAAATATAGTCAATGGCTTTAATCTTATTGCAAATATATTCAGTACAGTTATTAAAAAAGGGAAGATATCCTTTAGAAAGCTAAAGTAACAATAATTTGCTTAGAAAAATCCTTTTGTTGGCCTTCCTAAAAAAGGCCATATTACTCTCAATAAGAAACCTGAAAATATATTCGAAAAAATGATTGGAGTTCCCAAAAGAACTGATTAAGCAAAAAATCCAACGAAAAAACTCAATCCTATCACAATGACAGCTCCAAAGAAATTAAAAGTTGAATAAAAAGTAAATCATAATGATAATGAAGGTGAAGAGTAATCTTCAACAATAGTTCTGAACCCCTTGAACTTTTTGGTGAGCCCTGAAAAGAAAAATTGAACTTTAAAGCTCATCAATATTTTATCATGAATATAAATGTATTTTATCATATTTTTTCAAATATTTATATCTGAGTTTTATAATTCATAATGATTGACTTATAAATAAATGTATGAACTAAACCCTTGCTCTCCGCTTTGGGATCAAACCCCTGTCTCTGGGTTCAACGTCAAAGTTGTTCGAATTCTGTTTCTAACGGTATTATTCCTCCTCTACATCATGTATTTAGTGATCAATTTAATTCTACGAAAATCTGTGCAAAATTTAAAGAATTAAGATAGTGGAGAAAGACTTTATGAAAAATAGATTTTCTTATAAGTAATAATAAATCAATATAGAATTGGTAGAGATAGTATATGTTGATGTTTGGTGATCATGTTGTTGCTGTCGGTTTTGTCATCTGTTTTTCACCTTATCAATTATAGATCTTATTGTCTTTGTTATATTTCATTCTGAGATGTGTGTACGAGATCCTTAGTCAAAAGTATAATATCATAATAAAACCAATCAAAACAAGTAAAAAATATAAATATAAAGTTTTGAGGATAATTAATTTGAGTTTATATGTCTGCGCAAGTGTAGGGCTGTCCAGGACATCATATCAGGATGATAATAAAACTTGTAGAGATATTGATTACAGATTTCCTTGATAATTTTATTAAAGATATATTTTTTTATATTTGTAGTAATAGGATCATTAGCTTTGCTGGTTTTCAATATTGAAAGGTTGTCTATTTTGAGAGTTAGCATTGTATTTTATTGTTAGTCCATGAGCATTTGAGTCTTTGCATGAGTTAATTAGAAAAATATTAGATTTAACTTCCCATTATTCGAGGTTTAGTATTAAAATACTCATTTATTGTTATTTATCCTGTAGAATTCTAATATAGATCACAAATTACTTGCAAAAATGATTAAAAATCAGTTATTGTTAAAGAATTCTCTGAATAATATTCAGATTACTAGCCAAAATTGAATTATATTCCCTCTTGTTTATTAAAATAGCGCTGAAACCCATAAAAAATAACAGAAACAAGCCCAAACAAAGAAACAACAATAACTAAAGTTCTCAGAAGCGCAAAACATGTATTACCCACTCCATTAAACTCCTATTTATTGGCGGGCTAATCAAGTATCGTAGGCACAACATTAATTTTCCTATAACTTTTCAATACGTCAACCCTATGTACAAATTTTCCTACTTTTCATATTACCCATTGGAATTTGTATAAATCCGTGTTCTTTACTGCAAGATCATTGATTTCAATTTATGCGCTGTAATTATATAGTATTTAAATCTTATATATTTATCTCATGACTCTTATAACATATTAAAAAATACACAAACTATAAAACAAAATAAATAAAGATAAAAGAACACGAAAATATTGATAGAACATATTAATAGAATAAAACTGATTAGATTAAACACCACCATTGAAATCTATGTAATATTCAAATAAAAAAATATTGTATTTATTATCATATAAATTTAGTCAGAGATGTCATATCATACCCAATCTATCAATAGCTTTATCCCTACCTATGTTGTCAAGTCAGATTATTTACCTACTGTGGTCAACGAGGGTGGTAACTCTCATACTGCTCAGCTTGTACTTTTATGATTTATTTTTAGCTTAGGCAATATGAAGAAGAAAAAAGAAGAGGAAGAGTCTTCACTCAAAGACCAGCTGAATTCGATCCAAGAAGATATGCTTCATTCAAAGTTTCAGAGAATGTTCGAGTAAACGAACCTTTAAACGAACAAAATTTTAGTCGTGTAGTCAGAAGATGAAGAATCTGAATTAAGATCTTTATTTAAAATATATTTAGTCAATTTTATACATATCTTTTATCTTTAAATAAATCAGTTCTCTTGTTTTTTTAATAAATAGAATTGTTTATCTTGGGAAAAATACTAACTTACATTTCGAACATGTTTAAAGAAAATTATATTTTAAAAATCATTTTTTTGCAGTACTTTCTCTTCTTGGTTTTGGAAGTTTATTTTAATTGTTTTTATCTTTAGGTTTTGAATCCTTTGGATCTTTTTTATCGGGTATGTTTGTTTTTGAATTTGTTCCTGGCTTTTTATCATCAATTTTTTTATTTGTCCCAGGCTTGTCATTTTTGTTTGTAGGCTTTGGTGACACATTTTCTTTGGGATTATTTGTCTTTGGTGGATTTAATTTAGAGATTGATCCATTATTTTTTGGGTTCAAATCGTTTTTTGAACCATTTTTTTTTGCATTAGGATCTAAACTTTTTGGGCCCTTTATATCTTTATTGGATTTTCTTTAATTTTTATTTTAGTTCTATATTTTACTCTTTGATGGTATATTTTTCTTACTATTGGCTTTATGAACATTTTCTTTTGCTTCACTTGCATTGTTTGGGTTTTTTTCGGAATTTTTCAAGTTATGAAACAGTCTATTTTTCTTTGATAGATTTGTTTATCTTTTTAAAGGTATATTTTCTTTACTTTTTCGTGGTTGAGGATTATTTTTTGGTGGCATTGGTGAAAATTATTCTTATTCATCCGCCTTGTCCGATTTTTTCGTAGTTTCATTGCTATTTTTCTCATTTTTCTTTCCAATTTATTTATGACTTTGCCTGTTTTTATTTGGTTAAATATATTTATGAAAATAGTTTTGAGTCTGTTTTTGATATTAATTCTATGAATCTAAATCTCTCTAGTGTAAACGCTTCGAGCTCTTCTGATGACTTTTCTCTTTTTTTTCATTTTATTATCCGATATTATTGAAAGTTATTAGTTTTTTTTAACTTCTAGCTTTCTTTGCTGCTTGAATTGGGTTAAAATCATCTTTCAAGGGTAAATTTGATGACTAGGCATTTATCTTATTAACCCAAACATAGAGTTCCTAGAGACTAGGCTATTTTTTATCTTTATTCCAAAGTCCATATATAAACTTGACTTTTTTATAAAATTCTTCAACCTCTTTCTGCTTTTATTTTTACATTTATTTAGTTACAGTAATATTTTCAGGAATTTTATTCTCTTTATTTTCGAATGAAACTTTATGTAATCTCTTGGAATCTGCTCTCTACTTGCATTATTTTAAATTAATCGAGAAAGGATTTTATTTATTTTCTTTTTCTTTAGGAAGATCCTGAATGATAGGTTTGATATCATCCTTGATTTTGATTATTTAATTTTTAATTTACTTCATTTGTTCACTACCATTGGTAGCAATAAACTGGCAGATTTTATTTTGCATAGACGTGATAGAATTTTTGAAATCTTCAATATAATCATCGGCAGTTTTATTAAATTTTCTAACATCTCGATTATATCTATCATAATCAGGCCGATTTCCATAATCAGGGTTTCCAGTTGAAACAATTGTATTGTTCGATGATAATTACTGTAGTTTTATTTTTTGTTTTTATACCTGTTCTGCTAATAAAGCCTTATCTCTTTAATTACGTTGATTTTAAAGTCGAAGCTTTGTCATCTGATCTATCATATTTAAGTATTAATCTGCTGATAAGTTCATTCGATTATTCGAAATTGGAAAATATATTTAATTTATATATTAAAAATCGTCACAAAACTTAGTTACTTACTGAATATATATAATTTTGTTATCCTGATGGAGGAAATATTTTGTATTAAATTGTGTGAGAGTTTTTACCTTTATTTTTTATTTTTTCTACTTTGTGGGTTTCATTCTGCAGTAATTTTACAATTCAAACACTTATTTTGAACAGTTATGAAGAAATCTTTTCTATTATAAGATTTTATCTAAAGATAGGCTGACATTAACTTTTCTAAACAAAATAATTCAAGTTTAAAGATATTTTTATTAACTTCATTTAATAGTTACTCGAATAAGATTAATTTTTATACTACATGACTATTTCTTATCACAAAATACATAACCTTCCATTCTACTCTTTAAACTAATTTACTCAATTACAACCCTTAAGTCGGGGTCGATCTGCCATCTATTTGTATCAGCATAATCAATCTAATGAAGTATTTGTGGTCAAGGAGGTACCTTTCTCTGAAGAAAAACTTAAAATTTATGAGATTGTTATAAAATTACAAGGTTTAGATAGTATAGTGAGGATAAGAGGCATATGTAAAATGATAATCAAGTACGAAAAGTTCAAAAAGAAAAGAAATCATGAAATTAGTTAACAATCATTTTATATGTCGTCAGATAAAAAATAGGAAATAAATGATAATTCCGAATAGAAATAGCCGAAGCTTAATATAGAGAAAAAAAAAGATCCTAAGATAATGACAGATGGGAAAAAATAACAATGGATACTTTTATTTATGTAAAAATGCAGCTAAAATCTCGTATAACACATAAAAAACCGAAAAAGATAAAGAAGACCTTTTAAATCTCAATAAGTGACCAGTTTCATAAGCCAAACTCTAATATTATTATAAACTTTATAAAAGTAGCACATAAGTCATCGCGATATTAAACCTGAAAACTTCTTATTTGATAAAGGAAAGTTTAAACTCTGCGATTTTGATGATTCCATACTCCTAGATCCAAAATATAACAAGAGATAATATGATTTAACAACAGTTTAATACACATCCCCATAATTTTTCAGAAATTTTCGATAGCCCAAGGATAAAATCTTCGATCCATATAAACTGGATCTTTATGCTCTAGGTATTACAATAATTTACATGTGTTCAATGGGTAAATTCAACCTCTCTTAACGAAGACAATACCTAGAATAAAACTCAGTATTCCATAACAATTTCATGAAAGAACAAAGAAGACGTTTCTTAAAAAATAACGACGAATACAAAAATTTAAACACTATAGTAAAAATGATGTTGGAAGAAGATTAGTACAAGCGTGATAACTTCGTAACTTTTATTATGAAAATAAAGCCAATCATGAATTTTCGTTAGCTTGAAATTCATATGATTGATTAATAGGCAATTTCGGAGAATAGTAGATCTGAATAAAGTAGAAGAAAATTAACAAATGCTCAGAAAAGAAATAAAAAATCTAATTGGGAAAATTCAACATAAATTCAAAGTAAATCTTTGAAAATTTTACTCATTTTGGCGTTTTCTTTCTTCATATTGATTCTTATTATTTGAATTCGAGCTAATTTTCTACTAGTTCGGGCTATTATACAAAAATTATATCTAATTTTCCTTTTTAAAAACTCTTATAAATCCGAATGCCTTGTTATTGATATTTTATTAAGTTTGCCAATTATGAATAAAAATGAAATCCCACCAAAAAAGAACTCTCCCAGCAAAGTCAATTAGGAAGCCTAAAAATTGTCCTATAAATAGATCCACTTTTCCGAGTTCTCCTGGAAGTTAAAAGAACACAGCAAAGGTAACCCATAATACATGTAACTCATCTATAAATAACGCAAATAAAGAATCCGAAAAGGAAACGGAGAATACATGAAATTAAAATCAAAGAACAAAAAAAAGAAGAAAATAAAATAAAGAATGCCTAGAAGAACCTCAGTTGATTAAAGTTCAAATGAGACAAACTAAACAAACTAAACAAATATCATATCTGCATTCGATATCAATGTGAATGAGATTATCTAGAATAAAATTTAGAAAGATATTAATCTTCTTGTTGATGAAATTAATTAAGATGCAAATCTGTACTTTGATAATAAGGAGTTGGGGTATGAGAGGTTAAGGCATATCTTAGCGAATATCAATGTGAGGACTAAAGTATATGGGAGCTGTTGTGTTGGTTTGGCTATCAAAAATAGTGATATAGATGTAGCTATTGACTAAATTGTTCTAGAACAGTACTACCCATATATATATGATACTTCTGAAAAAATCTCTGCATTCTTTTAGTACATCCAGTGTTACTTTGCCAGCTTCCCCTGGATCTCTAATATAAAAATAATAAAAAGTGCAACAATTCCTATAATAAAATTCACAATTGATAACACAATCTAATTTAATTCTCCTCTTAGCTTTGGTTATTAAGTACATGAATATCTCAATCATAAAATACCAAATCCTGGGCTAGTTCAGATAGACTTAACTATCTAGACTACTTAAAAATCAAGGAAGCATCTTGGTATCATATCAACAAAACAAACTCAAGATTGGCTTAATTAAATACCTACCCTTCAGGCCATTTCTATCATTCTTAAGAAATAACTAGCATAGAGAAATTTAAATGAGACTTACTATGGAGGAATCAACACTTATACATTACTAGTTCTAATAATTGCATTAATTCGACACGAGAAATTAACAAAATAAAGTAAAGTGTCGATAGTGCTTGAGAAAGTTCTTAAATTCTATTCACAATAATTCGATGAATAAAAATTAGGTATAGATCTCACTCTAAACGAAATCTTTTACACAAAAAGTGCATAGAAAAATTATATCTAATCATAATAACATAAATTAGGTTTTGATTAAAAGATAAGGCAGTTAGAGATAAAAGACCCTCTGGATACTAGCCGAATCACAACAAGAAACTGCTACCAATTCCGAAACATAAAGAAAATATTCAAATAACTACATTAATCTTACTTCACAAGGACGAGAAAGGAAATATAATAATTATGCTCAACATGGAACCCAAAATAAAATCTTTTCGATCAAGAGATGCTGATGGACTGGGTGTAAAGATAAATTTAGAAGAAAAAATTGATGAGGATGGAAAAAATTGAGTGAAAAAGTTACTATACTATAATGATTTGTATTTTCTTTGAGTTTTTTTATGTCAGACTGACGAATCAACATTTATTTGTATGATGTTGAGTTTAAGGATATATTAATTATTTAATATATATTTTAATTTGATTTTTTTATTAAATTTGTATGGTTTTTTATATGGAAAAGATTTGAAAATAATAAATTAATATTGGGTAATTATAATAAATTGGATGGTTAAAATCGCGAAGTCAACTGCTCAGCATACTTCTGACTCATCTTTCCAGATGAAGGTACTATATAAATTCATCTTAGATCAACCAGTATCTTGTTATGGGTAGAAAACTTCCAACTGAGCAAGAATCTAATCCTAAAGTATATGCGATCAGATTATTTGCTCCCAACGAAGTTGTTGCGAAATCTAAATTCTGGTATCATTTAAGAAGACAACTCAAGACAAAGTCAGCACAAGGTCAAATCTTATCAGTTAATAAAATCTATGAAAAAAGACCCAATCACGTTAAAACTTTCGGTATTGTCCTCAGATATCAATCAAGAACAGGGATTCACAACATGTACAAGGAATACAGAGATATCTCACTCAACGGAGCTGTCAGTCAACTTCATATGGATATGGCTGGTAATCACAGAGCTTCAAGAGACACTATTTCAATTATCAGAACAGCTGTCCTCCATAAAAAAGACGACATCAGAAGACCCAAATCTCACTTGTTCAGAGAAAATGGACTCAAATTCCCCATCACCAGGACCGTCCCTAGAGCTAGTAATAGAAGATACAGATCTATTTTCAAAGCAACAAAACCTAGAACATTCAGACAATGATCTGTTTAGCTTATTTAAAATTGATATATTCATATTATATTAATGTGTTGATGATTATCTTCTCTATTTTTAACTATCTATCCATTCCATTTTCTGTATCATCTCTATTGTTGCCATAAAATCATAATTTTTTATTTATCGTAACTTATCCCATAAAAAAAACAAGAAATTTGTTCTTTATTTAATGGAATTATTTATTTAGAATATTTTATTTGATTATTTTTTATCAACAATTATGGGAAAAACTACATACTCAAGAAATCCAACTAGTGCTAAAGTAGCTAGAGCCTCAGGCAAAGATATTAGAGTACACTATAAAAATACATACGAAACAGCAAAAGCCATCAGAGGAATGACAGTTTCAAATGCTAAAAAATATCTTAATGACGTACTTGCCCAAAGAAGATGTATCCCATACACAAAATATTATGGAGGTATTGGTAGAACTGGACAAGCTTCTCAATTCGGAAAAACTCTCGGTAGATGGCCTGAAAAATCTGTAAAGGTTGTTCTTGGCCTTGTTCAAAATCTATAAGCAAATGGAAATGCTAAAAATTTAAAAAATTTAACAATTGAGCATGTACAAACTAATAGAGCTGCTAAAGGTAGAAGAAGAACTTACAGAGCTCACGGTCGTATTGGCCCCTATTTATCATCCCAATGCCACGTCGAAATGTGGGCTACTGAAAAAGCCCCAGATGTGAGAAGATAAGGCAAAGGAAAACAAGTTGCAAAAGGAAAAGTACCAGTCGGATAAAAATGATGAACTGATAAAATATTTAAATATAAAAATCTTAATTATTAAAAATAATGAGAATATATTGACATTAGAAATATTTAATAAAAGAATTGAAAAATAAATAATACATCGAATATAAATATTGAATATATTTGACTAAAATTAGAAGGTAAGCCAAACCAAGATATTAATACATTTTGAAGAGGGAAAATAAAAATTATTGGAAAATATTCTTTTATTAAAAACGTCAATATATCTCACATCAAATAACTATCTTATATTCTGATTTCCCTATAGTTTTAAAGCCATAAAAAGACATGAAATACAAATTGAGATAATAGTAAAAGTTACATGGCGCTTTATAATAAATCAGAATTAATCAAATAATTTCTTAAAGTTCATATATTTTCTTTTATTACTATAAATCTGACGAAGTTCATTATTAATCTTTAACATGACAACTGCACTAACTTTCATTAATGATTATCATGTGTTAGCGATCATAGGAGATGGTGGCCAAGCTAAGTAATTATGTATTTTATTTAGTGTCTATCTATGTTCCAACAATTTTAAATTGTATGCTGTTAAGGTATTCAATACTGGCGTACATAAAGCTGAAGCGTTTAATAGGGAAGCCTCATCTTTATCACTTCTTAATCATCAAAATCTTGTTAAAATGTTCGTCTCCATCCCTGATGCTACACTCAAATATAGGGATGGAACTTAGATCAAAAAGTCTATAATAGTTCTCTAATATGCTGAAAAAGGAGATCTCTTTGAGTATATTTCTCATACGAAGGGTTTTAAGCCTGAGTTTTGTAGGCATATTTTTAATAAGATTTTGAATGGGCTTGAATATTTAAATGAAATAGGCATTTCTCATAGAGATATCAAACCTTAAAATATTTTATTTGACTCGAATTTTCATATCAAAATATCAGATCTAGGGTTATCAACATTAAGTGAGGGCGCCTAAAAAGATTTTGTCCTCAAAACAAGAGTTGGAACTTAAGGTTTTAAAGCCCCATAAGTTGATCAAGGAAGCTATAATGGCTTAAAAGCTGATATCTTCGCATCAGGGGTTATACTTTTTGTCATTTTTGTTGGAACTCCTCCATTTTTATCAACAAAAAGTTCAGATAAAATTTATAAATACATCATCAATAAGAATTTTGAGAAGTTCTGGTCTATCCATGAAAAAAGTAAACCAAAAGGATTTTTCCCATAAAGTTTTAAGAAATTAATAAATTCCCTCATCTGTAGTAATCCTGAAGGTAGACCATCGATATAAAATATTCGAGAGAGCTAATGGTTAAACTAAAAAACTGCATCTTTATAAGAGTTGAAGGAAGAACTTTCAAGGAGATTCTAAACAGTGATCAAGGAGTCAGAAGTGAAGAAAAATATTTTATCAATCATATAAAAAAATAAGCATTTGCTAGTAAAAGAATAAATTGAATTAAAAATGTTATAAAATTGTGAATAAACCTGCATCTAGCAAAACCCTGAAACAAAAGAATTGTAACAGATCCTTACCCATGAAGACTAAAAATGAAATCAATGAAATTAGCTCCATTTAATGTTTAATATTAATGATTTTATGTAAGATACTATTTTGCCTTATTTTATACTTATCCTAAAGAACCCCTCAAAACCACCCATATAAAAAAGAAAGGCGTTCATAAAATATTGAAGAATAAATCAAAATATATGCTAGAATCATCTCACATAGGTTGTTGATTAAAGAAATTACTCAAGTCCACAGTTCTGAGTCCTAATATAAGAACTATTGGTATGAATCCAAAGTAGATAATTTTTTTTGTAACTTTGTGCGTTGCATCTCCGAGCATCTTCAAGTCTTTCACTGTTCTCTACATTTTTTAACTTCTTGAATTTATTACAATTATAATTATTAAAAAAATCAATTAGAAATTATATAGAGAAAATAGGAGGTGTAGTTTTAATGATTTTTTTTACTGAGTTAGAGTTATTTATATTATAGTCTTTTTTTTCATATTCATTGGCATTTTATAAAAGTTCATATATTTAATAAGAGAATGCCAAAAATAAAGACTTTAAGGACAGCAAAAACACCAAAAGGATTCGAATAAATATAACC
>ERZ724506.781-NODE-781-length-11082-cov-3.925184_pt1 | contig 11082 bp, 4 predicted proteins | sample MGYA00376039_ERZ724506 | MGnify/ENA primary metagenome ERZ724506 (study PRJEB28724, sample SAMN07190887) | wastewater metagenome | isolation source: effluent of sewage treatment plant in Hong Hong | place: USA: Christiansburg, Virginia | collected 2016-03-01 ... | reverse complement strand
AGACAATACATAAATATGCAATGATTTAAACAACAAAAATATAGTCATTCAAATTCTTTTGGACCTTAGTTTGGAAAATCCAGTTTCCTCGGTCCTAATATCTAACTTTATGTCCTATTCGAAGATCTAATCGCCAGAATCATTCTTCTATACTTGACTCTAAACTGATATTTATTCATTTTATTAAATCATCGTAAACATCCTTTCTTTGTTTTTCATCACATCCTTTTCTCTCATGAGTTTCTTTAGTATCACTGAGTAGTCCACCTTTTAATTGTAGTCTATTTCTTCGATAATCAAGAATATCTCAATCAGAACGTTCAAATCCTCAGGAACTTTACTCAACATTTCTAAGTATAGGTCATTTGTTTTCCATTTTTTTATAGCTCCTTCTTATGTCCATTACTTCCAGTACCTCTCTTGAGAGAAGATGGACTACTTGGTGGCCATTTTTATGAGAACATAAAGAAGTGATTAAACATCTTCTTTAAACCCAGACTCTGAATAAGAGGAGACTTACTGATTTGGAAACTATTGGACAACGGCTAAAATAGTAAATCTTCTATTTTATCTTGATGGTTAAACGATTTTGATGAGAATTTATCAATATCCGTAATATTTAAACCAAAGCAGGTTATTAGTTAAGATTTAGATGTATTTTTCAAGTGGACTCTTTGATGCTTGTTATAGAAATAGGTCGTCTTTGTGTTAATATGCCCATGAATAATGTTCAGGGAGTGCAACTATGAAAGGGAAGTTAACTATTATATATCAATATCTACTCCTGAGATGGCTGACTCAATGATTTAATTTGATGTAAACTCATATTTGAGATGCCTAATTATCCAATCGACTGTCACAGGCTTCTCGTTCAGCTCCATGACAAACATTTTTGATTTCCCAATGAGTGCCAGGGTAGGCTTTTCTGGGACGAGGACTCTCAAAGAACTATTCTATTTATTCAAAAGATTGATTCGTTGAATTGTTTTGAGGAGAGTTTGCTCAATTTGGTCATCATAGACCATCTCAATTAAGATGTATATACAAGAATGAGAGTTTTCTATGCGACCTTATACTAATGATCAGCTGAATGACTAATAGTGTACATGTGGCAAGGACATAAAACTTGTTGTAGTGATGAAACAGCTACTTTTTGAGAGACCACTTCCCTCCAATTTTTATAGAATTTAATGGAAAACTCATGAATATAATTATTATAAAGACCTATAGATTATCAAGCTGGGTTTGGAATTTATATGCAATCGATCACGTTGTTTTTATATCTCAAACCCTTGTTGACTATGTACAGTCGAATTGCGCAGACCAGTGTGATGATGCTGGCGAATGAAATAAAAACTAAATATTGGTATGGAGTTAAGTATTGCGATGTGACCAATTGAAAAAATGGGATTATCAAATAACCGACTAGAATGGCGACTCCTTTAAATGGAAGCAATTACGTGCCTACTTTGATCCCAAAGTACTCAACAAATCCAGGCCCAGCTAGTGTAGTCATCGATTTACTGATGAGCCCAATCAAAACCATCATAATGATGATCATTGGCTTGTTGAGAGCAAAATTGCAATAGATTTTACTTCCAAAATCCAAAATACTAAGGAGGAGGATCGTAAAAGCAACTCCCTTTGAATCCCCTAAATAGCCCCAAATGAATGCTGAGCAAATGGCAACAATAGAGCAGATCATGCTACAGTAGCTCAAGAAATGATCATCGTTCACAATCGGCATGTAAATTATTTTAAAGTTCATCATTAAGTAGATTTAGTAGAGGCCTGTCAATAGAGATATCACCATGATGAGAATAAAGCGTTCGTCAAGCACAGCTTCGTTAAAAGTTACTGGACGCTCCTCCACGGCTTTAATAAACTATTTTGATTAGGGGGGACCAGGAATTGTTTTGAATTACTGATCATTTGTCTCGATTTCATATTAATCATGCTAATTTGACTATTAAGTTTTTCGTTTAATGAGGATACTTCCAATGAGAGCGATGATGCCAGAGAGAGCAAAGCCTATGATTGCTGTTTTTCTCGTATTGACAGTGACATCTTGACTGAAAAAATGGATGTCCTCCTTGCCGTTTATTGTAGTTTATTTGTTCAGCGGGTTGATCATATGCATAAAAAGTAAATTCCATAATATGCTTCCAACTCCAAATGCGACTACCAGTACTGCCGTTATTTTATTTTTTGCCTCGGGAAACTGAGTCCACATGCAGTTCAGGATGGGTATTGAGCTTATCGCGAACATCGTCCCTGGGATTATTATTGAAAATACCACAAATGTGAAAATACTAAATGTTAAGATGTTTATCAATGGGCAAATCATGAAGATCGCCGCACAAACTCGAAGCACAAATTAGTAGCCATATCTATTGCAGAGTCTTGTAGCAAAATACAGACCAAAAACCATGGGCACAACCGATATAAGAAGAATAAGAGAGTTAGTTTGCGCAGTAATTTTGGCCCCTTGATGATGGAACTATGAGAGAAAGTATAAGTTGATGTTGCCCCAACAAGTGGTGACAGATGTGGCAAGTTTCAAGAAAATTGCCCCAAGTAAAGCTATGTATTTTTTGTGACTTATTTCTAACTTATAGAAATTGAATCCCATTATGATTATAAATTATATAAATTATACCTGTGTTTAATAAAAAAAATACTCTAAAAATTGTATTAAATTATTAACATAATAAGAGTAAGTTGATAATCTCAATGCAAGAGAGGCAATAGAGAGAGCTGGAGTTGAAGGTAATTCATTTTAACAGTGAGTTAGAACAGCAGAAATAGCAAAAGTAATAGTTAATGGTGTAGTACGAGAGAATAAAAAAATTACTTAATGAGGCCAATCACCAAATTCTATAAAACAAAAGATAATCCGAAAATAAGACTCATTTGATTAATAAAATCAAGAAAGAAAAGAATTAGCTTGAGGCTATTTTGAAATCCAGTCAAACTCATCGGAGAGTTCTTTATGATTATTTGTTCGTCGATGATAAGCTCAATTAGCCGCTTTCCTCCCTCAAAACTCAAAATCAACTGATGTAAAAATTATACGAAATCAACGATTATTGTTCCCATAAGAATTATACCTAAACTCTGAAGATATTATAGGAGAGAAATGCATAGATTGTAAAAATATCAGCACAGTATAACTAGCTACTGAAAAAGCACCTAAAGAGCGCGAATTAGTATCATGGGATAATAAATAATTTGAAGAGTTAGGTATTCAAGTTAAAGAAAAATGAGGAAATCAAGAGCATGATTGAGAAAGAGAAAAAAAATATGGGAATCAATGAAGACTATTAAAGTTTGAGTGTAACAAATAAAACATTGATGGAGAGACTTGATATGCTGATATAGAAAATAAGGCTCAACGAAGATCAAATCGGCAAATTGAAGTCAGAGGTAGAAGATAAAAAATTCAAAATAGCCTACTTATAGAAATAACTATAGAAAGAAATGCAAATCAATCCGAAAACACCTGAGGTTCAAGAATACCTCTAAATTGTGCAATAAAAATAAAGTTTTAAAAAATTGTATTAATAATTAAATGAAAAATATCAACAGCTAGCAATAAGCTACCCTAGTCTAGTCAATAACTAGGATACTATACTCAAGTTTATGGATAAATATAAGAATATTCATGCGATAGAAGCAGATAGGAAGCTCAAAGAAGTTGCCGTATAAAGTCTAACTAAGAAACTACGAAAAGCAGAATAAGAGAGTATAAAATAGAAGAAGAGAGCTGATGACTACTACCTAAAACTGGATGGAGGAACAAGATATTATGACTTTCTTATTGAAAGATTCAAAGAATTTATTGTAATGATCAATCCCCATTACTAAGTGTATTTTTGGAATCAATTGGAATTGGACTAAAAGCAATTGGAGAGCATAAAAACCGGAAACTCACCGACTCAATAAACTAAACTCATCTTGTAAAATCAAAATCTAAAGTAAATGTTGGAAAGGCAGAAAGAATAATCTTCGACTAAAGCGGAGGAAAATGTGAAACTTAGATCTATTATGTAAGCTCAAGTGAAAAAACTAACCTAACTTCAGGCAATAAATTTCAGCCTGAGTGAGTCGCTGCTGGGGAAGAACAAATATAATCAGAAAAACTTTGAACCTGAACGAAATTACATATAATATTTACTGTTATAAATAAATAAAATCCAAAATGAGCGAAACAAACTGGAGATTGAGGGGAAAGACAAAGAGACAAAAATTATTTCATTAATGGTCGAAAACCAATACCTCAAAAATCGAACTTACGAAGAAGTGAATAGTAAAAATATATATCAGGCAATTGACTCCCTAGTTGACATGAATATATGCCGTCCCTCCATTGTATGGGTCGAAATTAACAAAGATCTAACAGATGTTAATGCCAATCTTAAATAATTTTAAAATCAAATTAAAAAACTTAATGAGGATTATGAGCACAATGTTGCACAAGTTAGGGCCTCTTATGAATCGAAAATTATTGAGTTAAAGCAAAGAGTACTAATGTTGGAAAACTAACACAAGGAAGTAGCAGAACCAAATATAAGGCAATCATCCCAAGATCTAGCAATTCAGGAGCAGAACCCATAACCTGTCCTCAACTAAACAAACACAATGCTCGATTTATAATATCCAATGATTGGAGAAGATCATGATAGTATAGATCAACCCCTGAGCAATCTCAACAAAGAGTCAGTGGAAGAAATGAACAAAGTGCTGAAAAATAATTAAATTAACATGAAGAACTTGATTTCATCCTATTCATAGCTCAAATAAAAATTTTTTAAGCTAGAACAAGATCAAGAGGAAAGGAGAAACCGTTAATAATAGGATAGGCAAATCTTTAGAAGGTAAATAGATCGCTACGTGGAGGATCTCTAAATGGCAAAAACAAGACTGATATAATCTGATAAAAATGTTGCCACTCTAGAAATAAAGCTGGGAGAAAAGAGCAGAGAAATAGAGAAAACGAAAGGAAGCAAGTAACTAGAAATATCTTAACTAAAGAAGGTCATATAAGAATTGAATAAGTAATTATAGAAACTGAAAAGATAAGATCGCTTGAACGAACTTATAAATGATAAGTAAAAGAATACGCAAGGAAAATAACGAATTAACTTGCCCGAATAAACGGAGTATTTGATAGAAAGAATGATTCTCAAAGAAAAATAGTTCAAGGAGAAGTAAATAAGAAACATACAAGAAAAAGAAAATGAGAGAATAACAAGTTCGTTTGAGGAAAGGATTGATGTCCACTCAGGATAGTACATTTAGAGATAGAAATAATAAGTATAGAAAATGATAAAAGATGGAAGAATAAATGATATCCTCGAAACTGCAATGCAAAGGATTGAAGAGTACAAAAGCAAGATTGAAGAGCTGGAACTAAAATTGAAAGAAAAGTAGAGTTAGTAAGTTCAAGGGTAATAAGAGATGTAGAGCGAAGATGATATTTGATAGATTAATTAAAAGTGTAATATAGAAATAATATAAAATATCAAAAGATATCCTATTCACCAGGCATGATGCTCATAGCTACTTGCCTCTTCCCTATACTATCAAGTTTTTATAACTTCTGTTCTCTTTGAACGTTCACTTAAATTCCTTAATGAAAAGATTCATTCAAATCCTGTTTCACCTCTAGAAATCCTGCGATATAGTTCCAGCCGTTATTTTTTATGATGTTATCAGTATGCTATTCACGTACTTTGTTATCATCATCGTCTTCCTCTACAATTCTATGGTTAGGGGAAAAAGAGGACTGTTATTTATAGCCCTCCAAAGTTACTCCGAACTCGTTGATATAATAGTCATGATGGCTTTTCTTGGTGAGCTTATTGTTGAATCGATAAAAAATATCCTTTTTATTCCCAATGTTAGCACTAAATTTCCTAGCATATTTGTTCTTTAATATTTTCTATGACTTTATTGGATGAGTAGAGTGAGATAATTCTTTTTTCTCTTTCTACACATCCTCGTCCATAATAAAAGATGCTTTCTAGATCCATTTTTTCATCCTTTACTTTTTATTTGATTTGTCCAATGTGTTTTATCTAGGTGATCCATGAAATCCTCCAATGTTCGACTATTTCTCTTTCATATTATGAGTGTAGAAAGTTTCACCGTCTGAAGCCTTCATCATATTGGCTACCTTTAATTTATCTAAGCTTTTGAATCGTTTTATTTCGCTGAAGTCACTGTTATTTTTTTATATAGATATCTCGTTCTAAGATATCTATTATTTTTATATATTTTCAGCATTTCTTTTTCTGTTTGAGCCTGAAAATATTGAATATCTTATATTTCCTCCTAAAACGCTCTCCTTTTTCTAAAGGCCAGAACACCCTTCGGATTTGGGGAATTATTTCAAATCCGACATTAAAACAAAACGATTAGATACTAAAACTCGTGAACTTATCGCAAAATTCTAAACCTCCCTTAAGATCTTCAAAAATGTTTGGCACTCTCTTAATTTATTGAATAATTTTCTGGTTGCTTTGGTCTAAGCACAATGATTTTACATAATTTACTGAATTTGCTTGACCATATTTTCTTCTTTGATATTTGATTTGCTTACGGAGTTGAGTCCAAAATTTTAATTAATCCAAACTCGACAAAATCCTTTTTAATTTATTGCAATCATATTTTCTTTAATTTAAAAAGGGCCAAATCTATTGAAAAGTCTCTAAAAACCAATTATAGACTCTTTGAGAATGTATAGAGTTTGCGGGAGGGACATCTCATAGATTCTGTTCAGTTTTAAGGGACAGTGTTCATTATAAACTGTAAGAGATATCATGCTGGATGAATGTTGTTTACTTTCTCCAATGCTTACAAACTTTGTTTTTGAGATCGGGAATTAGGTATGGTTGCGCCACTCATAGATCTCGAGATTTGTGAATAGCTTAGCTTTGGGAACGCTAGTATTATACATCTCTATACACATTTTTTTCCCATTCACATGATATAGAGTATACTCCATACTAGATGAAGGTGCTTCGACGAAATTTGTCAGGGAAGGGAAGTTGAGCACAGATATAGGCAGTTGTGAGCTTCTTTGACTGTTTTTCATTTATTCGTACGGATTGATGTCCGATTCACTGAAAAAAATAAAATAATAAAACTCGACTAAGCTGTCTGAATTTACAAATTTTATTTATTTATAAATAAAGTGTGTGGGGTTCAGTAAAAGTGAGGTTAAATCAATGTTGAAATGTGTTTACACAAAATATTTATATTTTTCATCTATTCAATAAGGCGACATAAACATAAAATGAAAAAATACATAGATAAATCTGTAGTTTCATTACAGAAAAAGAAAATAAATGAAAAAAGTATGGAGAAGGGATAAAATAAAGGTTCATATTTTAGTTTAAATAAAATTGAATGGAAGCTCTCTTTTCGATGATTTTTAAAATAAAATGAAGTAAAAAATTAAAAAAATAGGCAGATTAGAAGAGGAGGTTTGAGTGATATAAGGTGTATGATGATAAAAATTATTTTTTAATGGAGTTTCAAGAATATTTGGAGTTAAAATTATTGAACTCTAGCTCTAGATGCTTAAATTATTTAATTTGTTATAAATCTAAATTCAATGATGGAAATCCAAATTTTTTATAATTCAAGACATGATCATTTGATGGTCACCATCATTTTTTTTCAACAGCATAAGTTTATACTTTTATATCAATTCTCCTATAGCATTTCGTATTTGTAATTGTGCCGATATAATGACCTTGTTAACGTAGACACCATGTTGCTGGTTTGGAGGGTGCTGACCTTGAATTCGATCAGCTGATCTCTAAAGTATGCAAATAAATTATTTATATCTGTATACGATATACTATTGTATAAACTTTTGCGACTTCGGTATTCGTTCTTGAAGCTAAAATTTATGTGAGCTTTCGTCTAGGATTCTTTTGCCTTCTAACGTATAATTGTGAAAGATTTCTGTATGTAGTTTTTAGAGATACTCTCTATATGCTCTCGAGCTTGGATCTTTTTCAATAGCCAGTAGCTGCTCAGCTAGTTTGGGTCCATTTCTAGTTGTTTCAGCATTGAAAGTGTCACAAACGAGTTTAAGACTGATCCATTGACGACTGTGACAACTAAGACTATTTTTTGGCCCAGGAAGGGCACATTGTACTACCCGAATCCCACAGTTGGCATTGAAACCATAACAATTTCAAAGCATTCGGTAATGTACAAATAGCCAGAAGAATTCATTCCAACGAGATAGAGACAATGGGTAAAAAAGAGGACACTTAGGAGTTAGATAGCTAAGATTTCTGCAAAATTTAATGACTAAACCAAAGACTTCACAGCGAAGAGGAAATGCTCCGAGGCATTTAGTCCATTGATATTAATAATTCTGTACGCGCGGACATTGCAATAGATACTCGAATGAATGAGAAACTTGATTATGATAAAAGTTCGAAGGATAATAGCCAGATGCAAGTAATGGTTCTCCTACAAAGTGAATATTGTCGGGTGAGGTAATATTAACAGCATCTACAAAACGATGCCAATGATTGTTGCGTGGCTTATCTCCTATTTTTTTGAGTTCAAATGGTAGAAAAATAGTTTGAATTTGAGGCAAATAGTAACTAAAATCGACATTGTGATCCCATTATTGACTAAGATGAGTATTTTTTAAGAGGGTTTTATATATATCTCAATTATGGATAAAATTATCGATATTCCTATTAAATAAGCTTCGATTCGATAGAAAAGCATATATTTAATGAAGCTCTCAGACATTTCATAAGGGATGGTTATATCATTATTTTAAGTTTAGCTATGAGTGGGAAAAATTTTGCATTATTTGTCCAAAGGCTCCACCATCGCCTGCAAATTTCTCGAGATTATGAGGTTTTTACGTACCTTGTATGATAAATTAAAATCATTATCTCGGATGGAAAATATTTTGGGTCCTTTTTAAATCTGCTACATCCCTCAAACGATAATTTCTATAATTCTAAAATTATAATATGATCAATAATATTAAAATGGATATATGCCGTATCAATATTTAATTCATTTTGTCGCATTATTTGCAAATTTTAGAATTTGAAATCGAATTTGCAAATGTTGTTATACTCTTTGAATTTCTGTTACTTATAATTATTTTGAATAAAAATGTCAGTCTAAAAAAAACCATTCCTGAAAAAAGGCACTCGCCAGTTTTTATCTAATGCTCAAGTTCGATCACAGAGCACAAAGCCTAAGATAGTTGACTTTGGAGATGATTAATAAGAATTTTCCAAATCTCCAGCCTTAAAAGTCAGAAACCCTCAGAATATGGATAATAACGACGACATAAAAATAAAAATTAGGCCATCCACTTCAAAAGGAGTGCCTCCGAGTAAACCCTTATAACAACCACGCAAAGTAGATCGTCCGCCAATTGATAGAAATGATAGGAGTACAGAGTTAACGGGGACTAAACCCAAGAGATAAAGCTCAATAAATAAAAAAAAAGATGCAGCACTTTCAGACTACCTTGATAACGAGTCAGGGCTGAATGATGATTATGGTATGAAGAGGACATCTATAACAAAACCAGAGAATTCGTTAAGTTATAAGAAAATATAATCAAAAAAAGTATTTGACTAAAAGAAAAAGCAGTAAGTCTCTGGGTTAAAAAATGTTAATCTTGTCCAACAAGATGATGACGATGATGAATAAGATTTTGCCATTCCCAACAATGATAGTTTTAAGCCAATAAATAACCCTTTCAGAAATGGTGCGAACGCTCCTAAACAATCGAGCGGTAAAAAGGTGATAACCCCAAAAGCATAAATCAAAATAGAAAACAAAACAAAAAAGCACACATACTAATAATCAGATGAATAAAAAGAAGAGATTAATTTTGTTTCTGATAAGTCAGAGGATTAAGATGATAAGCCATACATAGGAGTAAAAAAAACTCAGAATAAACGAGATCATTATGTGGAGTAGCAAGAGGTTCAGCCAGTTTCGAAAGTAAAAATGAATTATTTCAACAAAAACAATGAAAAAGGGAAGCCACTCCAATAATAAAAAATAATAGTATCAAATGTGAAAAAGCAGCTAACCATATCAGACATTCCTAAATAACTTCGTTAACAAATCATAAAGTAAACAATAGCGTAAAAGGAACAATAACTTTTTCAAGAGCTGCAGAAATTAAAATAAAAGTTTTCAGTCGTCGCCAGGGAAAAGGAAAAACTCCAAGAATAACAAAGGAACTTGATGAAAGCTAAGCAATAATTTGAAAGAGAAATGGAAGAAAAAAATAAATAGTTTGAATAAAAAATAAAAAATTAGAATTCGAAACTTGCTCGATAGAAAAAGTATATGAAGGATGCCCAAATGTCAGGACAAGTTGATAGAAAACTTAAAAATTAAATCGAGTAAGTTAAAAAATTATTAGAAAAAGAAAAAGAGGATCGGAAAAAGATTTAAAGCAAATTTAAGATAGAAAATTAAAATCTAAGAAAAAAACTAGCTTAATAGTCCAGCACTAATAAACTATTATGCTAGAAAGTGAAGATTTTAGAACAGGGCCAAGTAATTCACAAAGAACAGCATCAGGAGATCGTCAGGTAACAAAAGAAAAACATGATTCAAACTCAAAAAATGCCAATGTGGGCTGATGCTCCTCAATCAACCTACTTAATTAGATTTATGTAATAAGATTTTAGTCTGATCGAAATGAACCCAATTCGATACAAGTACGAATAAAACGAGTATTACCAGTACTATATTCGAATTAAAGATAATCATTCTCCCCTTGACTCAGAAACAAACGACCAGGATAGAGTAACTATTTTTAATATTTAGGCTAAAAGATATTATAAGAATGGAAAAATAGAAACTGAGCATTTTCAGAGATATCTCAAATAAACGTATCCTTTCAACTACTCAATTGTGTATATGTATAATGGAGATATTAAGCAAGTCCTCCCGCAAGGAATTGTCATTTACTATTCCGAGAATTCGGGAGCTATTCACTATACCATAAAAAATGGATAAGTAGATAAATAAATTGTGTATTTCCCCAGTTGCTAGACT
>ERZ724506.780-NODE-780-length-11083-cov-3.567102_pt1 | contig 11083 bp, 3 predicted proteins | sample MGYA00376039_ERZ724506 | MGnify/ENA primary metagenome ERZ724506 (study PRJEB28724, sample SAMN07190887) | wastewater metagenome | isolation source: effluent of sewage treatment plant in Hong Hong | place: USA: Christiansburg, Virginia | collected 2016-03-01 ... | reverse complement strand
CCTTCAGAGGCGAGAGAAATTATAAAAAATGTGTTTAAAGAGAAGTTAGTCCCAAAGGAAAAAAACCCTCCAAATGAGCTAACCCCACTTTCAAAATAGATTGCGGATCTTGTTAAGTCAAGACTGAAATAATTAGGGAGAGACCGCTATAAATATGTAGTCCAAGTTATCCTTGGAGTTCAAAAAGGACAGGGAGTTCAAGTAGGGTGTAAAAATTTTTGGGATGCTGATACAGATAGTGTAGCATTTTAGACATATGTTGATGACAATCTTTTTTGCTTAGTAACAGCATGGGGAGTTTATGTTTATTGATTGATTCGTCAAGATGATTTTAACTAGAATTTTATTTAAATTAGATATTTAACTTCAAAATTGATGAGAGGGAAATAAGATCTAAATTAAAATAATATTGGAATAACAGTAATTGCATGAAATAATAATTTGGATAGATGGATACAATATTTCCATAGCAAAAAATAATAGGATTAAAATTCAAGGATATAAAAGAGCTAAGGGATATTCTTAAATGTTAGGCGAAAGAACGAAATTTATCAGGTGTTGAAAACTGGTTTCATATAGCGGGCCAAGAAGATCAACATACAATCATGAAATGTAAAGTCAGTGCATGTAAAGCTTATATTAAATTATTCTTTTTAGGAGATGATGGGTTTCTAATAGAATCAGTCCACAGCAGCCATGACCATAGAAAAAACTAAATAATTAATGAAATAAAAAACCATCATATTCTGTCACCTTACATTAGTTCTTTTATTCCCTCCAAGCCATTTAAATAAATTAAAGAGGATATGCATATTGTTAAAACAAACTGCTGCTGCAAAAACAATCCTGGAGAAACTGCGATTGCTTATTCTGTCTCTAATTCTCAAGGCTAAGTTATTTTTTAAAGAAGTGAGGTTTTTCAGGATTTTACTATTAATAAGGGATAGTTTATAGTAATTATGTATGCTCTCTTGGACTGTCACGAAAATGGAATTACAAAGGTATAAATTAGAAATAGAAATAAATTGATTGTGGATTTTATGAACGGAACTTCAAAAATTTCAGCATTTGGCCTCAAGGACATCGCTTAGGCATCCAAACTTTTGACAAGCCGATTGCCAGGAGAAGTCTTCTATAAAATAATGGGCAAAAATTAAAGTAGTCCTAAATTACAAAACATGTGTAGAAAATTATTGAATTTGCAGGAAGTTTGAGAGAAGAAAAAATGATATTAAAGTATAGTTTTTTAAAATGAATTTATAATAGTTTTAAAAACAGTTAAATTAACTCTAATCTAAGTAATAGGCCATTATATTGAATTGATATTTTTAAGAAGTCCATTTCATAAATATTTCAATTGGATGAAAAATCAAGAAAAAGTGAAGAACAGTAGATGGTATAGACTAGGATTTGATAATGAAAACATTCCATAAAAATCAATTCATTCTAAAGATTCTTCAGTGCATTCAAAATATACTCCTACTAAAAATTTGTTAAAATCTCCAGAAACGAGATTGAACATTCCTGCTTTGAAGGATAAAGTTGTTCCAGTTTAACAATTGAGAAAACAGAATGAGAGTAGAAATTTCAGTGATGTTGAGCAGAAGTCTGAGTTGATGGACTACAAGAATAAAGAAACAAGTATCAATCGAGGAATTTGCGCCAACAACCTCAACACATCAGTTATTAGTTTAAAAGGAAATAATCACTTATCAAATCATGAAATATGCAAAAACAACCATTAGGATGACCGAAATTAATCAGCATCCAACAGAAAAAGCAATGTAGGAATTTTATTGCACAACAACTATCAAAATAGAACTCCAATAACTTAATACCAAAAATAAACTAATGCAAATACTCACAAATCAGTTGAATAAATGCACGAATATTTTTTACTGGCATTAAATTCAATGGAAAAGGATTTAAATAATGAAAGGATAAATATCATTAAAATGTTAGATGAAAAGCAAAGGGTATTTGTACACACAAAATAAAAAATAATGAGTGCACTTGGCAACAAACATAGGTAAATGAAGAGACAGGAACCAAAAAAGATAATTCCGGAAGATTATAGTTCGAGAGAAGAATAAAAATATACATTGGCAAGAGTGACATCATAAAAAATATTCACAAGAGCCCAGAAATAGAAATAAAAATAAAAAAATATGTGCCACAAGAATGAAGGAAGCCGCAAGAGCATGTAAAAATCTCAGTGTGTGCGTTCATCTGGAAGTAAAGCTAAATCAGAATATAGATCGAACTTTGATGTTATTTTCGACACCATCAACTAAATGAAAAGCGAACTTGAAGTCATCGGGAGCATTGACGGGGTCCCACCGCAGTTAGAATACGTAACAACATTTAACGAATAAAAATATAGAACTACCAACGCATATAAATAGAATGAGAATAAAAGGCGAAATTTTATGCTAGAAATGCCTCCTATCTATACGAAATAATTTGGAATTTAGTAGGGTAAATTTAACACTAAAAAGCATGATCCTTACAATATTTGAATTAAGCCAATAATTACTATTTAACCTTATATTAATTATATGATTATCGAGGACAAGTAGCAAATTAAATATCTATCTCATCTCAATCCAATGGACAATTCATACCTAAAGCTAAGAACTCTCAAGATCTTCTTCCCCTCCGGCTACTAGTTTATTTTGAAAGTACCCCAACAAATCAGTGTTTTTTAAATTACTTCAATAATAAAGAATTACACAATTTTGCATTGTGCTTATGGCTTGAAGGTCCAGAGTTCTTACTTAGAGCCAATGCTATTAAGCTCAACCACTCAAAATTTAATAATTGATGCTTACATGTCCACCTAAAATTCGACGAATAGGGAGATGAGCTTTATTAAATAGAACTAATTCAAAGTTTAGTATTCTTTAAAAAGCTTCAATCTCAGAAAATGCCCAGCACGAAATTATCAGATCCTAGGGAAAATAAAAAAAAATGAGGGGACAAAGGAAACCTCTACAATAGGTGAATGTATGCTGATTGCTCGAAATCGTATTAATTGCCAACTCTATGTCTTAACAAAAATGGATAAAAAGAGGCTAAGTTTTGATGAATGCTAGAAAATTGTTTTGCTCATTTCATATTTACAAAGAGCTGCTAAACATCAAAACAATCAATTTTCAGAGGTTTATTAATGCTTTTAAACTGAAAAATCATTGTACATAGTAAAAAAGTTCAACCCTTTTTTATTGCAGAAATTAAAAATACATGATAAGTTTTTGATGGATCTGATCTTAAGTCAAATAGCTAGAACTTTACATATATTGCAGCGAGACCAAATTGAAATAGAAAAAATTTCATTGTCTGATTTTTAGATGGACTTTAGGCTGCATTTACGATTTTTTAATATGGAAAAATTAAACTATGGAAAAAAGAAACAACTGTTGATCAAATTCTAATAGGATCAAAGTAACATAGGATAAAGTACTATTTTTAATAGAAAAATGGTGTAAGTGCTTGACGACTTATTTAAAAATTGTCATCTGAAAATAATTGAATTGTATATTCCTTTATTTCATTGGTTGAAGAATAATAGAATTAATAATTATCTTTAGTTCCTGAAGTACTCTCAGATATAGCCCAACTGCACATTCTCAGCCTCTAACTAAACAAAAATTACTGAAATAATCAGTCATTTGATGGCGCACTATCCAAATGATACATTGACTTCAATAGATGAAAATTAATTGTAGTAATTCGAAAGTGATTACCAATCCAAAACCAAAATCTTTGATTTCTCAAGTTAAATTGTCCAATAATAATTATAATAGTTCAAGAGATGTGCTTAGTTTAATGTAAATGAAATTTCAGAAGACATGTCAACAGTAAAAAAAAAAAGTTTATCAAAATTCACCCAGCACAAGCCTAACTTTTAATTTCGACATCAAATGAAAAAAAAGAAAAAGAGCAATAAATCAAAAGAAAGAGAGAAATAAAAAAGCCTATCCACGAATCAGAAGCCGAAAACTCAAAAAAGAAAAAGAGAACTAAAGATATTTGAATTCCTCAATGAATGATGTTTTGATGGACTATCTAATCTTTTTAATAATTTGATTATTGAATAAAATGTGCGTTTTCTGAAAGCATAAACAAATATATTAAAAGATTTTGTTTCATTGATCATCAAGTTTATCGCTCTCCATTTCTTTATCGATTTGACTGCTTATCTCTTTTTCAGACAACTCTTGAGACTGAGTCTAGATGGAGCCTGTGATCGTTATTTTATTGTTTTCATAATACTAATTGAAAAGTTGGGCTTCATTTTATTTATCATCTATTTAAACTTCAATTTCAGATCCATTGAGATCTATTTTTTAAAGAGGAGATTCACCATTTATTTCCTTATCACTCATTTTCTTACAGAAGCACTCAATTAAATATTCTATTATAAAATTATAACATAAATCTGCAAATTTATTTTAAACAGTAATTGAGAATTTATCATTGATAAGGATTTTTTGGATATTGTTGTCCATAGCTCCCTTGCCCATAGGTCTGTGGATTCCAATTTTGATAAGTATAAGGCTGTTGTTGAGGTTGGGAAAAATAGCCTTGAGCTAGTCCTTGCTGATAAATTTATTGATTAAATTGATTGTAGCCACCTTGGTTGGAGGTGTTGACAGGCTCCTGTAACACTTTTTTGATCGCTAGAAACAGTTATCTTTTTTCTATTTTGCCATCAAAGTTAGCATCAACAGACTTAAAGACATTGATGGCTTGCTGTTGGTTAAATCTTCTTGGGTCATTATACATTTGAAAGAGTTCATTGAAAAAATTAGCAAGTTCGCTCACATCAAGAAAGCCGCTTCTGTTTCGATCATATATCAGAAACGCATCATCAACGTATTGGCGAAGTATTTCGTCTTAATTCATGATTATTTAACGTGTTATAAATAGGCTAAATGGAAATATTGACTAATAATAAATATACTATCAATACTGACATACGAAATTATCAACTCTGGAAAATTAGTGGTTCTTCTTTGTTTTCTCATTTTACTTTATCATTTTGCAAGAAATTTATTCCTTCTGCCAATTTTCTTTTTGTTAGCTCTAACCTGATACGACTATGTTAGAATTATCACTCCCTATCTCCTTCGCTGAGAGCTTAATATCTGCTCTTACATACTGTTTCTATGCAACGTGCAAGTTTAATATTTTAAATTTCTTTGTCGTCACGTTTCGAATTGCTGCTAATTTTCTAATCATCATAGAAGGATTTTTCTTTTATTATTTACCCCAAATCTCAGGCTTTGACTTGTCTCCCTCTTCTGAAATTGAATTGATGATAAAATTGTTTCTCTCTAATGTGAAGTTAGGCTCCTCTTATTCTGACACTTCCTGATCAGCAATTTTCACCTTCGCAAACATACCTTAAGGTAAGCAGAGATCTGCATTAAAAAAACTTAAATTTTTTTGATGAGTAAGATAGTATCTGCTGCTATTTGATAAAGTTTGATGGCCCTTAATGCTTGACTTAAAACAGTCAAGTAACAGCTTAAATGAGCGTTTTAATTTTTAGTTATAACTATATTCACATTCCTCTCTAATAGATTCCAAAATTTTGATGAAATCTGCCCAACTTTATTTCGTATTTTTACTTTCCTGAAGTTCCTCCATAACAATTGTTTTTCTCCAAATAAGTGAAGCTCTGATGTCATTAAAAATGAGAAACAAAAATGTTTTGATGATTTCGCTATCCAAATCTGAAAAATTATTCTAGAAAATTTGTTCCATGTCAGCAGCATTTGTATCTTAATTTGCCGAGCTATAATGTGGGCTCATATCGTTAGTCAGCCTGCACCCTGTATAAATGCTCTTGGAATCTAATATTTAATCTAACTTGAGCAGAGGATCGCTCAGCTTTCTCTTATCAATGTTCATCATAATAAATAACTTAAAGATGTATCTAAACTTGATGAGTAAAGAATTCACCACTTCCATTACCTGAATGAACATTATGCTACTAACATGAACTTCTTCCATTTTCTTGCTCATGGACTTGTTTTAGTCTCTTTATTTTATTTCTTCGATGCTTCCACTCTCATTTATTTAGAGCTTTTTATCTATTAATATATGATATTCCGAGTCATAGTCCTCCAGTAAGCATTTGTTCTCAAAAATTCTTTTTTCGATTTTCTCATTCGATTATCTGATCTGTCGAAATAATTTCACTAAAATTTTATCACTACTCTAGACTCTGATTTCAAACTTATTCTCGAATTAATCAACAAATTTCATAAATTCAGCCTCTTCTGGCGGGAGGATCGACATATTGAACTTCTTGTTGTTGATTCTAGTACATTCTTGCTGCTTAATAAACTCAAAATTCTCCTCCTTTTCCGACAATAGCAGCAAGACCTTTTATAAGCTTTACATAAACTTTTTGTGTCCTTTTATCATCTTATTTCCCTTTCGGCCAGCTGCCCCTTGATCTTGAAATGAAATACTAGTTTTAATTAGTTTCTTAAATTTGATTTAATGTTATTTTTCTGCATTATGATAGTTAAGCTTGGTCTCTCTGAGTTAGTTTTTAGCTCTCTATTTCATTTTATTCAATTTATGCAAAATATTTTCCTGTTACTATACCATTTTGTTGTAGTTCTTGACATTTAGAAGCGTGAACTGATCAGTAAATTGGAAGATGTTGTTGGAGAGATGAAAGGCTGACAGAAATTTATTTTAGTTTAAGTCTATTTTTTTAATTTAATTTTTTATACTGATCACTTCTTTTTTTTTCTCACTAATCTCTTTTTTATAATGATCTATCTCTTACTTTAATAATTTTTTCTGCTCTTCCTCCATTAAAATTTTATCTTCTAACTGCTACAAATCTATATTACTGTTTGGAATTGAATCATGGTATACTAAACTTTCTTTAGTTCTGTTGAATTATTTGTGGTCCTTGATTCGAGTGAATTTGCAGCCGGACATTTTCATATTTTATTCCCGATTCCCTACAGTAATCAGCAGGGACCTTTTGGAATGATTAGATTTTTCTAAAAATGAATAGAGATCTTTATATTGTTGTTAAGTTTGAGTTTCCAATGGTTTTTTTTCTGTCCCCTTCATGTAAGCTAAAAATTATTCATACAGACTTTGATGGTCATGCTCTTCTTTGGTATTAGAAAATAACATTAATTGGAATTTTATCAAATAATAGAACAATTATATTATAACATGCTTATCATTAAAAGATGAATTAATTAATTTTTCCGCTTCAGTTCTATTTTCTGCACCTTATGTTATATTATAAATGTGACATAAATTCCAAGTTAATCAATACTCTCAATAATATAAGATTAAAGATCATGAGGTATAACGATGCATTAGAGACATCAAATTCATCAACTCCATCCAGAATTAATTGGAAAAAGCTCATCTTCAAGCCCTTCGTCTATGGATTAACTTTTGGAGTCGGCTTCTATGTGGGATCAGTCTTCATTCGAACATCACTCATGAAATAATTGCTTGACGAAGCCAAAATTAATGTCTGATTTTCATTCAATATTCATTTTGTCCATTCTCTATTTTCATTCTCTTAAACCCATTTCAACGAATGAATAAATTATATTCATTACTTTTTTATTTTAAGCTCTCCCTCTTGTTCCTTTTCTCCTGCAGTTTCAAAAATCTTTAAATCAAGAGATGAGTTGACTGCTTTTAAATTATTTTGCTTAAATAAATCTATTTAATATTGGTTATTTGAGACAATTCGCATATCCGATCTATATACCAGTCTTGATGAATTAAAATCATTTTAATTGCTCTTGTAATTTGAGCTGTAATCGGAAAGTGAAATTTTATTTCTTTTTATCAAGGGGAAGTGATGAAAAAAAGTGTTTGAAATCTGATTCAATAAAATGTTATATAATTATAAAACAGTTAAATAATTTGAAGATCATGAACTTTATGATCAATTAGCATTATGGATCAGTCGATATGCCCTCATAAATATGTGATTCTTTTTAAAATCAAGGCGATGCGAGCGAGTTCGACGATCACCAAAATTAGAACTCAAATATAAAAAAATCAAGATTTGTTTAAGATTATCGATTAAACACAGATTAAAGTAAGGACGACAACAATTTTTAGTCATCCTTCGAAGATACTTTTCTTGCTAATTTGCCCGCCATACCAAAATAAAATGAAATGAAAAAGATAGCTTAGACTGTTTAAGACCCTCAAATTTCCTTAAACAAAACCAAAATATTGAAAAATGTATTGCCAGCTTAAGAAATAACAGAGTATATCCAAATCATAAACTCTTGCTCGCACCCAATTGTGTTAACAGTCCAGTGCCCCACTCAAATTTAAATTATTAATGAAGAAGCTTTTATTAAAATGAGTGATCGAAGGGAGGGTTCGTTGATTGCAAAAGATATCTTTCTATAGTCTTGGCAGAAATATGAAGTAGGGTTCAGAATAATGAAGAGTTCAGAGGAATTGGGAGATATTTTTGAAACTATATCTTTGGAATACAAGTTTGCAAATTGGCAGGGTAAAAATATAGGGGAGACAAAGAAGAAAAGATGCTATATTGAAGTAGAAATACATTATATTAACCCGAAAGTAAAATTATCATATCAAGGATGCTCAGATGTGAAAACAATAAGTTTAAATAAAGTTTCTATGAATAGACTAGCTAAAAATAAGTTTGGCTAATACAATATGATGTTGGGTGTGAGTGGTGTTGAAAGGTTTGAATGTATTTTAGAGGGAAGAGGGAACATTAAGTTATTTCCGCAAGAAGTCATCCTTTATAAAGACGAGATGAAAAAAATCACATTCAGAAATTGCAGAGAATAGGAAAAAGGGGCAGTAGTTGTGCGAGCAAAAAATGGAAGAGTTCAATTTGTCTTTGGAGTATAGTTAATATGATATTTGATATAGTAATGTATGAGATGTTTAAGAGAGGACAGAAATTAATATAACTAATATTTGAATGTCAGGTTATAATAAGTTATTTAGATAATTTCAGTTGACAAGAAATGGACTACCCTAAACTATACTCTGAGCTCCCCAAATAGCCTATTAAATGGACTGTTTCTGATATTCAAATTTGGCTTCAGTTTATAGGACTCTCCTCCTTATTCGATAAATTTAGTATTTTTCCTTTTATTCAAGAATAATTGTCAATTGACGGAAGTTGTCTTAGCTCCCTCACTGAAGAAGACTTGAAGGAATAACTTAATATAAAATCTGGAATAACAATTAAAAAAATTATGACATGTAAATCTGTATCTATCTAGGGATTACCCGTGGTCTTAAGTAATATTAGGAATTTATGAAATCTCCAATGGCTGGCGCCGTGTAAATAGATTATGGCTAAATCAAGGAAATAACTCAAAAACACCAACATAAAAACCTACCTCTCCTACTACAGGACTAACCTAAGTAACTACATAAGCAGTCTTCACTTAAAAATGTTGCCAGCTAATCAAGCAAAGCACCTAATCAGTTAATTGGCCTTCAGAGAGCTGTCTCTTGGGGAGAGTCTCAAAAAAATGTTTAATTGATGGTGGACTAATTATAATAAAAAAGAATCTAATTTTAACTTGTGATTCAGCAATGTGATGGACCTCAAAACTCATTTTACTCTGTAAAATAAGAAGGAGCCAAAATTGGAAGACATTCTTCCAATCAAATTTTAATTTTGGACGAAAGCATTTCACGTTTCCATGCATAAATAAAGTTTAACGATGGAAAATTTTACTTGCGAGACACTGGAAGTACCACTGGTACTTTTCTTAAAATATTTGAGAAAATTCAAATAGTGCCAGTATTTATTTATTAACTTAGGATATGATTATTTAAATGGGTTCCAATCAATTTCAAGCTCATTTTATCGATGGCATTCTTACTTTGGAAATAGTTGAAGGTCCCTCTCAAGGCCATGTGATTGAGATTCCAAAAAACAACAAAGTGACTGTGGGGAGAAAACAATCAAATATTTTAAACTTCCCCGACGATCAGCACTTAAGTAACCTTCACGCAACAATATTTTCCCTTGAAAATAAATATTACATTGAGGACATGGGCACAACGAATGGTTCTTGGCAGAGATTATCGAACGAGGGCGAAGCAAGCCAATTCTTCGAACTGTGTGATAAGATGGTGTTTAAATTTGGTACTAATCAAACATATACTTGCAAAATAAAAACCGAAGTTGTGAGTTAAAAAACATCTCCCAATGCCTGCATCATCTGCTTTGAGAACGACAAAGATTGCGTATATATGCCATGCAAGCACAACACAGCCTGCATCAGATGTAGCAAAAACCTGCGTGACTGTCCAATATGTCGAAATAAAATCGAAGATTTCGTGAGGATCTACAAGTCTTGATGGAACAATTAAAAAATAGAATTGATGAATGATAATTTCTTAGCAAAATTACTGATATAAAATTTAAACTAATATTATAACTACCACAGATTGATTTTACAAATTTTAATTAAAAAACTCAAACCAAATGAGGGATTCTCATAGGATTGACATTTTGAAAACAACGAGTAAAAATCTGAAAGTCGAAGATAATTATGCCTTCAACAGTATTAATTAATCAATGTAACATCATGAAAGCAATAAAACACTGCATAGCTTCCACAAAACTGAAAAAAGTGGCTCTCATTTGAGATCAAGTCCAAAACTTACTCTTTAAAGCTTTTAATAACAGTGCGAGCTCAGCAAATAAATACTAGATAGAGTCATGAAACTAGAAGGATAGTGCAAGATTTAATAATGGGAGTTTCTCCAATTTAACATATTTAAAGCTGTCATATCCATATTTTTCATAACCATTTCTGTGTTTGGTCTCTTTGCTCTCAAGTATTCTATCTGGTTTCGAAAAATAACCATGTTTGATGTTGTAACAACTGAAAATTCTGCAACTCACATTTTTATAAAAGGAAATGACAACAAAAATGAAATATCCAAACTAATGGATCCATCATCAGCTCCTATATTTTTTTATTACAAAAGATTAAAGTATCTCATCTCAAAAAACAGAAAGCCTATGCCTGTGGGCTACTTAGTCGAGAATGATCTC
>ERZ724506.779-NODE-779-length-11083-cov-4.682717_pt1 | contig 11083 bp, 14 predicted proteins | sample MGYA00376039_ERZ724506 | MGnify/ENA primary metagenome ERZ724506 (study PRJEB28724, sample SAMN07190887) | wastewater metagenome | isolation source: effluent of sewage treatment plant in Hong Hong | place: USA: Christiansburg, Virginia | collected 2016-03-01 ... | reverse complement strand
CCTGCCAGACCTCGCGGCAGTGGTGGCGAGCATCTTCAGACCAAAGGCGTAGCTATGGATATTTCAGACATCATCGAAAAAGCCAAAGAGCAACGGCAGGCTTTGCTTGTTGCAAAAGCCAATCCATGACCACCACCGTCACAGCCGAGCAAATGGCCGCGTGCCTGGGCGACAAGCGATGGCGGCTCAACAACCTCATGCAGATCCTGCCCGAGGACGACGAGGATGGCGGTTTGATTCCGTTCGTGATGCGTGCCGAGCAAGAGCAGTTCTTGCGCGAGCGGCACCACCGCAACTTCGTTCCGAAGGCCCGCAAGCTGGGCATGTCCACGCTGATCGTGCTCGACAACCTAGACGAGGCCCTGACGGTGCCAAACACGCATTGCGCGATTGTGGACTACCGCGAGGACGACGCTTTGAAGAAGCTCGACATTGCCCGCCGGGCATGGAAAGAGGGGCCGCGGCATCCGAATCCTGTCATTGCTCACATTTGGGCACAGATTCACAAGGGCTTGAAAATGGTCAAAGACACGACGGAACGGCTCGAATGGTCAAACGGCTCCTGCATGGAGGCCTCGACCTCGTTCATGGGCGGAACGCCTCGCCGCATTCACTGGTCGGAAGCAGGGCCGCAGTCTGCCCATGCGCCGGATCGCGCCCGGAAGGTCAAACGAGGCACCCTAAACGCCATCGGGGCAAACGGCATCATCGATGTAGAAACGACAATGGAGGGCGGAGAAGGCACGCCAGCCCGTGATCTGTTCGACCTCGCGCTTTCGATGGTAGGCAAGCCACTGTCTCGCATGGACTGGCGGCTTCACTTCTTCCCGTGGTATGGGCATCCGTCCTACGACCTGCCCGGCCATGTCCCGCAGTCTGACGAGGTGCTGAAATACGCGGCAGAGATGCAGGCAAAGCATGGAATCAGCCTCTCGGCCTCGCGCTGGGCATGGTATGAGAAAAAGCGCCAAGAGCAAAAAGACGACGTATGGACGCAGTTTCCGACCGTCGCCGAGGAGGCAATTCGCACCGTCATAGCTGGGCAAATCTTCCCCGGCATGGTGACGCTGAAAGGGGCTGGCCGCATCCGACCGCTGACCATCGAGGCCAAGTATCCGCTCTGGACCTTTTGGGACATCGGCAACGACGGCCTTTCGTGCTGGCTGGGCCAACAGGTATTCCGTGACATCTTGTGGCATCGCTTCCGGTTTACGACCGGCCAAGGGGCCGTCATGGCTGCCGAGTGGATCACGCAAATGGAGCAAGAGACGGGCCGGAGCATCGCCAAGCATTTCTTCCCGCACGATGTGGACTATCGGGACAGGGGATATTCCAAGACCTACCGGCAGCAGCTTGTGGACGCTGGCGTTCCGAATCACAAGATCATCACGGTTCCGATTGCCGGCGACAAATGGGACGGCATCAACGCCGTGCGTGACCGGCTGCCGCGTATGTGGTTTGATCTGGCCTGCGAGACGCCGCAAGCCGACGAATACGGCGACAAGCTGCCGTCTGGCGTCGGATGTCTGAGCAACTACCGGACGCAGCCAAAGGCCGCAAGCGGGGCCATTCGCGCCCTACCCTTGCACGACATCAATTCGCACGGGGCTGACGCGATGATTACCTTTGGTGCCGCCGACGAGCAGGGTTTCATCAACTCAAATATCGAGGCCGGAGACGAGCCGCGAGCAAAACGCCGTCCCGTGGTGGTAAAGTTCAGCTTTGTAGGAAGATGACGCCTTTCGATCACGTCTTGAAGCTCTACGCCGAGCATCCCGGGATGGATTTCGAGGCCGATCTTGAGGCGCATTTCAGGCATGGCTACGTCGTAGCGACACCCGAGGCGTTTGCGATGGCTCGGCTTGTGCGGCGCGATTGGACGCCCGAACGGCTCAACAATCCGTTCGAGGTGGAACCAGCCGCAACGGCGGATTGCTGGTTTATTTGGGTGCTGGCCGGTGATTTGTCCGTCGCGGCTCGATGGCTGCCGTTTGACCTGCCGTGGCTGGGGTTTGCCCGCCGAGGCAAGGCGGCAAAGTTTGTGGAGGCGTCAAGGCTGTTGAGCAAAGCGGCGCAATGAACGCAAAGCGCGTAATTTTGAACGGCAAATGAACGGAAAACGCCAAGTTTTCAACGGCTAGGCAACGGAGAACGCTGCCGAAACTGCCAAAACTGGGTTTCGGCGGTTTTGGCAGTTCATGTCGAGTGGGAATTACTCCGTTAAATCCGCTGCGAAATGGGCGAGAAAAGCGGGTAAATGACCAGTTTCACGCAGTTTTTCCGGGGTTTGCTATGGTCACGGTTGCGCTCAAAACCGCCCAAAAGGCACAATTTAGCGCAATCGCTTTGCTCCAGAAAGCACTTGCAAAAGCCAAGTGAGTTCCGCCTAAACTGCCCATGCGGCAGATTAACCTCTCGACTTTCCTCAATTTCGGACGGCCTCTTTACTTCGGCGGCGGAGGCGGCGGCGGAATGCCAGCCTCGCAGGTACAGGCGGCTCCGATGGCCGACACCGAAGCAGCCAAGGCCAAGACGGCAGACGCTAATCGTCGTCGTATTGGTGGCCTCGATGCCCTCAAGGGCACAGCGATTGCTGATCTGGCCCAAAAGGGCAAAACCAAAACCCTCGGAGGCAGCGGCTACACTGGCGAGGCATGAGCGCGGAAATGTCCAAAGCTCAAAAGCTCTGCGAACGCTGGCAGATCATGCAGGCGGATCGCATGCCGTGGCTTGTCCAGTGGCAGGAAATCGCCGACTTGATGGCCCCTCGCTCGGCTGGCATCAGCACAAAGACCAATCTACCCGGCACCTCGCGGGAGGCTACGCTGTTTGACACGACAGCAGGTGACGCCCTCCTGACAATGGCGGGTGGCCTCATGTCGTGGATGATGCCCGCAAACGAGCCTTGGTTTGGATTCGAGCCGGTGCGCGAGCTTCGCGGCTCGGATCGCGTCAAAAAGTGGACGCAGGAATGCGCGGAGCTTGGCCGGGAATACCTGTCCAACTCCAGCTTCTACACTGAGTCGCATGAGGATTTGCTTTCGCATTGCGGTTTTGGAACGTCCGCGCTGTACTTTGCCCTCGAAGACGGCGAGCTTCGTTTCGAGCATCTTCCAACTGGCTCCTACTGCATCGACGAGAATCGCTTTGGCGTGGTCGATACGCTGTTCCGCGAGTTTGAATGGTCAATCGAGCAAGTCGCCAAGCATTTCGGCGAGGAAGCTCTTTCGGCCAAGAGCCGCGAGGCGCTCAAAGATGAGAAGCGCAGGCTCGCCAAGATCAAGATTCTGCATGCCGTCTATCCTCGATCCAACGACGAACGCCCGCGAGACGAGCTTTCTCGGATGGCCGATTGGGGCAAGGCGTTCGCGTCCTGCTACGTCGAGACGGCGGAAAAGAATTTGCTTCGCGAGTCGGGTTTCGATGCGTTTCCGTTCTCGGTGGGCCGCTATCTGAAATGGACGGCGCTGGAAGGGAAAACCGCCTACGGCTACGGGCCGGGATTTGCGGCGCTTCCTGACACGCGGCAGATCAACTTTCTCCAGATGATGATGGACTGCGAGGCCGAAAAGCGCGTTCGCCCCGCCATGATCGCAGACGAGCGAATGGAGGGTGACATTGTGCTTTCTGCCGGTGGCATCACCTACATTTCGCAGGGCATGTTTGAGCCGAAGCCCATCCAGGTCGGCGGAGACTACAACGTGGGCCAAGATCGCGTGAAGATGCGGCAAGACGCCATCCGGGCCAAGTTCCACGCCCAACTCTTCAACATGTTCGAGGGACTCGATGGCGTCAGGACCGCGACGGAAATCAACGAGCGTGCTGCCGAGAAGATCACGGCCATAACGCCCGCGTTCTCTCGTCTCGCCACCGAGAAGCATACGCCGATGCTCAAGGCGCTGTTTGGGCAGTGGCTTGAAGCCGGAATGTTGCCAGCGCCACCCCCCGAAGCCATCCAGCGCATTTCCGATTCGGTCGGGATGGTGCCGAATCCGGCCATTTCGTTCTCGTCTCGGCTGGCGCTGGCAATCAAGAGCCTGCGCAACGTCGATGCAGACCGCCATATTCAGCGCATCACGGCCATTGCGCCGCTGCGTCCCGAAGTCTTAGAGCCGTTTGATTGGCTCGCCTGGGCGCGTGGTTCTGGCCGTGACGCGGGCGTTCCTACGGATTACATCCTGGACGAGGAAGTCGTTCAGCAAAACATGGCCGCGAAGCAACAAGCGGAAGCCGCGCAGGCTCAAATGGCGATGCTCGAACAGGGCGCGAAGGCGCTCGGCAGCGTCGGCGGCATCGAAGCCCTGAAAGGAGCCGCCGCATGATCTTTGGTGCTGCCATCACTGGAACGCTCAAAGGCATCGCGGCCATTCTGTCGATGCTGGTTTGCGTGTGCGTCGTGTTCTGGCTCGCTGGAAAACTTGACTGATTTTATGAAAATCACTTCTGACCATTGGCTTGAAGGCGTGCTGAAACAGCCTATACCGGGCGGTTCTGCCATGCCGGTTCGTCGTTTCCTTGTGATCCACTTCACAAGCGGGGCGTCGGCGCAAAGCTCAATCAACTTCTGGAAGACTCCAGCGGCCAAGGGTGCATCCGCTCATATCGTGATCGACCGCGACGGCACTGTTTATCAATGCCGCCCGTTCAACGTCACAGCAGGCCATGCGGGCGTCTCGCAGTGGCGGGGCTTCAAGAGCCTAAACGCCTGCTCCATCGGCATCGAGCTTGCAAACGCGGGCGACAACGTGGCGTTGGCGGCTCGCTGGTCAAAGTTTGAGCCGGTTACAGCCAAGCACAAGAACGGCGGCAAGCCGCAAAAGTGGGAAGTCTATTCGCCTGAGCAACTCGCCGCTTGTGAGGAAGTCGCTAAGGCGCTGGTGGCTCGCTACAAGCTCGACGACGTAATCGGCCACGAAGACATTGCGCCGGATCGGAAGAATGATCCTGGCCCGGCCTTCCCGATGGCGGCGCTTCGTGTGGCCTGCGGATTCAAACCGGAGGTGAAGCCATGAATGACCGCTCTAAACTCGACCTCGCGCAACCGTTCAACCGGGGAAACGACCTGTTTGAATACACCTTCACGGTTGCGACAAAGCGCCATGAGGTGCAGGCGGCGGTTCTGCGTGCCTTCATCGAGGGCTTTAACTGCTTCCTGTTCAAGTTCGAGTTCAAAGGTCGCAAGTTCGAGGATCGCATTGCCCTGCCGCATGCCGCTGGATTCGATGAGCGCGACGCCGTGGAGATGGCCGAATACGCTCACGACCGCTTTTTGAACACGGTAAAGAAACTCGTCAAAGCATGACCGAAGCCGAGCAAATCGAAGCCAAGCGCAAAGATCGCCAAGCGCGTTTGAATGACGCATGGGCAGACCTCGCGACAAGCAAGGCGTTCCGGCTCGTCATGGAAGACGCGCAGCTTCACTTCGGCATGTTCAAAGAGTCGTTTCTTGCGACTGACAATTTCAACCCGCACGCTGCCGCTCAACGCGACGGCCAGAAAAGCGTGCTGACCTTTTTCGCCCGCCGACTCGCTCGCGGCGCGGCACTCTTGGAAGACGAAACCGAGAGCAAACCAACGAGCGCCCAACTCTAACACCACCAAACACAACGCATGAAATTCTCATTCTTCAAATACTTCGCCGACTGGCTTTTCAGCAAGTTCGCGGCCAAACCCGGAGGCCCCAAAACCAAAGGCGAACTGCATCGCAAGTTGAAGCGCAATGGCGCTCTTCAATCCATCGCTCACGACCACGCAAAGCAGCGCCGCTTGATGGCGTGGCAGCGCAGTGTGCAAGGCGGCTACCAAGCCAAGATCGCGCTGGTTAAGGCTGGCAAAGGCCGAAACTCTCTCGCTGGCATTCCGGCATAACCCCAAACACCACCACCCCATGAACATCGAAATCAACAACGGCGTCGTCACCAAAGACGGCGACGAAATAGGAAAGCTCGACGGCGATACTTGTTATTTGCTGGAGAAAATCGGTCCGACAGTCAAAGGCGCGATCAAGCAGGAAAGCGGACTCGAAAGGGTTTACTTTGTCGTTGGCGGACATGGCGAACCAAAAGAAACCGAAGCGGAGATCATCATTGAAAAACTTGATGAATTAAAAGATGCTCTGGACGCTCCCAAGCCATCCCTCGCCGGCATGAGCGACGACGAACTCGCCGAAGAAATGAAGCGACGCGGCCTCATCCAGGAAGCTCCGCAGGTGCCGGAAACTCCAGTCGTCGTTCAACCTCCCGTGATCGAGCGCGATCTTTCTGCCGTCGATCGACTTCACAAGCTCGCCACCGAGGGCCGGATTCCGCAGCCTCCGGCCAAACACCCTGCGATGGGCGACAAGACGCCCGAATATGTCGCTTGGTTCAAAGCGCACGCGACGCCCGAAGAAATCGCCGTGCGCTATCCTGACAATCGGCGCATTCCGGCATCGGTCCGCGAGTTCCAGGCTGCCGAGGAAAAGCTGAAAGGAAAGCTGCCCGGCGAGAAGAAGGACACGGCACCCGAAAACGACTTCATTGGAAAGGGGGGTGACGAGTAATGAAACTCTTTCCTCGATTCTTCCTCGAAGGTGAAGGCGGAGACGGCGGCAGCAATGGCGGCGGCGGCGCTTCTGGCGGCTCTACGCTGCTCGGCGGCGCGGCTGGCGGCAGTTCCGGCGCTGTACAAGGCGACGGCTCAAAAGGCGGTTCTGGCTCAAGCGGTGGCGCTGGCGACGGCGGCAGTTCGGGCGCATGGGATTTACGTTCCTCGCTGGACGACAAGGGCAACTTCCGGCCCGGATGGGACGCAAGCCTTCCCGATGACCTCAAGGCGTCGGCGGCGGCTCTCGCCAAGTATCCGAATCCGCTCGAACTCATGCGCGGCCACGTCAACGCCTCGAAGCTGATCGGCCAGAAGACGGCCCTCAAGGCTCCGGCTCCAGACGCCAAGCCCGAAGAAGTCGCCAAGTTCAACGCGCAAATCCGCGAGGCTCTCGGCGTGCCGGCCAAGGCGGAGGAATACAAGCTGACGAAGCCGAACAATCTGCCACAAGGCCTGTCATGGGACGAGTCCAAGGTGGGCGACTGGCAGAAGTTCTTTCACGAAAATAACATCCCGCCCGCCATCGCCGACAAGATCGTCGCCAAACAGGCCGCCGAAATTGCCAGCCAAGCCGAGGCGGGCAAAGGCAAGCTCGATGAATGGGTGAAGTCCCAAGAGGCTGAACTGCGGAAAGAATGGGGCGCGGACTTCGACGCCAATCTCGGGCTTGCCGCCAAGGCTGCATCCATTGCCGGTTTTGACCTGAACGACAGCGAGCTTGGCAATAATGCAAAGTTCGTGCAGGCCATGTTGACCGTTTCGCGGCTCATCTCCCCCGACAAGCTCGTCGGCGGCGACAAGGCTGCAACGGTCATGGATGGAGCCGCACAAGCCGAGGACATTCGCCGCAACCCGAACAACCCCTGGCACAAGGCCTTCATGGGCCAAGAGGGAGACGCACGCCAACGCGAGGCCGCTGCCCTTATGGCAAGGCTGCAAGGCGTCAAAGTGTAGATCGACGCGGATCACAAGGCCGGGGCCGAAAAAGCCCCGGCTTTTTTGTTTGACATTCTGCAATGAGTTCAACCTCATCGTCGCAGAGTCAAAGCGGCCCGCGTCCTGCGGATACCCGCGAGAGCCAAGCAGCGGCCTCGAAAGAGACACCCGCGAGAGGGTAAATCACCCGGCAAGTCACGACTCGGACAAGCCAATTCTCGCAATCATCAAATCTCTTCAACGTCATGTCTGACGACATCACAACCTATTTCGAAACCGAGTATTCCAAGAATTGGGAAATGCTCGCGCAGCAGACCGATTCGCGCCTTGGCGCTGCGGTCACGCCTACGACCATCACCGGCAAGCGCCGCAAGTTCAACCAGCTCGATGTCGGCTCCATGTCCGAAGTCACCGAGCGCAAGGGCGACACGCCCGATGGTGATTCGACCGGCCAATCCTACTGGCTCTACCGCCGCAAATTCGAACGCGTGATTGTGTTCGATGAAGACGACGAGGTGCAACTCGGCACCATCGCGCTCCCGAACTCCGAAGAAGTGCAGTCCATGACGGCCTCTTCGAATCGCACGAAGGATGATGTCATCATCCAGGCCTTCGACGCTACCCGCTACATCGGCGAGAACGGCACGCAGTCGGATAGCTTCCTCTCTGCGATGTCCATCGCCGTCGATTACGTTGCTTCTGGCTCGACCGCCAATAGCGGCCTGACGCTGGCGAAGATCGCCCGTGCCAAGAAGCTCCTCGATGAGCAGGAAGTCGAAGACGGTGAACGCTACTTCGTCCATGCGGCGCAGCAGCTTCAAGACATGCTCCTGGTGGACAAGATGACCTCCGAGGACTACGCCAGCGTGAAAGCTCTGGTGGACGGCAAAATTGACCGCTTCCTTGGCTTCAAGTTCATTCGCTCCGAGCGCCTGAGCCGCAACACTTCGACCGATGTTCGCACCTGCTTTGCGTGGCACAAGTCCGGCATCAAGTTCGCGGAAGGCGGCCGCAACGTCCACATGGACGTTCTGCCCTCGAAGCGTCACTGCCAGCAGATTCGCGGCGTCTATCGCTGCGGCGCTGTCCGCACTCAGAACGAAAAGGTCGTCCGCATCTACACGGACGAAAGCCCGTAACCCATCTTGAGCGGGGGTCGCAAGGCTCCCGCTCTTTCCTCCCTCGTTTCAATCTTCATCTCCTCACGATTATGGCTAACGTCTTCACTGATTATGCAACTGCTCAACTCGCGGCTGTCTCCGACATCTCGCAGGCTCCCAATCTCCGCTCCTACGGAGGCAACCTGAAAGTCATTCAGGTCACGAAATCCGCCTACACGGGCGCGACCGCTGACCCGCTCTTTCTGGCCCGGCTTCCAAAGGGTGCGCGTCTCATCCCTCAACTGTGCTCCGTCGATTACGGCGACCCCGGCGACGCCCTCACGGGCAAAATCGGCACCTTCACGGATGCCGCGACGCCCGAGGCGATCGACGATGACGTTTACGGCGCTGGTCTGGCGCTCGGCAATGCTGCCGGGCGGAAGGCCTTCACCGAAGCGGGCACCGTTGGCGCTGGCATCCTGACGTCTGCCGCTCTCACGCAGGACGCTTGGATTGTCGTCACCTGGACGACCGCAACCAGCGCCGCGTCTCATACGCAGGTCTGGACGCTGGCCTACACGCTCGCGTAATCCCTCCCTCTTCCGTGGTGGTAGAGTCCTCGCCCTCGTCGCTCTCTCGCAGGGCGACGGGGGTTCTCCTTTTTTGAGCCATGACCAAAACCGAAATCTGTAACTTGGCGCTCTCGATGCTTGGCGCGAATACCGCGACAAACATTGACACCGACACGACACCACAAGCGGAGGCAACGCGGCGCTGGTTTGCTCCGGCCCGTGACGAGGCGCTGGCCTCGCATCCGTGGAACTTTGCCACCACGCGCACGCGGCTGACGCTGACGTGGACGGACCTTGTTGGTGTGGCGCTGACGGACAACGGCAGCGGCTTGATTCGCGTCGCGCACACGGGGCACGGATACCAGACCGGCGAACGCACAACCTTCAAAGATGTCGAGGGCGTAAATGCGAACGGATCATGGTTCATCACGCGCATCGACAACGACACGTTCGACCTGCAAGATTCGGTGTTCAGCGGATCGCACACAAGTGGCACGGGTTCGTTCATCCGCGTGCCTCTGTTCGGCTGGGACTACCAGCACACGATGCCGGATGACTGCTTGCGCGTCGTCCGGTTCAACGGCCTCGAAGGCAACGAGGAAGACTCGCAGCCGTTCGTGGTCGAGGCTGACAAGCTACTGACCAATGCCGATGTGGTAGAACTTCGATACATCTACCAGCACACGACCGTTGCCGAGTGGCCTCAAGAGTTCATCAATGCTTTCGCGCTCTTGCTGGCATCGTATCTCGCTGCCGAGATTGTTGAAAGCAGCGGGCGGGCTGAAATGCTCCGCAAGCAATATGAGGGCATTGTGGCACCTCAGAAGCGCCGCAACGACGCACGGGCCGGAAAGGGCCGCGTTCTCCAGCCAACCTATGACTCCCAACTGGTCGCGGCTCGTCGCGGCTTCATCCCGTAATGCGATCCCTACACGTCAACTTTAACGGCGGCGTTTACACTCCATTGATGGAGGGGCGGGTTGATTTCGAGCAATACCGATCTGGCTGCCTGCAAATGGAGAACTTCATTGTGAGGCCCTACGGCGGTGCCTTCAAGGCTCCAGGGACGCAGTATGTTGGCGAGGTCAAGGATTCATCCTCGGCCACGCGATTGATTCCGATTCGCGTTTCGACATCGGAAAACTACGTCCTCGAAGTCGGGGCCGGATACTTCCGCTTTTGGAGCGACGGCGATCCAGGCGCATATCTGCAAATCCGCTCTGGCTACTCTGTCCCGGCTCACTCGACCTCGACAACCTACTACCTCGGTGACTTGGTGACGAGTGGCGGAACGAATTACGTCCGCGTCGCCAACGACGAGGCAACCGATAGCTCGTTTGCGTCGGCGCTCTCGGCTGGCTATTGGTATGCGCTGACCGGCAGCGTGATCGAGTGGCCGAACGACTACACGGCGGCAGAATTGCCCGTGATCCAGTTCCAGCAGGTCGGCAGGTTGATCGCTTTCGTTCATCCGTCGCATCCGCCTTTGCTGGTGGAATCCGTGCCGGTCGATACCCTGACGGGCAATTTCATCCGTAACACAGCATGGAGCGATGATGCCACAACGGCGGTCGATTACTCGTTTCTTGTCCAGCCCATCAGCTACGTTTTCCCGCCCCTCAAAGAGCACGATCTAAGCCGCGACGGCTACACGGTAACGATCTCTTATGCTCATTCTGCATGGGCCACAACAACGGCTTATGCGGTCGGCGACGTGGTGGTGGAAAACAGTTTAGCCTACATTTGCCTGACCGCGCACACAAGCGGCACGTTTGCGACCGATCTTGCGGCGGCCAACTGGCGGCTCGCGACGGGTAGCGAAGTGGATTACAACCTGACGGCCTCAAGTGCGTTGGTCTTCACCGGGCTTGACGTGGGCGATCAATTCAT
>ERZ724506.778-NODE-778-length-11092-cov-5.110356_pt1 | contig 11092 bp, 4 predicted proteins | sample MGYA00376039_ERZ724506 | MGnify/ENA primary metagenome ERZ724506 (study PRJEB28724, sample SAMN07190887) | wastewater metagenome | isolation source: effluent of sewage treatment plant in Hong Hong | place: USA: Christiansburg, Virginia | collected 2016-03-01 ... | reverse complement strand
CCTGATGACAGAGCTTTATATTCCGTGGGTGCTGATGGTTTTATTATCTAATGGAAATACGAACCCAAAACTGAAAATAAAGAATGGCAATGCAGGAAATGGTCTCTTGCCAATGCTAAGTACACTTCGGGTATCTATGAAAGAGGAGCCAAATCATTTTTAGCTTCAGGTCAATAAGCAGGTAAAAATGTTGTTAGAGAGTTTCGCTTAGAAAAAGAACAAGCTCCAAAACTATCTTTAATGGGTTTCAGAATTGCTAAGCTTCACTGGCTGAATAGTCAATGGAATATACCTGCAATATTAGGAGGAACCTAAGAAGGCGCAATAAAAGTATTTAATTCCCCTTTTGATAGCATAGTAGAACAGACTCTAAACGTGCATTTAAAAGAAATTACAAAAATTCTATCAAGTCCATGTGGAAGATACGTATTTTCAGTTGGGTAAGATAATAATATTTTTATTTATCAAGTATCTCTCACAAATAGGGAGGGGTTCATCAGTAAAAGACTTCATGATCAAGTAAACTAATATTAATTAAACCCTTTGGTTGGTGTGCTTGATGATGAGCTATCAGATATCATTCTCATCCAAAGGAATAATGTCAACTAACGATTAAGATATATCAAAATGCTTGAGAAGAACTTGGAATAGATGAGGAATAAGATTATCATGCAGGATGATTAAAGTTAAAAGAGACATAAACTACAAATAGCTAAACTGGAGAATGTTCTCAACTAGAAGATCTAGCAGCTCTCAACAGAATTTTAAAACTACAAGAAGGAGAAAAAATAACTTTAACTTCAAACACAGACTAATTTTATGGATATTCAAGGTCTTAATACAAAGATGTTAGAATAGGTTGAAGCTTTATATGAGAAGAAACTAACTTTAGAGAATCAGAAATATTTTTAACTGGAGAAAGATTATCAAGGACTAAAAAAAGAAAATTAATTATAAATTATGAACTATGAAAAGGATATAGCAGCTTCTCTATTGCAACTAAAAAATGACTTCATCTAAACTTTCAAATAAGCAGAAAAAGTGCATATCGGGAAACAAAATTAAATGGTAGAAGGAGAAAGAAGATACAGTGAAAAATTAGATCAAATCTAATCATAGCACGAAGAATAGCTCAAAAAGATTCATAAAAAGATCAACGAGATCCTAAGACAAAAGGACATAAAAAATGGAGAATTCCTGACTTCTATCGAGTCATATAACAGAGAAACGAAGATGATCAAAGAATAAATTGTGGATCTGATGTCCAAAAATGACCGAATTGATAAGTACATAGCAGACAGTAAAAAATAATTACAGAATATTCTTAAGGAAATCAAGGATAAAAGCGATTAATTGATATAGAAACAATAGCAAATGAAGATGAGGGAATAAAAAATAGGACAGTACCAATAAAGGATAGGAGATTTACAGAAGAAGAAGCAAATTCTAAGCTATCGTACGTGGGAAATGAGACAATAGGTCTAGCCGAAGTAAGATGAAATATAGTTTTTAAAAGAATAACTATTTTCTTTGGAGAATTAATTTGAAAATCTGTTAAAAGATGAAAAAAATCTGAAAGAAACCGAAGTTCTTATTCTCAGAGATAAGGAGAAGCTAAACAAAAGAATAAAAGAATTAAAAAATAATCTAAAAGAAAAGGAGCTGAAAGTAAAAAGGATTTGCGATGAGATTAATTAAATTATTCAGAGTAAAAATAATGATAGGCAATTTCAATAAGAGAAAATGACTTAACTATATAAAAAATACACTCATTTGATGACAAATAATACGAAGATCAATCAAAATACGAAGGGAAATGAAGAGATGGCCAGGCATATTGATCATTTAAAAAATTAAATAGTTGACGTGAGTGATAAAACTTCAAAGGGGATTATCAAGAGAGATTATGATCTAAGATAGGCGACAATTTAAAATAAAAGATTAATACTCTAACTATCTTAATTGAGAAGCACGAAACAAAAACTCACAGATTAGCTAAAAAATGTGACCAAAATAGCAGAGAATTTGAAAAGACAAATAAATCAAATAAAGAACAACAACCCCAGAGGATAGAGCTCATTAAAAAACAGTCTTTCTTACAAAGCATCAATTAAATAATTATCATCATTGCCTCTTTTAAATAAGGGGTTGAGCCGCTCTGCCTCAGGTCCATCAATAAAGGGCAAAATAGCTCGAGGTAATAACTTTGATGGTGACAAATTAATAAACATAACGAAAACAAAGGTACTGTAGTTGGAATAGAAGCTCTAAAACACTAGAATGTAATTTAGACAAAGATAAATATCTTTACAAATGATTAAATCAATAATAAATGACCATGTTACAGAGTAAAAATGCACAGATCCCTACTTCGAAAGATGTCTGAACTAGTATGAACTCTGATGGTTAATTTTTATGTTCCACTTTATCATATTTAAAGAGATACATTAATGTAAATTATAATATTAGTTTGTTAGATTATTTATTTGGACAATTGTGTAAAAAAAATATGGTATCATTTTTTAATTTTCTTCGATTCTTCGTGCTAAATAACTATATGAAGCTTGTCCTTAAGAAAAAATTTTCTTGCAATCGTCCCAATCGCCACCAATATCACGATACTAAATATTACCTGTCCCGAAATGATTAACGACACAAGGACTGCGTTATTTTATTTTAGTGTTCTATACCCGATGAAAACGAGGTAGTTGAGTAGGGCTGCCAAAAATGCAAGATTTGTGATGATTAACAAAACCAGAACAATGAAAGTTTTGTATTTTTATTGGAAAGTTTACTTTATTTCTTGCAGAGTTTTACAACTTATGCTTGGGTCTACCTTAAAAAATATTTTCGATTTGCAGATTTAACAGTAAATATATGCTTTTCCTTCTCCAACGTCCCTTTTTGAGTCTTTCACAATTTTATTTATCCACCTGATCATGCATTCTTCATGAACAAACTTGGCACTGCCTATACAGCTGCAAGGGGAAATTAATGATTTTTTGGTCTCCTACTAAATCTAGAAACAGATTCTGCACTATGGTTGTTAGATAGTGCTAATATTGAGCTAGCTTATATCAATTGTTTGGGGAAGTCTGTGAGAGTTATTTTAATTTTCCTTCATAAATAACAAAAAATTAAATAATAACATTAGTCTCAGATGAATATTATATATTGATTTACCATAAAAATTGACCTTTAATAATATCATTTGAATTAATTAATTAGCTCCCAAAATAAATCGATGATTTCTCAGAGTTAATTATTTTTATTTCAATTATTATAATGAAATGGGAAGATATAAGTTGCCAAATATCAGCTCTTTTTCTCTAAGCAAAGTGGAGAATGTCTTCTTCCTCAATGGCATTTCCGCAAGTTTAGACTGGAATTCACTTCTCTCATCCCTTGATTATTTTAGCAATGTCTACGTTGGATATAATGTATACCTCTACTTTCCGATCCCTGAATTTATCGGCTATTTGCTCAGTTCATCCATTTTTAACAAATTAACCAATAAATTAGGATACGAAAACTTAATAAAAATGGGAATAGTCGGCACCAATATCTCATTACTTATATTGTTAGCTATCAGCGTGTTTTTTAAATAAGATATAACCACTGGGTTTTACTTGAGTCTTTTAGGAACATTTCTGTTAGGTTTTTCTAATAATATGTGTCAATTATCATTCTACGGGCTAATTAACTTTTTTGGGAGCAAAACTGTGTCTAGATTTACAATTGGAAATTCAGTTTCAGGGTTGATATTGATCTCGATCAGAGCATTCACTGCTAAAATTTTTGGCAGCAGTCAACCCACGATGACAGAAATCTTAATTTATTATTTATTAGGCAATTCATTTAATTTCTTTAACTTGTACTGTAATATCAAACTCTTCCAATCTTAAGAATATCAGAGTCGTTAATTAGATCGACCAGTTAAGCTCTCCCAATAAGAAGGAGAAGTCTATGAAAATCGAGAGCAAAATACTAAAACTTACCTCAATACTCTTTGGGAAGCATTCCATTTTACTACTCCTTATAGCTTAATGATAACCATTGACATTATGATAACATTCTTACTGTTTCCCAATCTCGTCACTGGCATGATCACCAGTCTAGGACCTACTTGGACAGGTATTGCTTTTATCTTTGTCTTCAATGCAGGGGATTTGATAGGAAGACTTATTGGCAATTTTCGATATGCTTATAAAGCGAAATTCATTGTATTGTTATTGATTGGCCGATTAATCTTCTGCTTCTCCTTCCCTCATATGGTAGCAAAGGAGCCAAATATTCTTTAACCCTTATCAGATTTAATTATGCCCTTATTAAATATATTTTTATTCGCATTTTCCAATGGATTGGTTTTAAGTAACTTATTTATTATTTTAGATGGATCTTTACTTCTTTCATATGAGAGGACACCAGCCTATTATCGGAACCATGCAGGTGTTTTATGTGGAATTCTTTGGCAAATAGGCCTTATATTGGGGACATTTTTAGCCATTCCTCTCGACAGCTATGTTAAATACTGAAAATTAACATTTAACAGAATTGATAGTTTATTCGTCTCCTGATCACTTTTATGAAATCTAAGAAATTGAGAATTATTATTCTTGGATTATTATCTTATAAAATAATATACGTTAGATTAATAACAAAATAATAATCTAAGCCTTACATTCGAACAATTTAATCGTAAATGAGCACAAGCAGAACGAAGAAACAAAACTATTCAGATCTTCAAGCAGGCTAAACATTATTCGATTTCTTAAAGAGGAAGAAAAAGTTTGCACTCGAGCTCTCAGTCTCCAAGAGTCGTCAAAAATAAAATGTTAACAGCAGTAATATCAATCAGAGTAATCATGCTCGAGATAATAACACACATAGAGATTATAATAATCAATCTGTCATTTCTCCGCATAAGAAATATGAATAAACTTATAGAGATACTTTGAGATAGAGTCATTTTGTACCTAGTGTTCACAAAAACCAACAAGAGACTTATCGAAGCTCATATTGCGCACAAATGAATACAACTACTCCAAAGAGAGTAAGTTTCATGGATTAAAGATAAAGAAAACCATCCATGAAGAGCAGCTTTATTTAAATGATATCTCCTTTGAAAAGAAAAGCAGGCGGATCAAAAACTCCATAGGTCAGAGCCACAGATCGATAAATATCTCAGAGTAAATAATATTAAAGATTATCGACTCCTCACAATCCTCAATAAAAGTTTTATAGGAAAAATCTGAACAATTCAATAAACGTTTTAAAAAATACTTTAGAGAAGTTCTTATCTTTGTCAACAACGATCAAATAGAAATCTCATACTTTGTTCATTTAATTAAAACCATTGTTAAAATTTGTTGAAGAATCATCAAACTCAAATTTTTCAAAGTACTTATTATGTAAATTAGACGGGCAGAATAAATTAAACTTAAATTAAGAACATTTGAGCATTTGTTCAAAGAAAATAATATTGAAAATGGAAATCAAATTTTTTAGCAATTTCAAAGGTCTCTGTCATAGCATTTGATGTCATTGGAATCAAATATACGCTCATCTTTCGAAAAAGAACATGTAGAAATGTACAAGAAGCTCCGAGAATAAAAAGATGTACAATATAATTTATTTTAGAATAAAGTCCTATAATTAGGCAAAACAAATGAAAAACTTTAGAAAGAGGTGGAGACTCTTCAAAGAAAGTTAGACCGCTTTCAAAAGTAATCTGAAAAGCAAAAACAAACCAACTATAGTAAATTATAGAAAGGATAATAATTCTATTGTCAAAAGATATCAAACTTAGAATAAAAAATAAAGCAATACGAAGAATAAATAAATGTATTGGCGAAAGAACTGGACTCTTCTAAGCAGACAGAAAAATAATTGCAAAAATCTGTGAAAGACTTTAAATATTTGAAATAGGAGGCAGAGAGAAGATTTATTGAGTAGAATATCAAGATAAAATCTAATAAATAGGAGTTTCTGCTTAATTAGATATCTATAATAAAGAAATAATTTAAGAATGATATGGAACAACTCACTGTTCTCTACTCAGCAAAGGAGAAATAACACCTCACAATTATCGAATAGCTTCGATTACAGCTAGCAGAGTTGTATCAGCACAGATCCTGTGATAAGCAGATATAAACTAAAATTTTAGGAGATGCAGTCAGTTCGAAGGAACAAGCTGAAAGGTATCGAAAGCAAAATGATTGTTTGGTAACAGATTTGCACCGTATGAACTAGGAACTATATCAGCATTGGTTGGCTTTAAAAGACATAAAAACTCTGGCAGTTCGCCTTCAAATATTTAATAAATTTGGGAAGATCTACTAGGATCTAGCTTATAATGATCAATTATTTATATGAATTTTTCGATGGGATAATAAAAATTATTAATACAATTATATTATTAAAAATAAAACAATTCGAAAAAATGGATAACAATTCCAAACTTTCCAAATCAACAAAAAAGTCGAAAGTGTCCATCAGCGGCTCTAAAAAAAACAGTATTTCAATATAGATAGCGTAGAAACATTTCAAAAGAGTAGAATGACAAATGCAGATAAAGACGGTAATCCTTCATAGCATACGAAAAAGAAAATCATATAATTTATACTAAAAGTAGCGTAATCATAAAGAAAACTATAAATTATCAAGCAAACTTTAGCATAGGTGCCTACATTTACGCCTGCATCATTATTTCATAGGTTTGATGCGAATAGAAAAAATTATATATTAGAAAAAGATATTCAGGACTTTTTAACTTAAGCTAATATTGGTTTTAATGGAAGTCAGCTCAAAACTCTCTTTGGAAGAATCGATGTTAACCAATCTCAGACCATCAGCTTACAGGAATTTCAGAATTTTATTCTTCCTAATCAAAATCCTAAACTTAGGTACTAGACTGTGAGAAGGCCAGTCTTTGTTCCTAAGCCTCATGAAAGATTGTGCAAGTAGATATAATTCTTCACAGGCAAATTCTTTAAATAAATCATAAAATAATATAGCGAGTAAATTTATTGATATTTTTAGGTTGGCTGAGATAAACTCAACTTTGAAAAGCTCATATGATTTTAACCCTGAGAAAATATTTTAGATATTAAGTTGTGGATAGCCCTTTATCACAGGAGAAACAATTCAACAATTTATGGAATTAAATGGAGGAGATATAACTAATTAAGAGATTGGTTGCTTGATTAAGACTATTGATAAAAATGGTGTAGCGAAAATAAATCCTGAAGATTTTAATGTCTTTATGGCGACAATGGGACTAAAGAAACCTCATGTTATTTTCGATTAGTTGAGCTCGATCCCAGCTCTAAAGGATTTTACTTAGGATTACTTGAAAGGAGCAGTTAAAGATCGATAATCTTCTCTAAAAGAAAGATACATAGATAACAAGTCCTATGTAAAAGGAATAGATTAATAAGGGCATCATATTTTAGGATATAGTCGATATCTAGACCCTGCTTTAAATAACAAATCATGGTTAACAAGTAGTTCAAAGAAAGGTAACTGAATATCTTAAAATATGAAGCGATTGTAATATGAAATTTTATTTATTTCTATGAATAAGATAAAGCAGTTAAATATTAAAAATAATTTCATAAATTACTCCATGCAGTCCAAATGGGTTTTGATATGTACCTGCCTGTTGTCTTGTACTTATCAAACCATTCATTCTGTTAGATTTGTTCTAAGTCCGGTCGGTTGGAAGGGTTTTTATCTAGGATTTTTTTTAAAAGGTTTATTAACTCGACTGAGAAATGATGTGGGTATTTACACTCACTGTGTAATATTTTCTCATATGTGATGTTTTCGTCCCTTGTTTAAAAAGGAGCCTTCCCTGAACCCAATTCATAAAGTAAGACTCCTAAAGCCCATATATCAACTCTCTCATCATATGATGCTCCTTATACTATTTAAGGAGGAACATAATCAATTGTCCCACAAAAAGTTTGCCTTTTATAGAGAGGTGAGTAAGTAGACCATCCAAAATCAGACAGCTTTAAAACTCCATGTTCCACGAGGATATTCTCAGGTTTTATATCTCGATGCATAATATACTAATTGTGCATATACTTCAGAGCAGAAATGACTTGTTTGCCATAATAGGCAGTTTACTCTTCATTAAATTTACCCTAAATAAGAATATTTGTACCTTGGCTCTAAAATCTTTGAACAAGCACTGACTTGAGAATTCAAGTATTAAATATATATTCTTTGTGTCATGAAAATATCCATACATTTTTAATATGTTGGGGTGATTCATGTAACTTTGTAGCTTTATTTCCATTATGATTTGCTCTTCCATTTTAGATTATTTTATTTTTGATTTGTTTAACACTTTTATTGCATATAAAAGTCTGGTTTATTTTTCCTCTGCTAAATAAACGCTACCAAATCTTCCACTCCCTAGTTTTTTTCCCAGTCGGAATTGATTTATTTTTATTTATGAATAGGAAAAAACCATCTGACAACTACTCTTTTTCTTTAAATTGGAATTTTTTTTCTCGAATCCGCCGATCTTCTATAAGATTTTTAGAGTTTTTTCATCCGTTTTTTTATGAATAGTGGTTTGACTGATCGATTTGCACAAAATCTTTGGAAATTAAATTGAACTTGTTAGCTTTAAATTTCTATAGCTTTTCTTATCAGTATCTTTTAAATCCAAGTTTTTTCCTAAAGTTGCCATTGAGCCCATAGAGTCCAAAGTTTTCAGTGCCTTTCCTGACATCGATGTCAGGTTATTGATAGACTTTTTGCGAGTGGGCTTTTTATTACTAGCATTCCTCATAGTGTTTAAAGTTCCACTAGAGGTATTAGGATTATTTATAGTTTTTTGAGGAACAAGCTTGTCAATATAATTGACAGAGTTCTTTTAATTCTCATCGGATGTTGATATCTTCTTGAAAAATCGAGCTGAACTGACGTGCTTATCAGACTGCTTGGAATTGTTTCGTGTCGAGAATGAGCCAAAGACCTGAATCATTTTAACGACTTATTTATAATAATAAGAACAATATTAAAATTATGTATATTTAATATTTCTAACAAAAATAATCGATATGATAAAACATCAAACAATTTATTATAATTTGGTATTTTTTATAATTTTTCCTTCAAATCGATATAGAACATAGTTTCTCCAAGATTTATATTTAAAAAAATATTCCAATTTCTTTAATTTCATTTGATATTGTTTTTAATTTCTTTTCCAATTGCTAAGATATATAATTATAAATAAATTTAATATAAAAATTATGGGGAAATCTACAGTTTTGAATTAAATAAGTGACCCAAATAATATATTCTATCACAAAATCGAAATAAAATGTTCTTTATTTTTTTTCGATTTTAAAAATTCAATTATCAACATCGTTTTTGCTTTTTAAATATTTTTCCTGTTATTTTCTCATGCTTTTCATCGAAATTTCTTTTTAAGTTTATATTTATTCCAGTTCATGAGTCTATGGAGTTTTGTATAAGCATTAAGTACTTGATATTTCTTTCTCAAATTCATGCTAACATAAATTTATAGGGCTTCTGTCGTTTTTTCTTAGATGTTATCTTGGATTTCTTGCTCTATGAGTCTTCAAATGTTCTTTAAGTTTTTCAAAAGTGCTGAAATAGTGGGCGATTTAATGATTTTTGCATTCAAAAGCTACCTTATGCCAAGTAGATCTGTAGGACTCTCTAGTTTTTTCTGTTCTTGGGTCTTTCTAGCACCATCTATAATGTTAAATTCGCTCTAGATGAGTTTTGAACTTCATTTAGCATCTCTTACATGTATAAAATTCAAACTTTTTGTACTTCTTTTCTCTTCTTCGGATTCGATCGATGTTCGTATGATTCATCTTGATTTAATGTCTTCTCAATTGCTAATCCCATCGAAATCTTTATAGGCATTAAGGACATTGCCAAGGTTGATATTTTTTTCTGAAAACTTCTTCAAAGCTGCCGAAATAGTCCGAAAAACTCCAATTTATTTTCCAAATTTGTTATTCCCAGCATTAAATTTAATTGTTTTCCTCAAACATTTCCTAATTATTTATATACTATAAATAATTGTCAGATTTGAATAAAATATAAACTGTTTTAAAAAATTAAATGGTTAAATATTCAATTCTGATATGAGGGTATAAAATGGATTTTAAAAAAACCGAATTTTTTTTTTATTGAATATTTTTTCAATTCAAACTAAATAGAAATACTGAGTAAATTAAAATTACAAATAATTGAGAAATCATTTAAGTGATTTTATATACTAAATCATTATTTGTCTGAAAAGCAGAGCATTTTTACATAAAGTTTTTTCAGAATTTTATTGAGTTATTAATCTTAGCTATTTAATAAAATATTTTAAAAACGGTCTAATTAATATGAGGATAAATCATATATTACTGCTCCTTCCCATATTATAAACACTTGATTGAAACTTGGGTACATAAACTGATGGAGTATTCCTGCCGATACTACTCTGGGTCATTTTAGCTGAGACTCCTAGGTTACTTCCCGGTAAACTTAGCCTATTTACGTTTTATATGCTCCCCCTTGATACATAGCTTTGCCTATTTCTAGGATTTAGCCCCATAATAATCTGATCTTTGATATTTTTTGCTTGCTCCTTCTTCTTTTATTCTTAAAGATCGCTTTTTATTTGCATTTCTCGATTTATTTACTCAAAATTGTTTCGGTTATGTTCATGAAATTTATTGCACGAACCAAAGCATTATCTGCACAAATCATAATCTTAGCATATTTTGCAATGATAACGGAAGCCAACGGGAGGCTATGAGCATTTGTCACAACGATACTATTCAAAAACAAAAGTATTGTCTCTATCTATAGTCTTTTATTTATATTTCCCTCTTGAGTTAGTTTCTTCAGCTTGTTTTTCTTAACTTTTATTTTTATCTTATCCTTTACTGTAGTCTTCAAAGTTGAAGTGTATCGTCATCGGTTTTTATTCATCATTTTGATCAATTGACCCCTCACTTCTTTCTAATTTCTCACTTTTTTATATGGTTCCCAAGAAATCCATTTTCAATCGAGTATGCATATCTTCTTCATGAGATGAATT
>ERZ724506.777-NODE-777-length-11093-cov-12.598116_pt1 | contig 11093 bp, 11 predicted proteins | sample MGYA00376039_ERZ724506 | MGnify/ENA primary metagenome ERZ724506 (study PRJEB28724, sample SAMN07190887) | wastewater metagenome | isolation source: effluent of sewage treatment plant in Hong Hong | place: USA: Christiansburg, Virginia | collected 2016-03-01 ... | reverse complement strand
GTGGTGATTCTGGTGGTGGAGGATTACCGGTAAGTCATATACTTACTATGGGAGAATATAGCATTATGGGAGAGACTTATTATGGGTATATAGGACCTCAGACCATATCTCTCTATGCAACATTTGGCACTACCATTACAACAGTTACTCCTGGATCACTCATAGATGATACCGTTGATGGGTATGTGATTGATACTATTATTTTGGATAGTAGTTATAGTTCACCTAGCGTTATTCTTGCTGGTAATACGGATATGCCATCGAATGTGGCATTTGAGACTCCTTATGCAAATCTTAATTGTACCAATTCATCAGTTATTGATTCTCTTACTATGTATAGCTGTACTGGTTCTACGGTATCTACTGATTTTTATGTAGGATCACAGCATGATTTGGGGATAACAATTCCATCATGGTCTTATGCTGCAGACATTATAGATGCTCCTTTGAATCAGGATATTATCTCAGATGCAGTCACTGCCTCAATACCGAGTCCAGCCACTATTTCTATAACAAATGGGGAATTGCGAGTGAATGGATGAACCTGGGTAACATCTACCTCTATCAATGATACAGATCAAATAGAATATAAGACACAAGTGACCCAAAAAGATGAGGTAAAAACAGCCAATATTTACGTTGATAGCATATTGAATAGCCAATGGATTGTATATGCAAATTCCTGCTATACTATTAATAACAATACCACCATTACATGATATGATGCGAGTTGTGGTCTCAATGTGACTATTCCTGCTACGGTATATGGAAAGACAATAAGTGCTATATGATCATATGCCTTTGATAATATAGGCATTCAGTCTATTGTTATCCCATCGACTATTACAAGCATTGGTATTTATGCTTTTGCTTTTAATCAACTTACTTCACTCACTATCCCATCAAGCATTACAACTATACGTTATAATTCCTTCCGTAATAATCAACTTACCTCAGTTACCATCCCATCAAGTGTAACAAGTATTGAAGATGGTGCATTCGTGAGTAATCAACTCGCTTCAATTACCATTCCTTCAAGCGTAACCGATATTGGTGGCTTTGGTGGGGGTATTCCTTGAGGTGCATTCCAAAGCAACCAACTTACTTCTATAAATATTCCAAATAGTGTAATAAGCATTGGTAGAGCTGCATTTTTCAATAATCAACTTACATCAGTAACTATTCCAAATAGTGTGACAAGTATTTGATTAGACGCGTTTAAACGTAATCAACTTACATTAGTAACAATTCCAAATAGTGTTACATCTATTGGAGAGTATGCATTTGAAAATAATCAACTTACATCAGTAACTATTCCAAATAGTGTTACAAATGTTGGTAATAGTGCATTTAAAAATAATCAGCTTACATCATTAGTCATCTGAAATGGTCTCACAAGCATTGAGTTTAATACATTTGAAAATAATCAACTTACATCAGTAACTATTCCAAATAGTGTGACAAGTATTTGATTCGGTGCATTTAAGAACAATAAACTCACATCAGTAACTATTCCAAATAGCGTTACAAGTATGAGTACTGAAACTTTTGGTTTTCAAGTGGGTTCTCTAGGAAATGGAACTGTTTACTGACCATCATCTGGATATGTGAAAAATACATATACAAATAACTATAGTAGTGAGTTTGATAAAATCAAACTTCCGAATTATGTTGATCAATAGTAAAAAATGCCTCATATGAGGCATTTTTTACTGAATATGAGTAAAGAGTTGATCCTGAGAGAAACGGAATTTTGGGCGAGGTATTTCACCTTCGGCTCTATATCCAATAGGAAGAAGGAGTGTTGGAGTAAGATGAGGAGGGAGTGAGAGGATATCTGATACTTGACTCGGATCAAATCCTTCCATTGGACAGCTATCGATCTCTAATTCTGCAAGTGCTGCGTGAGCAAACCCAAGCGCAATATAGGTTTGGCGAGCAGTCCAGCTCAGAGCATTGCCACTTTCAAGAGTATTGTGGATAAATCCCGTGAGCATATCTTCAAATCCCTTAAGTTTTTCACGAATTTCTTGTGACCCACCACTCATGAGTTGAAAATACTCTTCCTTATTCTCAACAAGATCGGTACGAGCACAAAGAACAATCAGATGAGAGGATGTACTAATTTGTAGTTGTCCCCAAGCAGCCGCTTGAATCCGATCTTTGATATCTTGATTTTCAACCACATAAAAATGATATGGCTGAAGACCAAATGACGTCGGAGTCATACGAATCGCTTCGAGAACTTTCGAGAGGTCTTCAGATGAGACTTTTTTTGTCGGATCAAAAGACTTTGTAGCGTAACGCCAATTGAGGTTGGAGAGAAAAGACATAGTGTATGTATTTATAATTTACAATCTCATCTTATAAATTAAGTTGAAAAAAGCAACTGATTTTTTCAGAATAAGAAAAGGAATGAGTCAAGCTCATTCCTAAGCATTTACTAGTCACGAGAGGGGAGCATGTAACGAAACATGGGGTCGTACTTTCTCCAATGTTTACGATAATGCATATAAAGTGCACAATACTCGATACTAAGTACCGCAATGCACGCAATACATTTTACGCTCTCTACGTGGTTTCTCAGGTAACACCATATCCCGCAAATGAGAACAATGTTCACGAAAGCAAAACTTGAGCACATCGACCCAGCTGCTTTTGCAGCAGGTGAATACCGTGTCATAAGAATTCTCCTTTTTTGTTATTATCCGAAATGGATTTGTCTAATATATTCTATTTTTATATTTGTCAATATGACTATTGAACATTGAAGTTGATAATAAAACTTGATCAGCGAGCTCAAAATTCCCTTCATAATCCCTCAAAAATTCATCAATCTTTACTACTTTCCTTCCAAAAGATTCATGATTCGGAACAAAACTCTCAATAATGTCCACGGAAGCAGAGTAGAAAAGTATATAGGTCAGGTCCTCGGTATGTGAGCCAAAATAATCCGATTCAATAACAAGAGAAAGTTTCAAATCTTTGATACGAATACAAGCCTCTTCAAGTGCCTCGCGACGAGCAACCTCCTCAAAATCATATTCTCATTCTTGTACATGTCCACCCATGATGTCCCATCAACGATCCAGATGAACAACCATAATCTCGCCATCTTCGGTAAAAGGCACGACTCCCACACTTGTCACTTTATCTGGTGAAAAAAGAGTATTTGGTGGAAGATATCGAAAATGACATACTTTTTTATAATCACGTGCAGGTTGTTTATCTTGTGAAGTATTCATATATAGATGATCACAAAAAGTTATAAATAAGTATGAGAATATTCATCACATTTTCTGCCCATACAAGAAAATCATATAGATAATTCGACAAATACAAAAGTATATGACATTATAAACATACCAGCCCGAATGGGTAGAGAATCACACTATTTCTCTACCCAGCGTAAGCTTGGTAGAGATGGAGAAGTTGATAATGAACGCAAACCAAATAGTACCATCGTTTTTTATGAAGAATGTTTCGGTTGAGGCAATACTTATGGCGATGGCTATAATATTGGTTCTAAGCCTCATCCATTTTATGATAGGAAGCCTTCCAGCTACTATCATTGGTGGCGTAACTGGTTTATATGTCTGTTGGAGAGAAATTTCCACAACAGCGTAATCCATCTCTCTCAATACCACAGAAGACTTTCTTCTGTGGTGTTTTATTTTTCAAAATATACCTTCTCCTCTATCTCTGGCGGCCGATGTGTTTGAGAGCTTTTCTTGGTTTCGAGATCGTGAGCATACTCATATCCAGCACCATATCCAACATCTTTCATAAATTTTGTTGGAGCATTTCGTATATGCATCGGCACAGGGAGATCACCATAGATTCTGATGTCTTCATGGGCTCGTTTCATAGCAATGTAGAGACGATTGTCCCGAGGTGCAAGTGAAAGATAGGTAGCCACTTCACAAAGTGGGAGCTCACACTCTGGCATACCCATCTTCTCACAGACATCGTAGACAGTATTTGCGAGGATAAGAGCCTGGGGATCAGAGAGACCAACATCTTCAGAAGCAAAATTCAGCATACGCCTCGCGATGTATCTTGGATCTTCACCGCCAGCAAGCATGCGAGAGAGCCAGTATATTGCCCCATCTGGGTCACTATCACGCATTGATTTATGAAATGCTGAGATGATATTGTAATGCTCTTCCCCATCACGATCATATTGAAGGAGTTTCGTACCGACCGCTTCGATATCTTCACGCAAGACCTCACCCACTCATCGATGGATAATTGCAGCCTCGAGTGTCAAAAGTGCCGATCGTATATCTCATCATGAGGATCGTGCGATAATATCCAATGTTTCTCTCATATACGTGACATCTCTATATTGCTCTGTGATTTTCTCTCTGTTTTTCTCAATAAATACAACAATATCCTCACTCCCCAGAGCATCGAGGCGAAATACTCGGCACCGTGAGAGGAGTGCATTATTGATCGTGAAGCTTGGGTTCTCTGTTGTCGCACCGATAAGAGAGACGATCCCTTTCTCTACAAATGGGAGAAGCGTATCTTGTTGAGCCTTGTTCCATCGATGAATCTCATCGAGAAAAACAATAGTTGGCTTGTTATTTACAAAATTCGATCGTGCCCTCGTGATAATCTTCATGATATCTTCCTTTTTCGATACAACGCCTGAAAGATGAAAAAAATCACCATCTGATTCCTGCGATATTACATATGCAAGAGTTGTCTTGCCAGTACCTGGTCATCACCAAAATATCATCGATGGAATTCGGGAGGAACGAACAAATTTTCGTATTACACCCTCTCTTCCAATAAGCTTCTCATGACCGACCATATCATCAAAAGAACTTGGGCGTAAGAGCGATGGAAGTGGAGTGAGCATAGGATGAAGGCAAAAGGAATGACTAGATTGTATCCAAAGCCGAGAGAATGGAAATCAAACCGGCAAAAAGCAAGTTGATTGGAAAAATATCAATCGTGAATATACTAGAATTATCATTCACGTCATATCTATGTGACTCACATCATGGGAGCTCGCTGCTACTATTACGCTCTATACTATCATTTTTGTTATACTTATGATTTTTATGGAGCTACGACTTAGAGTACTCCACAAGCATCATGCGCAAAAAATTCATCCAGTAGATGATTCATGACTAGTAGAAATCGATAGAAAATTACGGTTTTTTGTGCACTCATTATTTTTCATGGTCTATATTCTTTCCGTGAGTTTGATTGTTCTTATTGTATAATCATTATCCTCTATGAAATCGCCTACCCCGAAGAATTATACGCTCGTAATGAGGCATCCAATCATACTTTTGCATCATTTTGCTAAATGTCTGTTCCTCCTTGCATTGAGCATGGTAGTATTCTACATACTTTTCACCTATGAGAATCGACTCCCACTTGATTTTCTTCATCTAGTACTTCTTCCAACGGGTATACTTCTCATGAACTATGCATTCATGAAGTTCATACTTGCAGTCATTGGCTATTTTAACAAGATTATCATCATTGTTCCAGAAAAAATTATCATCATAGATAGTACTCTACTCCTTCAGGAAGATATCGAAGTTATTGATATAGAGAAGGTCGTCAAAATTGATGTCGTCCGGCATGGACTCCTCTCTGCGATGTTCTGATTTGGCCATCTTATCATCGAACAACAGCGCAATGATGTACGTGCTATGCACTGCATAGCACGACCTTATGAGATCCTCCAACTTATCAAACAAAAAACAAAGTACAAAGAAGATATATCGAATGAGAAAAAGGAGAAATAAGACAGTTAAAATCCCGAGCATGCTCGGGATTTTATAAACTCCTTTTCATTTATCCGAACCAGCTTCCTCATGGCCATCGGACTCATTGTTTTGATCAGTGATAGCGAGTACATCGCTACGTGTTGCTATTACTTCCACCACATCGAACTTACTAAAAAGTAGCTCGACAACTTTGCCGGTGAACAGATCTCGGCGCCGCCAAAAGACGGTAGTAACATTACAGAACTCAACAACCAAGAATCGATGAGTCATATGCACATGTACCATAGGTCCACCCTCTTGATCATCAAAGTATAACTCTCTAGGGATCCAGAGGTCATGCTCTTCGATAAATCCCAAGAATGCATACCATGCATCCATAGTAATCCGCTGCTCTTTCTCAGAAATATTAAGAAAAAAAGCAAGCCGCGGATCTTCCGAGGATTTCTCTAGGATACTCGACACCAGTGCATATTCGCAATGATACTTTCTGTAACGCCACCCACGAAGCAGTGACGCCCAAAACAATTGAACAACCGTTAACACCATCTTCCAAGAAGACAGCAATACCTCTCCGAGAGAACGAACAAATCCATCAAAAGCTCTTCGCCCCTGACCCTTCGCAACAATCACCATTATTTTCTCCTTACAACGTACACAATGGGGAATTGATTGTACGGAATATAATTCTTTGTCAAATGAAACCACCCGCTAACTGCGGGTGGTTGCTACGTCGGATGTAATCCATGTTTTACCGGCATAGCGATAAAACGTTTGCTTACCTCGGACGAAAGTTTCTTCAACTTCCTTTCGATTGAGAAAAGATCTTTTCAGATCTACTTTCCAACCATTGGACTGTGCTTTTGCCTCAGCAAGAAGAAGGCCAGGAGCGAGAAAGATCGCCCCCAGATAATCTCCAAGATCTCGGAGACTAAACGATGTGACATTACGTTTGGCCATGATAGCCACTCCTATGAACGTAGAGCAAAATTGCTCGTACATGAGGCTAGCACATATTTTCATAAGATGCAAAAAATGAAGCACTTTTTCTACAAAAGAACATAAAAAGACCTTATCTGTAAGATATCAATCATATTATTGCAAATAAATTGAGAAATTCAGCAAGCAGAAAAACTATCACTCTTTTGATTTATCGAGAAAACTATACTAGACTATCAATACTTACATTCTCTTTCCGAATTATGCCACGATCACTTCTTCTTGCGTCTACCGTATCACTCGGGCTCCTCTCTGGATTTATATTCATCCTCGTTGTTATCTTCTCCATATTCGTCGGTGATATGGGTGGATGAGTCATCTGAGCTATCACGACAACGATCGTGATCAATTTTCTTCTCTGGCTCATGAGTCCTTGGTTCTCAGATTGGATGTATCGATTTTTCTACAAGAACCAGTGGACAACACTCGAAGAACTCGCGGTTGAATCTCCAAAAACAGCAGAAATCATCCGAAAAATCTGTGAAGCCGAGAAAATCAAACTTCCAAAAATCGGTATTATCCCCGATGATAATCCGAATGCATTCACCTATGGATCTGGACCATGGAATGCTCGCATCATCATTACACACGGAATTATTCGATTTCTCTCAGATGAAGAGCGATCATCGGTCGTCGCTCATGAGCTCGGGCATATTGCGAATCGAGATTTTATCATCATGACGATCGCGTCGACTCTTCTCCAGATTCTCTATGAGATCTACTATTACACGAACAAGCAAAAGAAGTGAAATAGTGATAGCAGATCAAAACTCGCTATCGTAGGACTCATTGCTCTGATTTTCTATTGGCTCGGAAGTTACATCCTCCTCTATCTCTCTCGTGTACGTGAATATGCGGCTGATGCATTCAGTGCAAAATACACCGATGCAAATCTCCTTGCAGATGCACTCATCAAGATCGCTATGGGCATCCTCTCGACTCCTGGTGATGCAAGACTGGTTAAATCCACTCGCTATATCGGTGTTGCATGAGATGCAGTATCCAAACAACTTGGACTCGTCTACAAGAACTGTGAAAAATCAGGATCATTCGAGCTCCTCGGGCGATCACTCCTCTTCGATCTCAAGAGTCCATGGGCATTTCTCGCTGAACTCTCATCGACTCATCCGCTGAGTGGTAAACGTATCGGCGCACTCATGAAACAAACACTCGCACCAAAATATGATCTCGCAAGTATAGAAGCGAAACTCCAGATCGACACCAATCGTCTCTACCGATGATTTGCACGAGATCTCACACTCATCATCATTGCTCGTCTTGCACCATGGATTCTCGGACTCATCATGCTCATAGCACTCCTTGCACTCCATATCCCGATCGAGTGAGGATTCCTCTTTGTAGTCACTGGATTCCTCGTGGGAATCGTCGTATCAATGCTGATCAAACTATGGATGATGTATCCAGCAAACCAAGATGAACCGACCACCATTCTCGAAGCAATGGGAGATATCTACGCTTCACCCGTACGAGGTCGCAAGATCTCACTCGAGGGACAACTCGCCGGACGATGAATCCCTGGATATATCTTCTCAGAAGATATGCTCATGCAGGATAAGACCGGCCTCATCTATGTCGACTACGAGAGTCGATTCGGATGGATCGGCAACCTCTTCTACTCACTCAAGAAAGCAGCGGAAAATATCGGAAAAGATGTACGAACGAGTGGCTGGTTCTTCCGAGATATGAGCTCTCGGATCGTCGCAGACCGCATCACAGGCGAAGGTATCGACCTCAAAGGTGGTGTACGACTCTGGATGTTGATCGGGATTATGTTAATGACCGTGGTGAGTGGTGTAGTAGGAGTGATGGCAAGCGGTGTGTATGAAGAATCACAATGATTCATGATCGAGCAAAAAAAAGATGATTCTCCAATGAGTGAATGAAGAGATGAAAAAAGATTAGCCGAGCGAAATAACGAGAATATTAGACCCATAGAAAATAGTTGAAGTATATGAAATAAAGTTAACAACAGTCAAAATGAACAAATATTTACAAATAACGTAACAATTGAACTATCCACCAAAGCAACGGAAGGTAAAACCTTACAAATATCAAGTAGCATTGATATTATTGATATTCCTAACACCAATAACGGCAATTATGTAACTATCAAATCTACTGCAAAGGATAGACTGATATTGACTGCAAATGATACGTTATATCTAGCAGCACTTCGTTATAATAATGCTCCAATAAAAATGACACCTGCAAGTACAGCAACATATCTAATTTTACAAATAAAATGAATGTTATCGCTACCTGAGGACCAATTACTAGAAGCTATATCAAATATAAAATCACACAAGTGATACGAAACATTAGTGAGTTATATCGATTACAAGGTAAATAGTGGCTATAAGGATCCACTAAATGTAGAACTAGACTATGCCTTGATGGAACAAATAGTCACTATAGCAAATGACCTCAAAGTACAAAAGAAAAGTACAAAAACATCAATAGATCTTGTATCTTGATGTGATCGTGAAACTCAAACCGCTGAAACATTTTTTACTTTTGATCCAGATCGTGGAATAATCACTCGATATAACGATGATGGACCAAAAAATGTCATCATACCTTGTCAAATAGGAGGGGTGGATGTAACAAAAATAGGTCGTTGAGCATTTGCGGAAAGAAAACCATATGGAAATAATGTCACATCAGTTTTTATCCCAGGAACCATTACAGAGATCTGAGACTATGCTTTTTATTGAAACGAGTTATCATCAATAGATATACCATCCAGTGTTACATACATTGGTGAATATGCATTTTCTAAAAACAAAATAAGCAAATTGAACATTAAAGGCAATATAACTAGTCTTGCACGAGATATTTTTTCTGAGAATAAGCTCACATCGGTCATAATCCCAGAAAGTGTAGAAGAAATTGGAATAAGAGCCTTTGCTAATAACCAGATTACATCTGTCAAGATTCCTATAAACGTTAAAGTTATCGAGAATCTTGCATTTACTGACAACCAAATACATACAATTGAATCGCTATGAAGTATAAGTAGAATAGAGCATGGGGTATTTTCGAGAAATCAGCTTAATTCAATCACACTATCAGAAGGTATAACATATATAGATAGTCAAGCATTCGCAAACAATAAACTCACATCCATAACCATGGCTACCAGTATTAAGAATATAGGCGATGGAGCATTTTATCATCAAGATGCTCCATATGGTTCTGGTACTATTTACTGACCTTCATCAGGATATATAAAAGATATATATACAAAAAACACAAGGGGTGAGTTTGATAAAAGTATTTTCACACAATATGTAGATATTGTGTGAAAATAAATACTTGGTAAATATTTATCAAGTATTTATTTTCCTACCATATCTTCTTTCTCACATGACAATAGGGAGTTTTCCCTGTCCGAGGATAGTAGTTCTGATGATAGGACTCCCCTATCCAGAATCTCTCAAGATCTCGTATCGTTGTCGCAACTTTGTATCCACGAGATGAGAGATCAGCAATAAGACTTTCTGCAATTAAGCGTTGTTCACTATTCGTGACAAAGATCGCTGAGAGATACTGTTCTCCGATATCCGGACCCTGCCCATCTTCTTGAGTAAAATCATGAATCTCAAAGAATACTTTTGCGAGTGTCTCATAGTCAGCAACCATCGTATCGTACCACACTTCCACTGCTTCGATATGACCAGTTCATCCAGTACAGACCTCACTATATTTTGGATACTCAGTCGTACCACCTGTATAGCCGATCGAGGTCGAGAGTACTCACTCAATCTGAGCGAGATAATACTGTACTCACCAGAAACATCCAGCCGCGAAGACCGCATGACCAATATTCTTCATATCAGCATAAGGACGAAATCGAAGTGAGAGGGAGTTAGCACAATGACGAGTATCGCGAGGAGTGAACTGTTCACCATGAAACACATGCCCAATATGACCTCCGCAACGCTCACATGTGATCTCAGTACGACGACCATCACTATCGAGAGTCTCTCGAACATTACCAGGGATTCATTCTTCAAATGATGGCCAACCGCATCCAGAGTCGAACTTTGCATCACTTGTAAAGAGTGGAAGTTCACATTGACGACAGACAAATACTCAGGCACGTTTTTCAGAGAGATATTCCCCTGTGCCAGGATATTCTGTACCTTTATCAATAATAATATCTTTTTCCTCAGGTGTGAGAGGATGGAGTTTGAGTGATGACATAGAAGAATATGAGAAAATACCGAGACCAAGAACCATTATGAGAGAAGAGATGAATTCGAAAAAGTTTCACTATCAATCTTGGTTGCAATATCTTCTACTGGAAAATAATTCATATAT
>ERZ724506.775-NODE-775-length-11097-cov-7.586307_pt1 | contig 11097 bp, 9 predicted proteins | sample MGYA00376039_ERZ724506 | MGnify/ENA primary metagenome ERZ724506 (study PRJEB28724, sample SAMN07190887) | wastewater metagenome | isolation source: effluent of sewage treatment plant in Hong Hong | place: USA: Christiansburg, Virginia | collected 2016-03-01 ... | reverse complement strand
ATTAGCAAAGACTAAAAAACTATTTACAAAATAAATAATGCTTAACAAAATATAACCACCGTTCTTAATAAAGATACTTTAATATCAGTTATGAATAAAAACCAATTAAGCTTTGAAAACATACAAAAAAACAAATTTCTAAGACTTAATAATTATATAACAACTAATAATGGTGACTCTCCAACTTTCATTCATTATTCAGTAAAAAATTTGATAAAACAAAAATGATACATAAAACTCTACATATTAATAGAGGATTATTAAGAGCCTTTTTTGAGTTAAATGAAAATAACAGGGGAAAATTTTGAAATAAAAAGTTAAAAATTAAACTAAACAAAATCTAACAAAAAATCACACAATTCTTTAAAAGTTATAGAATTTAATATTGATATGAACCCGCTATCATGGCTCTATATAGATCTTCCTTTTTATCATATTTTAAGAAGCTTAGAAAACCTTGAGCCAGATGACAATATCTACAATCCTTTGCCAACTGCATTTATTATAGACATTTAAAATAAACAACATTAATTGTATTTTTAATCAATTTTTTATTGACACAAAAAAGAAGATTATTCAGGTATATATTAACAAATTTCAATTTATTTAGTCTTGGTATTTTTGAGCATTGGCGCCTTGATCTCCATCAACACAAACAACTTATAATTTATTATAATTTTATATGTCAGAAAATTCATAAAAATCATCATAAAAAACTGATTTGTTCCAAAACAAAATATAGAATGCTAAAGAGAAAAATATTATTAAAATACTTTATGAGAAATAATAAGTCTTTAACTACAGATTAAATATAGGCAAATAAGATATAATGATTTCTTTGTCTAATTATCAACCCTCCACTTAAACACCTTTTTAAAATATCAATTAATATTCACCAGGCTCAAGATTTTAGTCAATAACACCCATCATAATAGGATATTGACTTCTTATATTAAGTTTCATCCAGTTAATAAATCTTGGGTCTTCAACATCTATCCATTATTTATCTTTTTATTATTAATTTTTGAAGTGTTAGGAAAAATAAGGGTCATTTATTAGGCTAATATTAAAGTGAAATATTTCTTTATTTGAAATGCTTTGAATATTTTAAAGTTTGTCATTTGGAAAAAATGCAGCTAATTTGCCACATGGGTAAGCAACTTCGTCTTGCTAAGATAAAAGTTTATGTTAACTGTTAAGCTCCTTTCAAAGAGTAAGTATTTGATAATTAGTTGTAAATTTCCCACATTATCACAGAGCCTGCTATTAGGTTATATTATTGCCATTTAGTTGTTTATTTGAATAACTAAGAGCAAAAGTTTTGTGGTTAAAATGCACACCTGAATATTGAATGTAGAAATACAAATTTTCATAAGTTATTTTTTTTAAAGTAAAATTCAAAATCTCGTTCGCATTCTGTTAAACTCTAATTATATTACTATCCTTATATTGGTATTTAAATGAGCTCGTTTTAAAAGAAAAAGTAGCTGAAATAAAATAAGAAAAAAGAAGCTAAGAATAACTATATTATAAACAAACATTTAACAAACTTTATATTGATCCCTTTTCATTTTTCTTAAATAAAAAATAATATTATTTAAAGAATCATTTATAAATTAAACATAATTAAGAAGTTGTTGGAAGTATTTTGAAATGATTGATATTTGCAACAGACTTTATATGACTGCTTTTATCTCATGTTTTTTAGGGTCATATGTGTTATAGACTAGGTATATTATTATTGCTGTATTTAAACTCATTTATTTGATTTTTTTCTTAATTTTATTTAGTAATAATATTATTTATTTTATCCTCCTCTAAACTAATGACTTTATTTCTATAATAATCTCTTTCCTTATTTAACTATTCAAGTTCTGTTTTTATTTAGTTAATTTAAGATTAGCTTTATTTGCTATAGTTCTTCTATAAAACCTCTATTTAGTTATTTAAGTCCGAGTTTTTCTTTTTTAACTCTACATTCTGTTTTAAAATAAACTAATTATCTTTATTAAAATTCTCTGACTATTAATTTCTTAACTTTAGCATGTTGAATTCTTTTTAATCTTGCTCAAGTTGTTGTATATGATTTTACAAGAGCTAAATCTCTTTCTCTAATAATCAGCATTTATCTTTTTCTTTCTACAACTAATCTTATATTCTATCTAGCTGATATATCTTTTGCTAGTCTTGTTATTCTTTATTTTCAATTTGTTGTTTTTCGTCAATCAAATTTTGATATTTTTGTTATTAAACCAAATTCTTTTATTCCAAGTACTTGATTTGTTACTCTAGCTATTATTAGTCTATTTATTTGATTCAAAATTAGTCTATTGTATTTAATTAAAGTTTTAGCTCTTTTTTAAGTTAGTTATTTTCTTCATTTAGCAAACTTATTTTTTCTTAATACTACTATTCTTTTTCTGCTTGCTTTTGCTCATGGTTATAATTATTTTTTTATTTTTCTTGCTGGTTTTTGTTGTCCAATTATTATAAAAGTTACTTGATTTAGTCATCATAATAAACATATTATTATTTAAGATTTTCTCTAACATCTAAGACCTCTTATTATTTACTTTAAATTTGTCTTTAATAGAAGTCGATATCATCTTTGCTCATTTGATCCCTTTACTTAATAACATCTTCATAGAACCTCAGCTTTGATTATGATTCTTTAATAAGAGTTTCTTATTCTTTGTGCTTTTAATCCTAAAACAAATTTTGATTTCGCTCAAACTCTAGCTGCTTATTAAGCTCTTTTATTGTATCCTAGTAATCCTTTTCTTGTAGAATTATTTACTAATTAAGACTATGTATCTGATCCTCTAAGCTCTTAATATTTTCTTATTAGTTTTTTTAACTCTGCAAGATTTAATCCATTAAGCTTTATTATAAAAAACTCATTCATGATTCTTGTAAATAAATACTCTTATTTTCTTTAAGTTCTTAAGTGATTCTGATTTTATTTTATTTCATTTTTTGTTGACTTTCTGATGGCTCTAAATCACTTATAATTTCCATAAAGTTTTTTTGTCCTGCTTCATTTTTTATTTAGTCTTAATCTGCGAGCATTTTTTTCTATAAAATTTAAAGTTGATTTTTCAATTGAAAAATTTCTTGTTCTTATTTTTAGCTGTAAATTCTGCTTTATCAATTTATACTTGATTCTTGTTGATCTTTTCCATGTTCACGAAAATTATCCATAATTCTTGTTTCAAATTATTGAAAAATTTACTAAGCCTATAGTAATAGCTTGTCTTCTTAAATTATTATTTGCTTCTCAGATAAAGTTTCATTAATAAAGATGTCTATTCAATGTGAGATTTATTAGACAAATTATTAAGAGTATTCAATATCAGTGCTGTTTATATAGCATTGCTCTATTAACTTACCTATAATAAAAAGCTCTTCGAAAATCCCTTTGTAAATAAAATCATTATTGAAATCGATATTGTTCTATATGATACCAAGGCATTAATATAGAGTATCTATTTTTTGATTATTTGTTAGGATTTCTTTAGGATTCTATGACAATATTTTTTTAATGCTATTATAAAGCTATTTATAATCTTGTTTGAAAATAACTTATTTTTTTTATATCATTTTTTGAATTTGAGAAATTAAATTTTCCAATTTGCTTTTTTAGTATGAGTCATTTTCAAGCTGATGCATTATAATAATATATTTATAAATTTTTGAAAATCGAGTTTCATTAAACAGAGCTTGCCTTTTTACTCTTAAAATCTATTTAACTAAATTTTATAGACGAGTTGCTAATGAGTTAGTTTTTGTAGTTCTAAAGTTCATGTCTTAATTTTTCGTTTTCAAGAAAAATTTCTGACTTTTGTTAAATTATTTAAGTTATTTAATTTCAATACTGATTCAATGATTCTTGAGTAATTTCTTTATATTGTTAAAATTCGTTTTTGAGCTATTAAATTGTTTTTTCATTTAGATCCTTTTCAAGCTCAAATTATGCAGCTTTAGTATAACTATCATGATTATTGTTTCTATAGTCGTCAAGTCATTATTCTTTAATTTTAAGATTATCATGCATTTCTTGTTTTTATTTTTTAAGATCATCAATTATTTTTAAATACTCAACTTTCTCTCATATGATCTTTTCTTATATTGCTTTGATTTCTTTTAAACTATTTTGCTCTTAGCATAATATAATTTAATTTCTTTCCAGCTCTTATTCAAGAAATTCGGTTCTTTAATCATTTTACAGTATAAGCCTTTAAAAATATTTTTCTTATTCTTAAATTTTTAGGTTTTAAGAATTTACTTCTTGTTATAATTATTATAAAGTATGCATATTTTATTTGGCAATATTTTCATTATTTATTTCATACTGTTGATACTAATAACCTAGGTCATCAAAATACTATTTATATTGCTTAAGGGCTTCTGTCAAAAGTTCGTTTTTTCTTTATAAACCTAATATGTATTCTTCCTATTGTTCTTTAATATAATTTCCTTTGGACAAAGTATGGTTTCTGCTTGTCAAAGGTTGTTTTACAAAATCCATTTGCTTAGCATTTATATTAATCAAGTTACTATTGTAGCCATATGCAAACTCATTTCTATAATCTTGTTTTTTGTTTTCACTAACTCCTCTTCATTAACCTTATTATCTTGTTTAATCAGCTAATGTTCTTGTAGTTCTGAATGTCTATTAAAAATCTTATAATGGTTATTAAAAAGGCTTTTTATTTGTTGTAGATTACTATGTATTTTATAGCCTATTTTACTACAAGGTCATATACTGATTGAAATTCATTATAAAATAATTAATTAAATACATCGAAGTCATTTTCATCAATAACATTTTCTAATTCAGGGTTAATTTTAACAATGAATTTCGAACTCAGCTCAACAGGAATCTAGAAAAAGGAAACTAGTCCATGATTATACAAGGCCTCAAAACCTCAAAGAATATTTACATCGGAAAACTTAACACTATTATCTTGTAGCTAAAATTGTCTAATTTTTTCAAGAATAAGAGCCACACTAAGAACTGTTGACTCATCAATTTCTCTCCAAATTTTAACTATTTCTTTTAAAATAAGTTTTTAAATATATGGCAATGATTCATAGAAGGTTTTTTGATCAAATTCTAATAGTTTTTTCTAAGCTTAGTTTATTGCATCTAATAACAGGTCTGGAGTTAACATACTTTGTTACTGATCATATAATAAATAAAGTGCTGCTTTTATGGTATGAAGAACACTTTGAAATCTTCCAGAAATCTCAAACACTTAGCTGAGCTTATTTTAAACATTGCTATTTTTTAAGCACTCAATAAGAACTGATTTTTAATTTGAAAAGTTGTTAATAAAGTCTTAAAAAATTTAACTTTCTTTTCCAAAAAAATATCCTTTAAAAGTCAGTCTGGATTTGACTCATTTTTCTAACAAGTCCTAAAAGTAAAGATTATATGTACCAAGAATAAGCAGGGGTTTTTAGCCATATCTTTTCATGCAGTCTAAAAGTGTATAGATAAAGCTTTGTCAGTTTTTGTTTAGAGTTAAATCAAAGTTGTCCAAATAAAGAAGAATTTTATATTAGCTAAAGCATTTTTAGAACAGGCCCTCCACGCCTGCAATTATACCTCTTTCTTAGTCTTAAATAGAGCCTTCTTGAATTATGCTCTCTTTATTACATATGTTGCTTATATAGTTAACGATTTGAACTTCTTACTCAAGAGACTTACAGTCAGCAAAAATGAGCTTATCAAATAGAGACTCAGAAACTATTTTGGAAATAAAATTTTTTCTGCCTGAACCTTTATGTCCATAGAGAACAATTATTTTGGAATCTTCTTAAGGCTAAAAATGTCATATAGTCTAACATAAGTCTTTTTGATAGAACATCTGCACTTGGCTGAGAATTTGCTAAAGAGATTTTAATTCATTTAATGACTCATTAAAGCTCCACATTATAATTTTAATATATAATTTAGTATTAAGAGTTTGGGTCAATATCTCTGATATAAATTTCTGCGGTAATTTAAATACTTTTTTTATTTATGTCTAATTATATTTAAATAAGTCATTTATTTGATAAGATATATATTCAGCCTTCCTCGCTGTTATAGGTAACGATCTTATCTATTTATATCTATATTTATTACTCGAAAAGTAGTTTTTCTTTTGGATAGAACTATTTTCTATTAGCTACATTATTAGGCTCTTGTGGTATAGAGTCCTAGAGTTAATATACTTTGAAAACATATTAGCTAGAGTCTAAGATTATGAATATAGAATCCTAAATAAAAAACTAATAAAATACACAAAAGTTTTCGATTTGCTTAATTTTAGTTTTAATTTCAAATAATACCTCAGAAGTTTTTGTTAAGAATATCTTATACTTATCCCAGGTCATATTACATATGAATAATTCTCCATCTTGATTAAATTAAAAATCTAAAGGAAATTAAGCTTTTTTAGAAACTTAAATTTTTCTAAATTAAATTTATTATTATTTTATTGTGTATAGTGTTATACTTCCATGCTCATTATTTAGTCCAAAATAATACTCATTTTTAATTGGAACTCATAGCCTCATATACGAATGGCTCTTTATATTAATCTTTACTATCTCTTTAAAATCAAGCATATTTACTACAACAATTTATTCATTATTTTAGTCAACAATTAGTCTTATAAAGCCTAATTGATATTACAGACGAAACTCTTTAACTTAAAAATCATAATTTAGTACTTGTCAAAGTTTTCCATTTATATTCTCTAAGGGAACTTAATAAAACTTGAAGTATATAATATTTGGTTTTTCTTTGGTTAAAAAGAAGATAGAGTTAGAGTAGTTATATAAGCTCATTTGTGTTATAGTGACACTATCTTATAATCTCTCCTTTATTAGTACATTTAGGTTTCAAGTTTACAAAATAGAGTAAAAATTTGAGGTATTATAAAGCATGATTTTATTATCAAAATTTGTACTGAACATAATAAATAATAATTCTTAATAATTAATTATTTATTTTTATTGGAGAAAAATCAAACTTTGAAAATTCATAAAAATGTTGAGTCTATCATTATAAAAGGGAAAGTCTTTGAAGCATTCTTTATTATATTTCAATATCATCAAATTTTGCTATGATATTATTTTTTTGATTCTCAAAAAATTCCTCCATTTTTTCTTTATCAAAAGTCTCTTATTAAACTGTTATGACTATATATTCAAAAAATATATCCTCATTTTGCCTCTCTTATTTTTCAATATCTTTCCAATGTGAGATTTTATTTAATATTTACTAAACACTTGGTCAATTCTCAGATTCAAACTACATCATATTAAGTATCAAATCTTTAGTTTCTTAATCAAAAAGAAAATCATAAAAAACCGGCTGAATTTTATCAAGTTTTTCTTTAAAAATCAAATACTCTGTAGGCTGAATGTAAGGAGGAAATCCTATGTACATAAAATACAAAACTCCTGCAAGACAATAAACATCAGTCTTAAAATCTGAATACTTGTTATTAATACATTCTGGTGGCATATATTAAGGAGTGCCAACATAGTTCTCGAAAAATCTTCATCCAGTTGAGCCATTGCCAGGTCCTTTAATATTCAGCTCAATATCCTTTGCTGTTCCAAAATCAATAATTTTCAAACAGTAGTTATTAAGATCAGTAATCATGATATTTTCAGGCTTAAGGTCTCAGTGACAGATTTATTTATCATGAATTTCATTAACAGTACTTAGTATTTAATAAAATAATTTTTTTATAAGATTTTTATTTTGAATTCCAAAAATTTTTGCATGTTCAAAAAGCTCTTTTCCTTATATAAGTTCAAGAGAGATATAAATACTGAAATCATCTTCAAAATACTCATAGAATTTGACTATATTTTAAACATTTTGAAGCTTCTATAGACAATGTACTTCAACTTATAATTCTTTATATTTTTACTGTTTGATAATTTTTTATTTTATGGCTGATTTTAAAGCAACCATTTTCTTATTTATTTTATCATAAGCCTTGTGAATTAATGTATAGTTTCCTTGACCAATAAGATCTTGTATTTCAAAGTCATTTATTTTGGACTTTTATTATTTTTGAGATTGCTAGCATTTTTCTTTATGAGCATTCCAGTCTCTTACTTAGCATTTTTAATCACAATAAAAAAACTCTCAACATCCTGTACATTATTTCAACTAATCTCCATACAGCTAACAGTATTAACATGTTTTACTTTTGCTCATTAAATATAATATTATAACTAAAGCTAAAAGATAAAAATATTTAAAATAAAACCTCTTATATGAAAATTATAAAATTATTTATTACTTACTTTTAGCTTAAGTAATTTCTAAATTTCTTACATTTTTTATTTGTTATCTATTTAGCTTAGAATCTTACTAGTTTGTTCCTCTGTTTCATCTAAAGTTTATTGCAAAATATATATCTACTCTAGGACCTCTTTGTTCATCTCTTCAAGCTGTTCCTTATACTACTATAAGTGTTCTCTTTCATTATAGTACTTAAGATAACCTAGCTCATCCGCAGAAGGATTCTCTTACAATGAAGCTTATTTAAAGATTTTAATAAATTCATAGCCAAACATAAAAATTCCCAACAGAAATTTAAAATATTTCATTTATTATAATTAAATGGTATCGAAACAAAAATACATCTTACCTGAGGACAACAGAAGACACTGATCATGTTTCAGGTGCCACTTGGTAAAAACAGAAAGACAATTTATAAAAGACTCATGTGAAAATTGTCCATTTTTCGAAGGCTATGATGTTTAAGATTATACAACAGAGAATTTTGGTTGCTTAGTTTGCATTGCTGAGCCATCAGAGTCATGGTTTGCCAAGTAAATAGGTGCAGAGAAAATGACACCAGGAAGCTATGCAATACATTTAAGAGGATAGCCAACGGATGCTATATAAGATCTTATGAATGAATACAAACATGATATTGAGGCATAATTTATTATTTTATTATTTTTTGGTATTTTTGTGTCAAAAGTTCCTTGCTTAAAAACATGACCACGTTCCAAGAGACTATTCTCTAGAAATTTATCCAATAGCCTCCATAGAATCCTTTAAGACCGTTTTTTTGATAGAGATCACGTACTGCTTCTCCAATATTTGAATATAGTATTTTTTATCCATTTATTTCTTTTCCTGCCATCATTCATGATTTTATAACATCAAATGGTGACCCTGCAGTCACTGTGACAATTCCAGCTGTAAACGAGCTTATGAAAAACAACATAAAGTTCTCTTATTAAAAATACTTTGATTTTAAAAGATGGTCCTTAACTTAAGCATAGGTTGCCAGCTCACAAGCATTAAAAATTGCGTTTCTAAAAATATTTGGTGGCAATGATTAATAAAAAACTTTCAAGCCTCCTTATCTATATATAGTTCTGAAACCATCTAAAACACCTTTAAATTGCTAGGTGTTTTAAAGAGACTTGTTTTGGTTCTAAAATCATACTTTGAGAACGTCAACGGGATTGGCGACACAAATTGCAGCAGCTCCAGTAAAAACAGCAACTGAGACTCTCTCAAGCAAATTTATATCATTAGTCTTTTTTAATTGCTTATATCTTTACATAGTGTAGTCAAATAGACCAATTCTTATTGAGGCAAAACTTAGCTGTCTTAAGATGCCATAGGTAAGCCCTTGATAATATGCTTTGGGACCTTCTTCTTTAAATATAGAAATAAGAGACTAAGTTATTGTTCTATATTTTTATTAAGAAATTTGCATTCTTACCTTAACAGTATCTAGAGGTAGTGTTGCAGCCTCGGCAATGGAGCCAGCAAGACCTGCAATGGCTAACATAGATCCAAAGCTTTAATTTTTCTGCTCAATAGTCATTATATTTATAATAATAAGTATTATTTTTAATCTGTATTTTTTGTATCTTTTTTTTCTGATACCGAAAGCTTTAATAAATCTTCTAAATTCTTAACATTTTGAAAAACCGATCCTCTTTCAGAAGCATTTGATTTCTGTTCATTGTCTAAATAATCCCCATTTTTCATTTTAAGCAAAAAAGTTTGAAAATCAAGACAATTTTCCTGTTATAGTGTCTCATTTTCTTAAATGTTTTGTGTATATTGGTTTTGGAATGAAAAGTTTTACTCATTTTAAAACAGCTAATTAATAATTTCTTGTGTATCATATAGGGCTGGCAAAATGAGTTAATTTCTTTGGTGATTAATTTAAATATTTGGAAGAATTTCTCCCAAGGCTAATGATCCCAAGGTATATAATAAACTAGAAATATGTTATTAGTCTTGATAATAAGTTATGTATAGGAAGGCTTCTGTTTAAAGAGCTAATGTTCTTAGCTTGTACTCCACATATGCTTGCTCCTCTTCTGTGTATGCTTGCTACAACACACCAAAATTATTACCTATCAAAAACACAGGAAAATAATAAGAGAAATCAAAAGCTTATTTCTATTATCAGTTTATCAGAGTTTGCTAAATTTGTTCGAAAAATGCTCAAAATTTCATAATTTTATCTTTTTGAACTTCTTGTAGATTTTGAATGATTTTCTCCAATAGCTCAACATTTATATAGTTAATCCATTAAAGATACTAGTCTACTAATGTCTCTGGCTTAGAAAGATCAATGACAATAAATATTACAAGCTTATCTAATACATCATTAGATAAAATAATATTAAGCTGTTAAAAGCTATCATTAATAACATAGAAATTTGCATTTAAAATATTATCATTTGTTTAGTCTTGAATAACACTCTGCATATTAAATTAGTAAAATTCAGTATGAGGAAACTCTTTTTATTCTGTCATATTATTTTCTTTAGTATTTATTTATAAGAAATTTCAAATGTTTTTTAAGAGCTCTTTTTTTCCTGCTTTTTATTAACCTAATACAAGTATATTAATTTCTTTTAGATTATTATTGATCTGGTCTTAAGCCTCTTCAGTATCAAAAGGAACAAAACTAAGCTGTTTTAACATTATAAATTTATTAATAATTTTATTAATTCCTATCGTGACAAAAAAGAATATAAAAATTTCAAGCTTTAAAAAAAATTTCATCATAATTTAACTGCTTTAAATTAAGTTGTTAA
>ERZ724506.773-NODE-773-length-11118-cov-3.423484_pt1 | contig 11118 bp, 5 predicted proteins | sample MGYA00376039_ERZ724506 | MGnify/ENA primary metagenome ERZ724506 (study PRJEB28724, sample SAMN07190887) | wastewater metagenome | isolation source: effluent of sewage treatment plant in Hong Hong | place: USA: Christiansburg, Virginia | collected 2016-03-01 ... | reverse complement strand
TTTACTTTATTCTCATATTATTTTCTCTTTTGTTTTAGGACTTTATCAGTATTCTAGAATTATTTATCGATTGCTATTTTTTATTCTTACAGTTTTATCATTACTTATTTCATCATCTATTGTTTATGGGAGTCGTCTTTTAAGTTTTTCTTTTGTCTCTTTAAGTCATTGATTTCACTGATCAGCTACTAGTTTTGGCTCATGATTCTTTTGTTATCATTTTCATGGAGTTCTATACTCTTTTTGAATTTTTATTTCAAGCCTTTTACAGTAGATTATAAATGTGCTCTTTCCTTGATAAATTACTTTTGTTGATCAATACCATCCATTTTCTTTTTATTTTCTTCTTGCACATACTTTCTATAAAACTCGACAACTCTTTTCTTCAGTTCTTTATAATCCTAAATAAAAAATATAATTACATTAATGCAGTTTTGATATAGTTAGCTGATATCATACTCGAAAGATTTGATATATCCAACATTTTTAGTTTAATTTTCAGTGAGGATTTAAGCTTATTTATCCATTCCGTTTTTTTTAGATACTAAATCTTTAACTATCAATTTCATATTTTGATTTGTTCTTTAGAAATGGGATATTTAAGAGTTCATATTTGCTATTTGTTCTTTCATCTTGGAGATTTATTCTTATCTGGGGCCAATATCACGTTTGAGTTATTTTATCTTGTAATCCAGGACAAACTTGAATTTTTATAACTCTTGTGTCTTCTTTTTGAGTTCGTTGATTCTAAGCATTTTATCTCGAATTGTTTTTTCTCTTTATTCAATTTATTTTGCTTGGGATTGCTTCTTTTGGAAGTACTCTTCGTTCTTTTGCTTTATTTTTTAAATGTCTTCGTGAGTGTGTTTTAGTTTATGGTTTTATTATTAGAGTTATCTTTATTGTTTTTAATAGCTTTGCTTTTTCGCTCTTTTTTCACATTCTGCTTTTTAGTTCTCTTTTTTTAGATTTTTTATTGTGATCTCATGTTCTTATTTGAACTTCTTTATTTATTTTTAGGCTTAAGCTTATAATATTTATTGAGCTTTTTCATATTCAGCCTTGAGGGCATCGTATTTAGCTTGGTAATGCAACAATTCCTCTTTCTACTTAGCAAGTTCTTCCTTAAACTAAACTTATTTCCTTTGCTTAGCCTTAATATGATTATTCTTCAAAGTCTGAATATACTAATTAAATTTTTTATTCTCAGATTACCTCGTTTTACCTAATTAATTAAATCTAGTTTGTTAGAGATGTATTTTATCTGAATAATCTTTCTACACAGCTTCTCTTTTCTGCCTGTGTTAGATCTATAAATTAGATAAAACTCTAGCTTGTTCTTTTTACATTCTTGATATCTATTCAACTTCCTTGTTGTATTTTTATTTTTCTTATTTTTATCTTTCGTTTATTTTGAAGTTCAATTACTGATGCATGCGTTCGTTTTAGGCTTTTGCTTATCTTGTTGCTCGGTCTTTTTTCTATTTAGCCTCCTGATTTTAGCTTCGAAGTTGTTAGAGAGTATTTTTATTCAATGTTAACTTTGCCTTTGAGTATAAAAATTCCGAAAAATCTGGCATTTATATCTTAATCTTACTATCCTTATCCTTAAACTCATAACAGATGAGCTAACCTTCCTCTCCAGCTGAAAATATACAATTATCATCATAAGAGACAACAATTTTATTAATAGGTTTCGTATGAGCTTGAATTTAATAAATCTATTTAGAAGTCGATAAAGGATACTTACAATATCGGATAGATCCTCCTCCTTCTTTCTTATTAGCAGCATAAAGGAATACTTTTCTACTATTCAAAAAAGCAATTTTTGAGACATTACAATAAGTATAGATCTTATTTGGAGCAGATATGTTATACTTTACTAAATCTTCCTTATATGATTCTCTTTGTTTGTCTTTTTCGGATTTGGGGGTTATTTTTACTTAGAATATACATTTACTTTCATCATCTAGATTGTTTAAGAATTTGCCACCTACATATACTTTTCTTTCATTTATGACTCCTTGCTTTTAATCTTTTGCTACAAAAATTGAAGCAATTGTCTTCACTTCAAATCCATGGATTTGAAGGATAGTTTCTCTGATTAATGTATCTTCAAGTTTATAAAAGTAAACAACTCCATCAGAAGTTCCTAAATATACACCTAAATCGTCTTATTACCAAGTCATAGTCTGGAATCTCCCAGAATGACCAGGATGGACTTTATACTGATAATCAGGATTTTGATCTAGTGTATAAAAGTTGAATATCTGGACCATTACATTATTTACAGCTGCAAATAAATGTCCTCCATTACTAAACTTGACCTCGTAACAGTTTTTAATAGGGATATCTTTGAAGCTGATCAATTAACTTTCTTGAATATTAATCAGTCTAACTTTATCTGGGAATGATACAACTAAATGTTGTCCTGAAGGATGAAAACACAAACTTAATGGTTTTTCTTCAAATTGCTTAACTACTTATAATGTTGTGTTTTTATCATGGTAATTCCATACTCTTACACTTCTATCTGCTGAACATGTTGCGACTAATGGCTTTCTAAGGCAAATAGCAAGTCCTGTGATATTTTATGTATGATAGGACTGGAGAGCTGAATCTATTGTACTTTATTCATTCTTTTATAATGTCATTTTCATGAGGACTCCTGTATGATATCCAATAAATATGTCATTTTATTTGGGAGTTACAGCCAAGCTGGTAATTCTACCTTTATGATCTTTAAAAGGAAACTTCTTTTCACTTTTTACATAGATCATCTTGGGATCTTTATTTTCAGTTCTTTCATACATTAATAGTTTGTCAGATCCTCCTACAAGAAAAGCTTTATTTGTATTGGGCAGATATAATAAAGTTTATATAGCATTACTCTATCCAGGGCTACCAAAAATAACGGCCTTAAACTCACCATTCGCTGAAAAATACAATAATTCTCCACTTTAAGTCCCTACAACCAAACTATCCTTCATTACACAATAAGCAGTAAAATTATAATCTTTCTCATTGATTTATTTCCTGGCAAAAGGAGAATCTTTTAATATCAATTTCTATGGGGTTAGCTTAAACATTTTAAAATTCTATTTACCCATTGCTACAATTGTATCTTATTCCCGATAAAAGAATATTTGATTGAATTTTTCAGGGCCGTTGATTCCTGTTGTCACGCTTGTTGATTTTTAGTTTTTTTATAGACTATGGATGAAGAATTTTCCTTTTTAAAAATTCCATTGGATTATCTGATAATCTGGGCCGCTTGTCAACCCGACCAAAAATTTAGGATCAGTGATCTAATTTCCATTAAAAGTTAAACAAGTTATTTTTTTACTTTTGATTTGAGTAGTTGCAAATGAACGCTTTTTAAAACTTGGGTTATTTGAATTAGTTAGAGTAGGAGTGCTAGAATTAGGATTATTTTATTTAGTATTAGTTATATCTCCTAAAAGATCAATGAGATAGATTAAAGGAACAGTTTATGTTTATTAGGCCCATGCTAAATATCTTTTATTTTGGCTTTGTGCTATGCAGGTTATTCCTAAAGAACCAGGAAGTGCAGGTATAAATGTTTGAGTTTTTTAATTCTAAAATGAAGCACTTAACGAATTAAAAGTTATGGTATTGGCTGCCAAATATATAAGATTGTTAGAACGATCACCACCAGGTGTATCGATAAAAATAGAGTTCTTGAGTTCTCCTCTAAAATGGCACATATACTTGATTCCGACAGCATCCTTGAGCCCAGAAACTATTTATTCACTTTTATGCATTTTTTTAAGTTACAAATTTAAAGTTTATATAAATATTTTCACCTGATAATAACGAAATTTAAATTTGAATCTATATTTAGTATATTTTATAGATAATTCAGAATATATTGAATAACTTTCAGTAATGATCTGAATCATTGAGGATCCTTGGCTACAATAGTGAAGAATGCCATCATTCCTAGCACAAAGTACTTAAACATCGGGTAGTCATTCAGCATGATTGTCATATACCCCACATATGGTAGGTATGCTCGCATTTTTCCCATGATTTATGATCTGTGCAGCCATCTAATACCTTTTGGATAGAGTCCTCGATCATCCAGTGAGTTATTGTCTCCTTTTGTTAAGATATACAAATCTCCATCAGATCTATGTTCTATACGCTAATTACCTCTCTTGTACTATCACGACCCTATGCACAATGGGAATTTATTGTTTTGCCAAATTATAGACTACGACATCTCCTGGAATAAGTGGTTAATTCCAATGAGTTACTACAAGGATATCACCTCGATAATAGCCTGGTTCCATACTGCCAGTAAGAACAACAACGGCTGGGCATTAAGTATTAAGACATAATACAAGTGTCTTCCACATGGCTAATGCAGAACCCACGATCATAACCATACTGAATACTTGCTCTAAGAACTATGTTATTATATGAAAACTTTGGAAGGAGCTAGACCGGTTACCTTCTTGAATTAAGTAGAAATAAATTGCTGACTCATATTTTCTTTTGGTAATTAAACACGTTATTAATTTTATAATTTATTTTTTGTAAGATATTTTATTTTATCTACTTTTTTTGTCTATATGGATGTTATTAGAAGGGTTTTTTTAGATTGATTATAAGAATTAATTAGAAAAATATGGTATTGTTTAAATCATCCAGACTCAAGTTCTAAGAATTTTTATTGCTCCTAGGATAATGAAGGCAGTTATTCCAAACTCCATCCAAAAGAATTTATTCTTCTTTAATTAATCAACTAGATGTCCTGCTTTTTCTTATGTTTTCTTTCCTAACTTTTTCACTTTCTCTTCAGTTTATTTTAATTATTTTTTCACATGAGAAGCTGATAATTTCTCTGACAATTTTCGTTTTTTCTCCTCTGACTTATCAGCCTGAGGAGGAAAAGGTAAGAGTCTATCGTCAGGATTCATCAAATTTCTTGAATGATGTTCGTTTGCATTTGATTATTGACTGACAATGCTAGGAGGAGGATTTAATAATTTTTAATCAGGATCTAAAATATGCCTGGGCTGAGTTGGTACTGGATGTCTTTATTGAATTGTATGATGAGAATGAGAATGTCCTTTATTTTAAGCAGCAGGCAAAGGTCTTTCATCTGGATTTACAACATTCGGATTGATTGGCCTATTAACAAATGTATGATTTTATTATTACTCTTTTAATTCTTGTTAGGCTTAACTATGAGAGAAAACAGATATCAAATATCTTTGACTGTGTTCGTTATAGACTATTGCCACATAGTTATTAACATCTTAAATTGTGGGAATTATCGATTATTAATTTTTTCCATCACTTGTATAATATTCCAAAAGAAGTTTTCTTTGAGATAGGCTTGACCTTAAAATTTATTTAGCTTATTATCCTGTGATTCTTTAGGCAAGTGAATGAATATATTTTTGTTCTCGGATGATGTCTTTTCTTTTTCTTTTAATCAAATGTGTTAAAGGGGTGGCTCCATCCCAATTTATATGAATCATTTTTTTACATTATTCATATTATTTCTTTTATTCTGAACTCTAACCTTTCAATTTTTTGATAATATCTGACACTAATTGGTATTCAAATGCTTATTCGGGTGCTAAAAAAAAGAATAAAAATATATAGACTGATTTTTCTTCAAGAGTAGACAAATATATTTAAGAATTAATACTCTTTTGTGCTTTTTCTTTTATCCTCTCTTTCTTTTCTTTGATGAAACTCCATTCTTCAATGTTTTAAACTGAGTTGTAGAATTAAATGTTTTTATTCGACATTTTTTAGTTCTCTTAATTAATTATAAGATCTTTAAATAAACAGCACACTTAAAATCATCGGTTTCCTATTCAAACTGATAAATTCTGATAAAATTATCAATAAAAAATGCAGGAATACAGTGAAATATACTTCAGGACCAGAGAAAAGTTTATTTGCTATGATTATGATCGGAAAACAATCAAAATAATTATTTTAAAGCTTAGATAGCAGATGATAAGACCGTAAAAGAATAGAAAACTAGAAGATAGCTTAAAATTGTAACTGAGTCCCGTAACTTCCAGCAAATACACAAGTAAATATATATTTTATCTTTCCTTTAGGAATTTACAACTATACAAAAATGATGTTAATGAAAATTAAATAAATTTGAATATGAGCAATTTATCAGATATAAATATTTATAATAGAATATAATTTTTATCATCATTAATCATCTTCCTCATCATCTTACTCTTTTAGAGAATTGAGAAAAGCTTGTGAATTTTTTAGAAATTGTTAATTTCTAGTCTCATTGAATAAAAAGTATTTGTCGAAGTCTTTTATCTCTCCTTTCTACCATTTTAGCAAGAATTATTTTGAGAATAGTTAGCTTTCATGCATTTTGAATAATATTGTTCCGATATATTTTGAGTAATCTGTCTCTTTGTTTGTTTATAAAAATAAGTATTGGGTATTTAAGAGTGTTTAGGTCTCATTGTTTTATTCTGAGCTTCCTACAAGTCTATGATAAGAAAAAATTGTACCTCTTCATTAATCTTTTGTACATTGGACCATTTTATGCTACTTGCTTGGCAATATTGACAGTAAAGAGAGAGTTAAATATTACAAAAGCAAATAGAGTTTTCTTCAAACATAGGGGCTTTAAATTATCAACAGTTTAAGCACAAGATAAATCAAAATCTTGGGTTTTTCTTGCTTAGATAAACTTACGAGTGTATTAGATGAGATTTTGCATTTAAGGACTACCAAACTAGAGTGTATCAGCAGAGAAAAGGCTACTTGCATTTTATTATTTAACTTATTATATTTTTTTTTAAGGTACCTCAGTTTTTTTAACTTTTCCACTTTTTTATTTCTTTTATTCTTATTCTTTATGATTAGGTTATTTATCAATTATTTTAGGTCCATTGATATTCTGAGGCTTATAAAGAGGAGGCTTTTTAATAATATGTGATGCAATCTTATGCTTGCTATCCATTTATCCATTGAAAGGACAAGAATCGCATTTACCAAGAATTTTATCATTGACAATGTACATGTTAAGTTAAGGTAATTTACATTCTAAATAAACAAAATATTACTTGGACAGAGGATATATTTTTCAATAAACCGATCAAGAGTTTTAAGTAACTCTTCGTCAGAGAAACTTCCTTGAATAATATAAGAAGTGTTAACTTTAGCAGTTTTATTAGATTTATTTTCCGAAGACTTTTCGATAGTCTGTGAAGCTTTTTCATATCCAAAGAATTTTAATATATAAGTTTCATCAGTTCTGAGACTTTTAGCAACATCAGGTAAGTTAACAATATTAGTTTTGATACCATTACCTTTACTTTAGATTTTTAATTGCATTTTTGGCATTCTATACCGATAGTTATTATCGACTACTGTAGATGGAATATTCAACATTTTGTTAATTTAAATTATTATATTTTTAAAAATAAGAGATTTTCTTTTATATCATAGATCTATTAAATAATAAGAAATAAACTGTTTCAGCAATATATAAAATAGATATTATGATTCTATTTATTTTTCTGTTCAGCAAACGATATAATATAATATGATAAGAACAAAAGCATTCGTGAAGATATATTTTTGTAATTACTATAAGACACTTAATGTTGAGCAAGATGCATAGATTAATGAAATTAAGAAGAAGTTTTTATAGTTGGCTAAGAAGCATCATCCGGATACTGCTGAAGTATAATCTGAATAATTTTCAAAAATAAAATTGGCTTATGATACTCTTCGTGATCCTGAGTTAAGAAAGCAATATGATTATTAGCTTATCCATGGAAACCCTACTACTAGACAAAAATCTCATTTTTATTATAGTTAGCCTGAATATGATGGTGCTCATTAGATGAAGATTCAAGCACTAAATTCTATCTTTAAATTTGGATTGTTAGTTTTAACAGGTTATATGTTAAGCCAATACTTTAAGCCAATGACTGAACATGAGATCCGTCGGCAAAATATCATATTATCTAATGAAAACATTGACAGTTCTCCAGGAGTACAAGAAAAAAGAAGAAAAATGTTAATGAAATAAATGTAATAAAAAAAAATATCATCAAGAGTAATCGAGATAAAATCCTCAAACTGTGCAGTAGAGACCACAAAAGCTAAAAATACTCGAAAAAACAGCATCGAAGCTATTCCTGGTGTTAAAAAATAGAAATCTTTGGTACCCTATGTACCCAAATAATAATATATGTGATATTTTAGTATTATAAATACATTTATTTATGAATCATTTGCTGGTTTTTCTTCTCTTATCTTCTCTTGCTTGTTTCTATTCCAAAATGTTTAAGTGGAGACCATCTCCTTCTGGGAGAGTAATTGAAGATTTCTTATCTCCGACTACAAATGCATTTTCATAACGAGTAGCATAGGTCTTTCCGTTAGCATCTTTAATGTGAGCAATATCGAAACTGCCCAAATGTTTTTCAACGTGAAGTAAAGTTCCGACTCTACCGATGTTGTTACCTCCAGTAAGATATACAAGTTTTCCAGGTTCGTTTTTAAACCAGGTTGAAATTACATTCTTTTCCAAGTCGAATTTGATGGTATCACCTTATTGGATTTCAGGATGAGGGAATCTAATGGTTCTTCCATCGTGAGTAACAATATAAGGAATTTTGTTAGCTCCAACTGCTCTAGTCTTTACTTTCAAAAGTTTAAATTTAGCTTCAGCATCTTTAACTGGAACTAAAGTGAATCGACCTTTAACATCATACAACATTCTGTAATGTTCATTAGTCTTGACAACAGATAAGACATCCATAACTCCAACTGGGAATTTAGCATCTCTTCTAATTTTATTGTCAACTCTGAATCCAGCTTCTTTGTCCATAGTTACTAGAGTTACTTCACTTGATGTAAGAGCAAGATTTAATTTTTTTCTGAATAAAAATATCTATACCTGATGATTATAGATAATGGGAGACATTATCTAAGTCTGTGTGGTCCTTGACTAGGTCTAACTGTGAAAATTCCTCCCATCTTGGATAAAAGCCAAGATCTAGGGGTGTTAATTCTCTTCAAATGTTTCTTAGGTCCTCTTGCCATGAATGGTTATTATAATATCTAAATATTATTTAATTGAATATTTTTTTATAATCATTTTACCTCATAAATAATATCAAATAAATAAAATGAAAAACAGGCTCATAAAGAATTAGTGTGGGGTTGTTTACGAAAACCTTAACTTTTTCTAGCTTACAATTCGAGTAAAATTTTTTGATGCTCTAAATATTTTTACAGATTTAATGAATTTCTTTCTTGGAGAGATCCAACACGCTCTAACTCCTTATCAAAATTACTCTGTAAGTAATCTACCTTTTGATTGTTGATAGAAATTCTTCTCCATTATTTGGCACTTGTTTCTGGATCAATCTCAAATAATCTTTATTTTTTAATGATCTCCTAATTCTATGTAATTCCTAGTTTTTAATTAATGGCCTTTATTTTATCTTCAATATCTCTTTTTGCTTTGAGAAGGGTTAAACCGACGAGCTTATTTCCATCTTTTTTATTATTTTCATGTGGGTTTTCCAGATAATTTTGAATGCTATCATACAGACTTATGTTTTTGTTGAGTTAGTTAATATTCTTATATGAGGATTTTTGACTTAAACCTTTTGGAGCTTCACTTTTATCTTTTGATCTCTTTATCTACTTCCTTGCACTTTGTTGTTCTTTTCTAGCATCTCTATAATATTCATTAGCAACAGCTTAATCATGAGGGCTTGGATTAATTTGCTCTCGTACAGTTTGTTTTCTTTTCTGGAGATACTTGTTTTAAGAGGACTGATCCCTGTATTATTTAACTCTTCTCTCGTATAGAGATTAATTTCTTGGTTTAATTTATCTTTTAATTTTATTATCGTTTGCTGGTTATTTATTCCTTTGAGTAGGGGGATTATTTTTTTCATTCTATCTTCTCAGCTTATGCATCTTTATTATCTCTTTGTTTTGATTTATTTTGGCTTAGAAATCTAGATCATCAGAATCATTATCATTTTATCCCTAAACATTGTCCAAATGTCGCATTTCCCCTAATACTAAATTCAACTTTTCCCTGACTTCCTTAGCAAAGGCAATTTTATTTTTTAGTTAAAAATTTTATTTATCTTTCTCAGTTTAGTTCGGTATCGAGAAATCATTCTAAGTTTGTGAAATTGTTGGTAAGATTAATTTCTATTTTTGTGGGTCTTATTTCCGAGATTTTACTTATCCACGGGATTGGAGTTTTCTAGGAATAGTTGGTAGACTCACAATTTAATTGTTTAGATTCCCATTTTATGATTTATGCTCATTGACTGACATCTCCGAGGTTGTTTCGAACATTAATTAGTAATGAATAGTAAAAAATTAGAAAATAATATTGATGCAGTTATATAAATAAATATGTGGAAATATAATAACTTCTGATAGACAAATAAATTAACATGAAATAAAAAAATAAATATAAGTATTCCAATAATAAAAATAAAGTAAGAACTTATAAATATTATGAAAAATTGATAAAATATCAATGACCTTGCCTATAATTGAAGGTACTATTTGTTATTATTATATTAGGGATATTCGTTATCACTTGTTTGTGAAGGTGTTTATCTCCTTTTTGGGGGAATGCTGCGATAAATGGAAGTTGTCCTGTTGATTGCCATACATCTCCTTACTATTCTGTTATTTATTATGTGTTTAGGTTTGTGAGTTTTCGGTAATTCTTTTTTGATTTCGGGCTGCGGACGTTGTAGATTCTGTTGTTATATTGCTCAGGTTGAATTTGATGAGCTGATTCTTGATCTTAATCAAGTCTTTATGGAATTATGTTGTTACTTCCATAGTTATAAAAACCTGCTTGAGTTTTAGTCTGCGCTTATCTATTTAAAACTTTATCCAAACTAATTCTTCTCGTAAATTACTTCTGAGCAATCTTCGTATTTATTTTTCCCCTACCCACCGACTTGCTTGTGTTAGAGTTATTAGTAGCAGTAGAATTAGTGGAAGCGTAGCTAATAGGTTTATTACCAATAAAATTATCTTATTTCTTTTTCTTACCAATATTAAGTTTCTGCACTTTAAACCCACCAAAAA
>ERZ724506.772-NODE-772-length-11122-cov-8.418813_pt1 | contig 11122 bp, 5 predicted proteins | sample MGYA00376039_ERZ724506 | MGnify/ENA primary metagenome ERZ724506 (study PRJEB28724, sample SAMN07190887) | wastewater metagenome | isolation source: effluent of sewage treatment plant in Hong Hong | place: USA: Christiansburg, Virginia | collected 2016-03-01 ... | reverse complement strand
ATTTTTTGTTTAAACTAAGTTGATAGTCTTCTTATGAAAATTCTTCTTTTTTCTATGCATTCTAATCACTTAAATTGCTGTCTCATTTTTAATCAAGCCCAATAACAATTTTATGTCCAGGTTTGAGATCATATTACAAATTTTAGTTAATTTCGTATTTTTTTGTTTTATTCATCTTAATTTAATATTATTCTTATATGGAGCTATTAAAGTTAAATGCAGTAACTCAATCATGGAAAACCATTCCTACCCACGCAGTTCTATTGTCCTTACTAACTGCTTTCAGAGCATAACCTCTTGAAGAGTCTGAGCATTTAATAATGTATCCTTAGTACTCAATAGGAATATCAGTATCCATATAAAGACTATTATCTTTATTAAAAAACTCAAGCCTAAGAAAGACATCATTTGCAACAATATTTAATTTTCCTTCCCAAATTTTCTCTCTCCAATGATCAAGAAAATGGTTAATTGTTTGCATTGTATTTGAGAGCCTGAACAAAGTTACTCTTTCCTCATTAAAAATAAGAAGATTATTCATTATATAAAGAAATTATATTATTTATATAAATGTCTCAGCTAAGCAACAAAACTTTTATTTATGAAAAAAATATTGTCCCAACAGAGTCTACTTTCCAAGCCTTCAGAAACACATAAGGATACCAGCTGAACTACAAGGATTTAAACCAAACTTATTCAAAAGGCTTTGCAGTTGGGAAGCCTTACAATAATTTCAAAGAAAAAAACGAATATTATTGAAATTTGCCAAGATTTGAAAAAACAAAACCTAAAACCCAAGAGCATAACAAAATTAAAGAAATTGATATTCCTGTCTTTGTTGATTAGCATAAGGATTTTGTGAGTAAAAACAAACAAGAATATAAAGGATATGCCAAAAGTTAAATGAAAAAAGTTAAGAATTTGGCCAATAATAAAAAAACAAATCAAATTGAATAGAAATATTAAAAAGATTTTCTAAAAGGCAAACTGCCAAGAATTTATCACGATCTTTGATTGACAAGAGATTAAAGAGTGAAAGCACAACAAGAGTATGAAGAAGAATAGTGAAGATTGTATATAGAGGAGTAGTTAAAAATAAATTAGCAATAAGAAAGCTTGCTAAAGACACTCGAGGAAAAGAAACAGGAAATTCTTTTTGACTATGAAAAGAAGGCTCATCATAAAACATGCAATAGTTTGATAGAGAAACAGAAAAAAGAACTTTAAGAAAGAATATTAAACTCTTTGGAGAAAGATATTCTTGCTCTCAAAAGACAAAATGTTCAAATCAGATGTTAATAAATTATATATAAAATTCATAAGATTAGTTTTGTTCTCAAAAACTAAAGAGAATATTAATTGCATTTTAAAATATAATAATATTATACATTATTTATTAGGTGCTTTTTTATCAAGAAAATCAAGGCTGAACTCATTAACGTTTATTGGCATATCATTTGGCATTGGTTAATAAAAATTATTATTGTCCACAGGATAGTTTTACTAGGGATTAGGATTATCTAAGCTGTTGAGAAATTTGCTTAAGTTCTAATTTGGATTATTAGGAGCTATTGGGTAAGCTTAGACGTAGGGGACCTAGGCATTTATTGGTTTATCTTAATATTAAGGTGCTGGCGCATTTTGAAATTAATTTGCTTATGGTTGCTACTTAAATTATTAGTCTTAAAGATTTGCTTGAGGATATTGTAATTATTATTGTTGGTTTGATTGTTAATAAACTTATTGAGGAATAAATTATTAATACTATTATTGTCCTTAATTATTAAAGAGCTATTATTATTGTTGTTAATTATAGTTATAACCAACATTATTAATAGGCATATTTTTAGGAGTCAAATCTTTAAGCTACTAATCAAAATTAAACTACTTTTAGGGTGAAGGTTGTTTATTTTATTAAAGCTCGGGATAAGAACCACCTTATTAATTCTAAGCAAAATAAAGCTAAGGCCCTTATGGCATTTTAGTCTCATCGAATCCAGGCTGATTTCTTATCTCTTAAGGAATCCTGCCTTGACCTTTTATATAGTCCTTGAGAACCAAATCATATCTTGTCAAAAACTCGTCCAAAAAGTTTAAAACTACTTGTGGCTTTGGCATCTCATGAAAATATTTGTCCTAAGTATCTTAAGGCACTAGTTTATAATTATTTCTCTAGACATAGAAAGCATTTCCCATATAAGTTTTTATGAAGTTGCTGAAATCAGAAATCTTTGAAACATCAAGTTTCTTATATGACCACATTATGGTCTCAATATATGGATAAAGATCACTCAATAAAGCAATCTAGTTTTAATTCTGGTGCTTGCAGATTCTGTTAACATTCTCCATAAGTATTGAAATAAAGCAGCTTATCTGTTTGCAAATTTCTATATACTAGAGTTGTTATACTAGATTTACTAAAGTATATTGAATGCTTTAAAACTCCTTGGGCTATTTTCAGCACTCTTGTCTTAGCTGCTCATCTTTCTCCATCATTTCGTTGAGCTTCTTATTAGCTGCCTTATCTATAAGTTGTTTTAATTAAAATAGCTCTGAGAATAATTTTCCCTCTGTCAACTAAGGCATGTTATTGGTGGAGCTTTGCTCGGATCCCATTATAAAAAATCAATAAATTTATAGACAATATTTTTAACAATAATTATTAATAAAGTTATGAATTAAAAACTGCCAAAAACGTATGATAATATAGAGAATAAAGAGGTTATTATTTAGAGTGATTTTTCTTTAAATAATACAAAACAATAAAATATTATTAATTAGATTAATATTGGTGATGATTTTGGAAGAAAAACTAAATCTCTACCCAAAGACATAGATGTTAGTTAATAATTGAGAAATAACTATAAGGCAATAAAACAGTTGCTCAAATAAGGAAATATTTTTTAAGAAAGTTTTAAAGATAAGGATATTCTATATAAAGCTTTTAGATGAAGAATAAAAGATGATTTATTTTACTCAAATAAAATACTAGATTATGAATTCGCAAATAATTAGTAAGCAATTTTAAGCAATTAAAATTCTAAAAAAGAAATTAAGGTTTGTTTAATTATAAAGTACTTTTTGAATACCTTTATTTTTGTTTGTAAGTATTTCTAAAAATGATTTGAGGAATAATAATTCAATAATTTAGTTTATTCCTTTTTACTTGTTTTTAAGCCAAGTTTTTTAAAAATAAATGATAAAGGTTTTTAAATACCAAATAAGAATGAGATCTAATATCTTGTATAGTATTTAAATAGAGAATCAATTTTCGAAATTATGGATTAATACTAATTAAATATTGAGCTATAAATGGTGCATTAATAACTAAATAGTTGATAGCATAAAGCTAAAATAAATTCAAATATAGTTTAATAAGAAAATCTAGATTAAAAAATAAATAAAATAAAAAATAATAAAGATTCTGTATAATATGACAAATATAAATTTTATTAAATAAAATCTAAAAATGATAATAAAAAACAAGACTTAAAAACATAGTCTAAATAATAATATTAGCATAAACTAGGGCATATGTATTAAGAACAGGTCACAATTGACTATGTATTAAGCACAGTATATAACATACACAATATAAAATAATAATAAATTTTTACTATATATATTATAATGGAAATTTTTCTAACCACAAACAACAAAAACTCAGCTAAGAAACTGTTTACTAATAAAACTGATAGAAATGATCGAAGTTTTTTTGCAGACAAAGAAAACATTGGAGAGTCAGCAGATCCTTTAAAAACAGATTTTTTTTATTTAGACTAAATTGAGCCAGAGATAATAGAAGAAATATCAAAGATTAACCCTTTTGAACTAGCAATCATGAGCGCCGATATTAAATTTTATCAAATTTAAGACATAGAAGAATATGAGCATAGTTTTTAAGAGCTATTTATATAAGAGGAATATTTAAATGATATTTTCATTCAAACTGAAAAATATTAAACTTTATCAATATACTTAAGCTCGAATATGGTATACAATGTCTTGAACAAAATAACTTCTTTTTCAGTCATCTTCTTAAGCTTTGTTTTCTCTAAACTAGTTACAATATTGCACACACTAATCAGTTATTTATTTAAGCTCAATAAATTATATGGATCTATTTTAATTAAAGTTTTAGTACTTAGGAATCTCAATGCACTAACCATTATCTGGGTACTCAGTTATGAGAGATTTTTTTGTTTGTATGAGACTCTTTTGCAATTTGTCTAAAGAGTCCTCTTATTTTACATTTTCCACACTTATATTGTCTAGTTAACTTATTCTTTATTAATTATCAACTTATTTGCTTACTAGAAAGTTGCTTTATTTCTATGAACCTTCTTTTTTATGCTGTATAAAATAATTTCTCCAAATTCTTAAGTCATATGAGTATTTTTGCTCAAATTTCAAAAGCATGGAAAAATAAGCTTCTAAACTCTTTGCTCTTTATTCAATAAAAATAGGATCATCGTTAGCAAAAAATTATTTAGGAGGGAAATCAGGCATAGGCTTGTCTTCATTATTTCTCTTGAATTTTTAATGTATATTTAATAACTCAGAGTATCTTGATTATACGTATATTTCGCTGGATCCAAAATCAATTTCTATGTGATAGTAAGTAGCTCCATCTTTTTAAAAATGGTTTCTGATTTTTATCTCCTACATTACTAAATAATAATTTATATATTAAAGCAAACTATTAATAAAATTTTAGATAGTAATTTTAATTAAGTTATCTTTTATTTCTTATCAATCTTTTTAAGCAATTAGACTATTTTTATAATTGTTCATTTCATGAATAAATTTCTTAAATAGACATTATAATTAAAAAACAGCAATTTATTATTTAGTTTGAATTTCTCCCATAACTATTTTTTAATTTTTTTATTGTGTATTTTCAAAAACATAAAATCATTAAATTGAAGCCTTGCAAAAAGGACACTTATTCATTTACTGTTTAATAAAATCTACTAAACATTACTTGCACAAGCCACTATGATAGCATGGCATCATGAGTATACATTGCTAGCCTTCAAAACAAATTCAACACTGATTGAAACTATGAGACTTTTTATCAGAGTCAACTACTATTGCGTTATTTGATCTTATTTCTTGTTCAAAGTTATCCAGCTTCTAATAATATATTTAAGATATTTATTATATAGCAGTGCAGTCATTTTCTTAGAAATACTTTATACAGATTTCTTTTTTCAAAAGCTTTCTATAAATAATTTTCTCCATAAAGAATTTATACTCTTCTTTGAAAAGAATTATGCTGATTATTTAAACAATCAAGAATAAAAAATGCTGATTTAAAATTTCATTTAAAACTTCGAAGAAATTCTCTTTGGTTAAAATCTGACTTTAGAAACCATAATCTCTCTCTTGAATTATAACAAAATGAATATAGTTAAGTCCGGCAAGACCTTATCCTAAATAAAAAACAGATATTACCCATAGGGCTTTGAGTTTCCATTAGTCATTAAGCTTATAGAACAAGTTAAAAATTGAACTTAACAATAGTATAAAGACAAAAAATCCTAGAATAAACTTGTAGATCATATAAACTAAAGGTAGCATAACTAATTATCATATTGGTATGTCTAAAAATTTCTCGATTTGTAGACACACCAAAAAGCCCAAGAAAATCTCTATTGAGAAAAAAAACAAGTTTACTAGCTACTATTTAGACTATCCAAACTATTGATAAATAAATCAAGCTATAACTCCAATCGGGATGAAAGAAAGAAATACTACTCCATTCTCACATAGTATTTGCATATGTATATAGAGACAAATTAAAAATGATAATCAACAAATATCCATTAAGAAAAAAAGCTTTCTTTGTTATTTCTCAAACTCATTTTAAACTTTTAAAGTTTTTTTAAATTACGAATAACAAAGAACAGTTCTTGCAAGCTAATATAGGATAACAATAACTAAGATTTGAGAGTAGTCTATTAGTCTTTAGCTAGCTTGACAATATAGGGTAACAATCATTAAAGTTTAGAATATTATGAACAGAAAATCACTAAATAAAATTTCTTTTATATCATATATTCCATATGTATAAATTGTCTCTTTATTGTTCTCGTCGTCAAGTTCTTTTCTTTTGTGTGTTTATCATATATAGTCTGATTGATTAAGAGATATATCTTAGCCATATTCTATTCTATTAAGTAGTTAAAGATCTAAGGGCAAAAGATTGCTGTTTATTGAAGAGCTATCTGTATCGCTTCACAATACTAAGTTAGGAAAAGTAATTGGTTGGTTAAAGTTATTTGTATCCATAGAAATTGACATTATAACTGGAATTTAAATAATTATAAAATTTATTTAGAATTATATATCTTGGAGAATATTCTCATAGAATTAAAATTTGTCTTCCAAAATATTAATTTATTTTGTTTATTGTACGGGTTATAAGTTTGTCAAATCTTAATAAAACTATTATTCATTTAATTGATCTTTATTTCTCAACTGATTTTTTATTTATTTCTAATTTTTTATTAATTCCTTTATATATTTTAGTTTATGCTAAATAGAATTTATTTAAGCTTATTGTTTAAAAAAATTTATAATGATTTGCTTATGATATAAAACCTAACTAAATTTTGTATTTGATTGTTTCTATAATTTACTTTTATGTTTATTCTATGAGATTAATAAATTGGTTGTATCAGTTTTCTATTACAATACAAATTTCTATTAATTAATAAAGTCTTATTATAATAGCAAATCTTCTTCTTAGTTAGATATTTTATTTTTTAATTGTTAGTTTATTTATTCTATATTTAACAGATTTTGTTTGATATTTTGCATTTGATTGTGTTATCAAAAATAATATTATTAAAGTTATTCTTATAGCTTCTCAATAAATAAATTGAATTTAAATAATTTGTTAGCAAATTCTATGCTATATTGTTTTTGCTTTATTTTTAGTTATATGATTATGATTTCTAATTCTTCAACTTATAACTACTATTAATAAATGATTGATTTATAAAAATTTATTTTCTTTTATTATTTTATTTATTCAAAATTTCATTTTATTATTTCCATTATAAATTATAAATTATGTTCTAAGTTAGTTAGAAACTCATTCACTTATAAATTAATTATCATTATTAACATTAAGAAATATTTTATTTTAATACCTTAAATTTTTTATTAATTTGCTCTTATTAAAAGTGGTAAATAAATAAATTTTGAAACTTATTTATTTTTATCTTTAGTTTATACTCCCAATTATAATTATAGCTATTATCAAAAATATAAATAAACTTTATAATATAGACTATATTATTTATCCTAATGATTAAACATAATTAAAAATTAATCTATTACGTGCTAACAATAAACATCTTATTATTATTTACTCGATAATTAATATCTTAGTATAATAAACTCCCCGATACTTTTAAATCATTTCATAAAAAATTTCAAAAACCAATAACATATTAATAATTAATTAAAATATAAAATTATATAATGCGTAGTGCTTTTAGATAAATTGATCCAAACCTATATCAACCAGACAGATTCATTCCCAACTGAAAATCCTTAAACAATAGCTAAATTCTCTCCAAATCTTTTGTCAATTAAGAACAGGAACATTTCTTGGACCAAATTATCAAGGATCAAAAAAGACTATTAAATTTCAACAAAAATTAGTCAAATCAAAGCTCAAGTGTTTATCCCATTTAAAACTCAACAAATTTGACAAAACAAAAATCTCAAATTCAGCATACCCCTATTAAGGTTTTAGAAGCCCCTGGTCTTAGAGATGACTTTTACTTAAATTTAGTTGCTTGGGGAAACAACAACTAAATTGCTGTGGCTCTACACAACAGTCTTTATTAGTTCAATACAAATAGCAACAAAATTCAAAAGGGGCTCGTTCTTAATGACACGATCATGACTGACTCTTTTAATGAGTAAGAAGAGGAGTAGTAAAACTATATATGCTCTTTGGCATATAATGAGCATGGGACATAGCTGGCTGTCACAGATGCTTCTGGAAAACTATTTATTACAGACTCTGCAACAAATAAGGTTCTTTTAGATGAGCAGATTAACTTCTAAAGAACTGGCTCCCTGGGCTGGCAAAACAACTTATTAGCAGCAGGTTCAAAGGATAAAATTGTTTGACTTTTTGATGTAAGATAGCATAGCTTTGATCCAGTCTTTAGCTTCGTAGGACATTAATAGGAGATCTGCGGACTTAAGTTTTCTTTTGATGGAAACTTTATTGCTTCAGGAGGAAATGACAACTAGCTTATGGTATGGGATCTTTGATAAAGATGTTTACTAAACAAGCTTGGGGAACACAATGCTGCTGTGAAAGCATTGGCATGGAATCCAACATAGAGAAATATTTTGGCCTCTGGCTCTGGTACCTCAGATAGAAACATTTGAATTTTCGATATCAATAATCCTTAAGAGCTTATTAAGATGGATACTGGCTCTTAGGTATGCAATCTTACATTTGATCAAAGTGGCAAATAGTTGCTGAGTACTCATGGATACTCTTTAAATCAACTAATAACATGGGGCTATAATAAATGATAAAACAAGTTAGAGAAATAAGATCTTTTTATTGCACACAAACATTGAGTTTTATATCTGGCATCAAGCCCCTGTGGATAACAAGTTGTTACTGGAGCCGGTGATGAGACTCTTTGAATTTGGAAAGTCTTTTAAAATGAAAATAGTTTCAAAAGACAAAGCATATTGAACTCTTCCTCTTTGGGAATGAGATAAGAATTTTTTTTATTGTTATAATTTTAATAAATAATGTTTAAATTGTTTAATTTTTGAGCTTGTTTATATTCTAGTCTTTTTCTGATAATTCTACTAAATTTTGAACAATTTCTTTTAAAGGACTTTGATTTAAATTGGCATCAAATTCTACTTATATTTTATTGAGCTTTAAATCTTTATTATTTATCTAGGATATTTAAATCTTGTCTTCTTCACAGTTATAGTAGACACTTAGGGCATACCAGCCAAGTTGTTTCTTTAATCTTGTTGCAGGAATCAAAGCATATTTTCCTTTAGACACCTTTGCTTATATTTACACATCTCTATTTATCTTAATAAAGGGCTAATTAATAAGCTTTGAGCTTTCAAATTGCATGAGTTTTTTCTCATTTTTATCAAGCTGAAATATACATAGAGATAAGTAGAATTATAAACCCTCATATGGAAATCTTTAATTTTAATTAGCAACTAATCAGCCATCGCTTTGAGACAAGTTAATAAACAAATAAGTATCATCTTGCTATATGTCAATTATGTACTAAGGATTTAATACATAGTCTTCATATGCTTATTGACTATTATTAGTAGGTGTTCCACCAGAGCTATCTTCCTTCCATTCTCCATAAAGTCAAAGGCCCTTAAAATCTGATGAGAATTTCTTGCATATTGAAATGTTATCCCATATGTTAAGAAAATCTTCAAATGCCATCAAAAACGAGCCATCTTTAGACTCCAGCTTAATAACCTCATATTCTTCTTTTCATTTTTATTACAAGACCATGTTTATTTCTTTAATGTTTTTAATAAGCTCAGGTGAGTTGTCTGACCAAGCTCCATTCCACTCTATTGGATTGTCGCAGCCCCAAGGGTTTCTTATAAGGACCAGCTTTTGAATTGATATTTCAAATATATCTAGCAATCCATATGCATGTCCAGCAAACAGTCCAATAAACTCTTCATCTCAATATACTTTTCCTTCTCCTCTTTAGTTCGGTGACTATAGTATGGAACATCCAAGCATGGATCCATTTAACATCTCTTTCTCAAGTCTCCTGAAAAACATATCTTTTGGCTCATTTATTTTCTCATCATAATTTTAGCCTTTTTTGGCGATTTTTATCTTTTCCGATACAAGCGCAGACATATCAACTAATCCATCATCAAGCTGCCCACCAACTAATGATTAATAACACCCATGTAGCTTTGCGTAGGCTTTCTCTAAAATTGGAACCCAAAACTCGTTTTTTTCTTTGCACTTTCCGAAAATAATTTAAGGTCACTCTAAGTTGGTAGAGTAACAAGGCAACTGGTCATCCACTAAGACATAAATCCACTTCATATTTTTAAAGAATCTAAGGACATAAATGCCATACTTGGAGAACTGATGAAAAATATAAGGATATACACCTTAAACAAAATTCTCTAACGATGAAGATTTTTAGCCTTTTTGAGGTTTTGTATAAAAAAGCTTATCATCTTCTGCTAATACAGAGAGTCCTCCAATAAACCAACAGTCTCCAAGCTAACCTTAAATAACATCATTTGAGCTTGCTCCATCTTAAAGAAACACTGGCTATAAATCCTAAGAAATAATCTCAGTTCTAATCCATGTAACATCCTCTGGCTACACCCCTCCTGGGGTTACTTAGTCATAGTATATAGATTTTTATCCAAGAGGATCCTCAGTAGTTGGTCCAAATTCAGGATCCTGCCATTTGTCAATATTCTCTTAACATTGGAAGGCAATCTCTAAACAATATTTAATACACGCAGTCAAGTCCAGGAATATTGTTTTTCTATTACTAAAATAATGTTGAGAGTTTATTTGATAATTTTCTAATTTTTTGTATAATTTTTATAGGTCATACCTACTATTGTTTTCCTATAACTTTATTGTCTACAATTTCATGGTATTAAGCATTGTTTGCTTGAGAGTCATTTTTAAAGTATTTTAATATTATGAGAGATTTTATATCACAAATTCATTAAACTCCTTTTTATCAATGACAGTGTCTTAGTCTTAATTTATATGATTGAATAGTATGAGTATTTCTTTTGCTGTGATTTTTTTATTAATTTATTAAATGACTAACTAAAATTAGATGAAGTTTAAAGAGTCATATTATTTAAAACTTTCACTTAGAATTTCTTTGAATTTTATAGAGGTAACAAGGTCTATTCCATGCATTAGTTTTTCTATAATAATATTAAGCTTTTCATCTAGAGACTAATCATCATTTATGTATTAGGTTTTAAGCAAGTTTTTAGGATTTAAATTCTCAACTTCTTATAAAGGATATAATTTAAGTATTTATATAATTTATTGGGGTTTGGGGTTTGGGGTTTGGGGTTTGGG
>ERZ724506.770-NODE-770-length-11135-cov-10.120668_pt1 | contig 11135 bp, 9 predicted proteins | sample MGYA00376039_ERZ724506 | MGnify/ENA primary metagenome ERZ724506 (study PRJEB28724, sample SAMN07190887) | wastewater metagenome | isolation source: effluent of sewage treatment plant in Hong Hong | place: USA: Christiansburg, Virginia | collected 2016-03-01 ... | reverse complement strand
GCTGGGGGTTTGGGGTGCGTGAATTCAAGAACGCAGTTTTTGCACCACACTGAACAAAGCAACGGCGAATCCACCGGCTACTACACCGAATAGGCCGTTCGCTACCGCGCCCGTGAGTCCACCCAAGGCGGGCAAACTTTCAATCGCGTGGTGCAAAGGGGGGATGCCGTGCGACAAAATGCCGCCGCCCACCATGAACATCGCCGCTGTTCCGACGACGGTCAGGGTTTTCATCAGCCACGGTGCGAAGGCGATCAAGCCCGCGCCGATTTTGCGCAATACCGCCGCGCCCGCGCCCTGCGCCCGCATCCAGTACAGCCCCAAATCGTCCAGCTTGACGATGGCGGCTACGAAGCCATAAACCCCGACCGTCATCAAAATCGAAATGCCAACCAGCACGGCGAGTTTGTCCATGAAACTGGCGGCAGCCACGGTTCCGAGGCTGATCACCACAATCTCGGCGGATAAAACGAAATCGGTGCGGATTGCGCCTTGAATTTTTTCTTTTTCAAAGGCCACCAAGTCCACCGTGGTATCGGCAGCAGCGGCGTGGATTTGTTTTTCCGATTCAGCCACTGCTTCGGCGGAATGCAGCCATTGGTGGGCGATTTTTTCAAAGCCTTCAAAGCACAAAAACAAGCCACCCAGCATCAACAGCGGCGTAATCGCCCACGGTGCGATCCAGCTAATGAACAATGCCGCCGGAACCAAAATCACTTTATTGACCATCGAACCTTTGGCAACCGCCCACACGACGGGCAATTCGCGCTCGGCACGCACACCGCTGACTTGCTGGGCATTGAGTGCCAAATCATCACCCAACACGCCTGCGGTTTTCTTGGCGGCGATTTTGGTCATGGCGGCGACATCGTCCAACAGCGTGGCGATGTCGTCGAGTAGGGTTAGTAAGCTAGCGCCAGCCATAGCGGGTTAGGCTGCGTCCAGCACTTCGACGGCGTATCCTTCGTCGACGATGATTTGCATCAGCTCCGCACGGGGCAGTTCCGAATCCACCACCACGCGGTTCGCGGTACGGTCTAGCGTCAATATCTGGATATTTTCATCGGCATCCATCAAGGCATTGCGAACGGCTTTCTCACAATGGCCGCAGGTCATTCCGGTGACGATAAAGGAGTGCTGCATACGTTGTTCCTTGGTTCATGGGGTGGCTGCGGCTGCCGGTGCGGTGACCGTGCCACTCAAAGGCGGATCGGCAGGCGGCAAGGCGGCGGATGCGTCCACGGGCGTGACGGCTGGTTGCTGCGGTGCTTGTGGTGATGTGGGTTGTACGGGTTGCACTGGTTGCACTGGCTGCACTGGCTGTACGGGTTGAGCCGGTTGTGCGGGGGGCGTTGGCTGCGCTGCCTGCTCGTACACCACACCGGGTTGGGGGATGTTGCCTTTGCCGATGCGTTTGCTGATGAAATGCGCCAGCACATACGCAATACCCTTGAGGTTGTCGCGCAGCCAGATGGCTTGCTGTTCGCAGGTCAACTCACCGAATTCAATCAGCAGCTCGGCATCGGAGGTGGTGGTGTATTTGTAGCCGTAATAATTGCGCAGGTCGGGCGTAAAGTTATCGGGCATCCATTTGAAGGGCCAGTATTGCGAATAGAGCGCCTTCCATGCCGCCGCTGCGGGACGGTCAGAAGGGTTTTTATAACCGATCGATGCACCGCTGCGGCAGGGCGAATCCGAACCATCAAAATGGAGAAAAACCGCGATTTTGACTTGGTACGTATCGTCTTCCAAATACGCCCCTTTGCGAATCACTGACACTCCGGCTTCCCGCAAAATACGGGTGGTTTCATCGGCAATGATGGGAGTCCATTTGATTTCTGCGCCCCATTTGGACGATGTTCCGGTAGAGCCTGTTGTTCTCCCCTCATGCCCTGCCTGAATCAATACATCTGCTACTTGCATTTTTCTCTCCACCTTGAAAAAGCGTACATTGTGCAGCATAAGAGGAAGACCGCACGAATCCCCCTTGGATTTCTACCGGTTTCAGCGGCGGTCGATACCACGCTATGGTGATTAGCCGCCCACATCCTGCCAGTTATCAATCGCGGCAAGGGCGATTTTCATTTCAGTGCTTTTACCTTTTGCAGGAAGGTTCTCGCGGTAAATCAGCGTATCTTCTTCCAACTGAAAATCTTCCGCAAACCCTTTTTGAATGGTTTTCATCCGCGCGATTTTCCCGTTTTCCACGTCCATCACCGCCGCGCACGTAATGGGGCCGCTGCCGTAATCGGTGGTCAGCCATTCCTGCGCCACCAAAAACCGCCCATCGGCTGACCACTGCAAACAGTCGCCAAAAATCCGATTCGGAATTTCTCGCCCGTCAATCCAAAGCACAAAATACGCGGGCCCAAAACGGATTTCTCCGGCAAAGCGGAGTTCGGCGCGGGGGGTGGGGGGAGAAGTGGGCATTGTTTTCAGGTTCAATGTAAAAAATCATTCTAACGACTGCCAGCCGTTAATTTTCAGCTATCAAACCAATAGCAATTCCCCGTTCCCCTGCCCCGCCGCCTTCCGCGCTTCCACGTTAATCGGCGCACGCAGGCGGTAATCGGGCATATATTGGGCTAATAACGCGCGGTAATGTTCGGTGGGATTTAATCCGCGTTCGGCGCAAATATAATGAAACCAGCGGTTTCCGATGGCGACGTGGCCGATTTCTTCTTCTAAAATTAAACTTAAAATCTCCGCGCCCTTTTTATCGCCGGCAGATAATAATTTATCGCGCACGGCGGGCGATGCGTCTAATCCCCTTGCTTCCAAGGTGCAGGGAACGAGCGCGAGGCGGGTTAATATATCGTGTTGGGATTTTTCCGCCGCGTCCCATAAACCCTTGTGCGCCGGAAAATCACCATATTGATAACCCAGAGCTTCTAAATGATCATTTAATAATCGAAAATGCTTGGCTTCTTCCTGTGCTACCCGCGCCCAATCTTGGTAAAACGCTTTCGGTAAATTGGGAAAGCGCCAAATAATATCCAACGCCAAATCAATTGCATTGAGTTCGATATGTGCGATGGAATGGAGCAACGCCGCCCGCCCTTCCACCGTATGCACCGAGCGTTTGGGAACTTTCAGCACCGACACCAGCTCGGGGCGTTCCAAACGGCAGGGCAACAGGGCGGGCGATGGAAAAATACGTTCCGGCACGACCGCCTCGGCTGCGCAGGGCAGGGCATCGGCCGCCGCGCATTTGTCGGCGGGGTGGCGGTGTTGCAGGGCAATGAGGGCGCATTCACGCATGGCTGGCCCCTTGCGTTTTACACGGATTGGAACAAATCGGGGTCAGAATCCGAATTGGGGGCGGTGGTTTCCGGTTCTACTTCAAAATGCTCTTCAGCGGGTTTACTCACCTTTTTCCGCACGGTTACTTTCACGGTTTTGGGGGCGGCTTCTTCGGATTCGGGTTCGGGTTCCGATTCTGCTGGTGGTTGCTCTGCCACCGGAGCAGCTTCGGGCGCGGGTTCCGATGTCAATTCCAATTCTGGTTCCAATTCCGGTTCGGGCGTGGATTCGGTATCGACAAAATCCGCTGGTTCGGTCGATGCTTCAACCACCGCGTTTGATTCGTTTGACTCATTTGATTCGCTGCGTTCGGGCGGGAACAGCAAGGCATCCCATGCGGCTTTGACCGATGGCAGGTTCGCCACCGTGGTATCGCGGGTGAAAATGGTGATGAGGTTGTTGTAAAACGTGATGTCCATCTTCCACGCGGGGACGTTCAAACCCAGCACGGTGGGGTTGTAGCCATCGGCGGTGGGGGCGCAACGCATGGCACGTCCACGGAACAGGCTGTAGAGTACGCGGAAGACCGTATTACCGTCGATATGGTTGCGCACGATTTTCTCGGAATCGCCAATGCGCCACGCCAAATTCCGCAGCGGCATCGAATCGCCCATCGGCCATGAATTGATTTCTCCTTCGAGGCTATCGTAAATGCACTGGCGCTCAAACGGGTTGGGCATCGGCACTTTCATCTTGCTACGCGCCCATTGGCGGTATTGCTCGGTCAACTCTTGAATGCCATCCGGCAGCTCGTTGGGCGTGGCAGCGGCGGGGGGGGCGGGCGTGGTGTCGTCCGTGGCAGGAGCGGCGGTCGATTCGCCCGCAGGTTGGGCGGGGTAGATGGAATACAGGGGGTATTCGGCATTTTCCAGCCGAATTTTTCCGGTTTGCACTTGCTCCAAGCAGAACGCTTTGAGTCCGCCATACTGTGCCTTGACGTTGAAGGTCGGGAACAATTCGCGCATCCGCGTACCCACCGCTGCCGCCAGCGTGGGCTTGCCTTCGGATTGCAGGCTGTGAATGGCGGTGAGCAGACGCTCGACATCGGTCATATTCGCATTGGCTTCGGCGGAAATGGGTTCGATGCCGCTGCCGTTGCCAGTGTGCAGGGGGTGGTGATGGTGTTCCGAATCCGTATCCAGCATCCCTCCTTCGTGCGAGGGGTGGACGACGGGCGTAGGGGGAATCACGATTTCGTCATGGAAGACAAAAATATCGCACGCACTGCGGTAATCTTTGTTCACCAGCACGCGCGAAGGGCCGCAGCCGATCACGATTTTGCCCATTTCACGCAGGTGATTGAAGAGCGGCAAAAAGTCGCGGTCGTTCGACATCACCGCAAAATGGGTAATGTCGGGGCGTTGGTAGGCGAGTGCGATGGCATCAACCGCCAAGCGAATATCGGCGCTGTTTTTGCTGTGGGAGGTAGGGCTGTGGGGGATGTCTTCGTGCGTGATGTGATTTTCTTTCAGCATCCGCCGAATTTGGTACGGCACGAAGCGGGCGGGCAGCACCATCACATCGCCAAATGAACGCCGCACAATCGGACGCGCCAAGCCAGAGAGGTGGTTCATGATGGGCGTAATGTCCACCGGAACCTGCATATCGTCACAGTAGCCCGCGACATTTTCAATATCCACAAAGACCGCCATCCGCGCCGTGAGCGGTGGGGTGGGTGAAGGGGGTGTAAAAGGAGAGGAAATTTGAGCCGTTGTTGTTTGTGTCGTATCCAACATGATGAATGGTCTGTACCCGCAAAAATAAAAAAGAAAAAATCAGAATAGGGTACGTAGTGTATCGGTCAGGCTTTTCCATTGCGCCCGAACGGTCGCCAGATTTCGCGCTTTGACGTGCCCATAGCCCCGAATTTGCATCGGCAAACGCGCCAAGGTCAGCATGGTGTCGCGTTGTGGTGCGGTGCTTTGCGCAAAATGCGGCAACAGCGCTTGGATGGCGGCTCGGTATTCCTGAATCAACGCACGCTCTTCGCTGCGCTCGGCGGTGTAGCCAAACATATCAAAAACCGTACCACGCAATCCGCGTAAGCCCGCCAGCAACCGGAATGCCGTTTGCATCCAAGCTCCATAACGGCGTTTTTGCAAGCGCCCTTGGTTATCGCGCTTGGCGAATAGCGGCGGCGCGAGGTGGTAATTCAGCGTGAAATCGCCTTCAAATTGGGTTTTTAAGGATTCCAAAAACGCCGAATCGCTATGCAGCCGCGCGACTTCGTATTCGTCTTTGTACGCCATCAAATGAAACAGGTTTTGAATCACGGCTTTGGTTAAATCACCGTCACCATCAACCACCCGCACGGTTTGGATGAAATCGGCGTATTCGTCGGCATATTTGGCATTTTGATAAGCGGTTAAAAAGGCGATGCGCTCCTCCAACCCCAGCGGCTGCGGCACGGCTTGCAAGGGCGGATTATCCGCAGCATCAACCAAGCCCAACGCCGCGCGGCGACCCCAGATAAACGCGGCTTTATTCGCTTCCACGGCAACGGCATTCAATTCCATCGCGCGGAAAATCGAGGCTTGCTGCAACGGAATCCACCCCTTTTGCCACGCAAAACCGAGCATGACCGGATTCGTAAACAGGCTATCGCCCAACTGGTGCATGGCGATGGAATCGGCATCCAACACACCACAATCGTCCGCGCCCAGCATTTGAATCAGGGTATCGCGGCATGATGCGGCGGGATTTTTCCATTCCGTATCCGACACAAACGCCGCCGTCGGTGCGCCGTGGGCATTGAGCGCGACATGGCTACGCCCCGCACGAATGCGCTGCATGGTTTCGGGCAACAGCGTGACAATCGGGTCGCAGCCCAGCACCAAATCCGCCGCACCCATGCCGACGCGCGTGGTGCGAATCGCATCTTGCGTGGGCGCAATCAGGATATGGCTCCATGTTGCGCCGCCTTTTTGCGCCAAACCCGCCGCGTCTTGCGTGACGATGCCTTTTCCCTCGCAATGCGCCGCCACGCCCAATAATTGCCCCAGCGTGATAACGCCCGTTCCGCCCACGCCCGCCACCACCATGCCCCACACCGATTCCAATGGCGCAATCACGGGGTCGGGCAGCGGCTGGTTCAGCACCGATAACGAGAGGTTTGCCGATTTGTCCTTCTGCCGCAAACGCCCGCCCTGCACCGTGACAAAACTGGGGCAGAAACCTTGGATGCAGCTGAAATCCTTATTGCAAGTGCTTTGGTTGATTTGGCGCTTGCGTCCCAGCGGCGTTTCCAGCGGTTCGATGCTGATGCAGTTGCTGCGCACGCCACAATCGCCGCAGCCTTCGCACACCAGCGGATGAATTACCACGCGCTGCACGGGTTCAACCAGCGTGCCGCGTTTGCGGCGGCGGCGTTTTTCCGTGGCGCAGGTTTGGTCGTAAATGATGATGGTCGTGCCTTGAACGGTGCGGAATGCTTTTTGAATCGCATCCAATTCATCGCGGTGATGCACGCCCACACCGTGCGGCAGTTGGATGTGGGCATATTTCTCCGGCTCATCGGTCACGACTACGGTTTTGATAGCACCCTCGGCAAGCATGGCGTGCGCTATCTGCGAAACCGAGTGTCCTTCGGGGCGCTCGCCGACCTTTTGTCCGCCCGTCATGGCAACGGCATCGTTGTACAGAATTTTGTACGTGATGTTCACGCCCGCCGCGATGCTTTGCCGAATCGCCAAAATCCCGCTGTGAAAATACGTGCCGTCGCCCAAATTGGCAAAAACGTGTTTTTCCTTGCTGAACGGCTGCTGCCCGACCCACGGCACGCCCTCGCCGCCCATTTGCGTGAAGCCGATGGTGTTGCGATTCATCCAAATCGTCATGAAATGGCAACCAATCCCCGCCATCGCCCGCGAGCCTTCCGGCACTTGCGTGCTGGTGTTGTGCGGACAGCCCGAACAGAACCACGGTTTGCGTTCAAAACCGCCGCTAACGCACGCTGACTGTGCAGGTGTAGCTCCTAATTCAATAGCATTCTTAATCGCAATATCGTTGGCAAAATGCGTTTTCAGTATCTGCTGAATTGCCTCGGTGATAAGCGCTGGATTCAAATCCGCGTGCGCCCGCAACACATCTTTGCCGTGAATTTGGGGATGACGACCATCGTCGGCGCGTTTCCAGTCGTACAACTCTTCGCGCAGTTGGGATTCGATAATCGAACGCTTTTCTTCCACCACCAAAATATGCTCCAAGCCGGTGGCAAAGTCGCGGATGTCCAGCTCTTCCAACGGCCACACCACGCTCACTTTGTGCAGCCGAATGCCGAGGCGATTGCACGCCGCATCGTCTAAACCGCAATCGAGCAGCGCTTGCCGTGTATCGTTATACGCCTTGCCGCTGGCGATGATGCCGAAGCGGTCGTGCGGGGTCGAAATCGCGTTGTAATTGAGCCGATTCGCCCGCAAATACGCCAACACTGCCGGCCATTTCTGCGTGAGCAGCCGTTCTTCTTGCACCAACGCCGTATCCGGCCAGCGAATGTGCAAGCCATCGGCGGGCGGAGTGAAATCCGTGGGAAGGTTGATGTGTACGCGGTCGGGATCAACCACTACGCTGGCGCTGGATTCGACAATCTCCTGAATCGTTTTCATGCCGACCCACACGCCCGCAAAGCGGCTGAGGGCGAAGGCGTGCAAGCCCAAATCCAAAATCTCTTGCACCGAGGCGGGGAAGAACACCGGAAATCCGCACGCCATAAAAATCGGGTCGCTTTGGTGCGCGGCGGTGGAACTTTTGGCGATATGGTCATCGCCCGCCACCGCAATCACACCGCCCCACGGGGTTGTGCCTGCCATGTTCGCGTGCTTGAAAACGTCCGAGCAACGATCCACACCGGGGCCTTTGCCGTACCAAATCCCAAAAACGCCGTCATACGCATTGGTATTCGGCGGCGCAAAACCGAGCTGCTGCGTACCCCAGAGGGCGGTGGCGGCAAGCTCTTCGTTCACGGCGGGGCGGAACACGATGTGGTGGGCTTGCAGGTATTTTTCGGCTTTTTGCAACAGTTGGTCGTAGCTTCCAAGGGGTGATCCTCTATAGCCACTGATGAATCCCGCCGTACATTGACTTAAACGCTGATCGCGCACCTGCTGTAGCATGGGCAAACGTACCAGTGCTTGTACGCCACTCATAAAAACAGTGCCGCGCTCTACGGTGTATTTGTCATCTAGCGTCGTCATACATAATGCCCTCATGCTTTCGAGTATTTCTACCTTCTCTACCACTGTACCCTTTTTCGCCTTGGTGCTGTGTGGCTTTGTCGCGGCGCGGCGGGGTGTATTGCCACTGGCGGCGATTGGTGGGATGAATGCCTTTGTGCTGTTCTTCGCGCTGCCGTGTATGTTATTCCGCTTTGGTGCGAATACGCCGCTGGCGCAGTTGTTTGACCCGAATGTCGCCATCACCTACGCCTTGTGCGGCATGGTGATTGTGGCGCTGGTGATTGCCATCACGCGGCGCGACCGCATGGGTTGGAACGACGCTTCCTTTGGCGCGTTGGTGGGGGCGTTTCCCAACTCCGGCTTTATGGGCATTCCCCTGATGGTGGCGTTGATGGGGTCACAAGCGGTGGGTACGGTGATGGTCACCATCATGGTCGATATGGTGATTACGACTTCGTTGTGCATTGCCCTCTCGCGCTTGGACGGGCATTCGGCGGCATCGGCCATCCATGCGGCGAAAAATGCGTTGCGCGGCGTGTTGGCGAATCCGCTACCGTGGGCGATTTTTGGCGGTGCGGCGGTGACAGCGTTTCAGCTTGCGTTGCCGCAGCCCTTGTTGAAAACCATCGGTTTAATGGCGGATGCGGCATCGCCCGTGGCGTTGTTCACGATTGGCGCGGTGCTGGCGCGTCCCACCCCCGATTCCCATCAAGGGAGCGGACACTGGATGGAAATTTTGCCCGTAGCCGCCATCAAACTCTTTCTGCACCCGTTGCTGGTGGGGTTCGCGGGCATGGCGGCGATTCGGATGGGTGTGCCGTTGGATACTTTTACGCTCAAGGTGCTGGTGCTGACGGCGGCGTTACCGAGTGCCAGCAATGTATCGCTTTTAGCCGAACGCTTTGGCGCGGACAACGGGCGCGTGGCGCGGATCATTTTGGTTTCGACTACCGCCGCGTTCTTTAGTTTTGCGGGAATAGTAGGAATAGTTGATGCAGTGGGATTGAAGGCATAGGTATCATCTATGCCATGAAACATTTATCCCGCCGCCACTGGCTTACGCAGACTGGTGTGGCAGCCAGTACCTTGCTGGCAAGCTGTTCCACGACCTCTATTTTGAAACCCTTTGGCACGACCAGCAGCCGACTGAAACCAGATGCTGAAGCTGCTCGCCAAGCCCCGCCCGTTGCCCGTGAGTTTCGCGCGGCATGGATTGCCACGGTCGCTAATATCGACTGGCCCAGCCGCAAAGGTCTGAGTACCGAAGCGCAAATCGCCGAAATGCGGGTGATTTTGGATCGCTGCGTGGCGCTGCAATTCAATGCGGTGATTTTTCAGGTGCGCACGGCGGCGGATGCGTTTTATGCCTCGGAACTCGAACCGTGGAGCGAATACCTCACCGGAACGCAAGGCCAAGCCCCCCAGCCGTTCTACGACCCGCTGGCGATGTGGATTCAAGAAGCCCACGCACGCGGCTTGGAATTGCACGCATGGTTCAACCCCTTCCGCGCCCGCCAAACCGAAGGCAAAGGCGCAGCCGCCAACCACCTCAGCCGCACCCGTCCCGAATGGGTGAAGCCTTACGGTAAACAGTTGTGGATTGACCCGGGTGAACGCGGAGCCGTTGACCACAGCCTCGCCGTGTTTACCGACGTGGTGCGCCGTTACGACATCGACGGCGTACACATCGACGATTATTTCTACCCCTACCCCGTTCCGCACCCTAGTAACCCGAAGCAAGAATTGGATTTCCCCGATACCCCGTCGTGGCACCGTTACACCAATGCGGGCGGCTTGCTGGGGCGCAACGATTGGCGCAGAAACAATGTCGATGCGATGGTAGAACGCATCCACCGCGAGATTCACCAGATTAAACCGTGGATACGCTTTGGTATCAGCCCCTTTGGTATCGGGCGACCCGATTTGCGTCCGCCAGAAATTCAGGGGTTGAGCCAATACCACAAGCTCTACGCCAACGTGGAACGCTGGATGGCGCAAGGTTGGTTTGATTACTTAGTTCCCCAGCTTTATTGGCCCATCAACAAGCGCGAACAAGCGTTTGGCACGCTGCTGGATTACTGGCATCGGCAAAACACGCACAAGCGCCATGTGTGGGCGGGGTTGTATACCAGCAGCGTTCCGAACTGGCCGGCGCAGGAAATTGTGTCGCAAATCAACACCGTGCGGCAACGCGCTCCCGGAACAGGGCATGTGCATTTCAGCATGGTGGCTCTGTCGCAAAACCGACAGGGTTTATTCGACACGCTGAAAAACAATGTGTACAACTACCCCGCGCTGGTTCCTGCTTCGCCGTGGCTGGAAAAAGATATTCCATCTGCCCCGCAGCTTGAAATAGTGGAAGAAAACGCGAGCCAACTCAAAATCCGACTGCTACCCGGTTCGGGCAGCAAGCCCGTGGCGCGTTGGGTGCTGTGGCTGCGCTATGGCAACCAGTGGTACGTGGAAATCCACCGCAATTCGCGCCTACTGGTGAATATGGATCGGCTCACCGCCATCGCCGCCGCTGCGGTTGACCATGTGGGCAATGAATCACCGCGCAGTGCGTGGGTGGTGAATTAATTACCACCCTATTTATATCAATAAAAATGACCAAAAAAGTATTTATTAAAACCTTCGGCTGCCAAATGAATGAGTACG
>ERZ724506.769-NODE-769-length-11145-cov-5.118575_pt1 | contig 11145 bp, 1 predicted proteins | sample MGYA00376039_ERZ724506 | MGnify/ENA primary metagenome ERZ724506 (study PRJEB28724, sample SAMN07190887) | wastewater metagenome | isolation source: effluent of sewage treatment plant in Hong Hong | place: USA: Christiansburg, Virginia | collected 2016-03-01 ... | reverse complement strand
GAATAGATACAAAAAATGAAGTGTGATATATCTTAATAGTTCAACAACAAAAGATAAACCCTTTAAGAGAAAGCAAAAAGTCAAATATAATAATTAGTTCAGTTGTTGGAGAAAACAAATTAGAACAAAATTTAAGATAATTTCAGATAGTTACTCAAATAATTGACCAGTTTATTTGAGGAAAAACAGAAGTAAAAAGATTATTCGTCATTATATAATGTGCTAAATGATAAATTTGGACAATATTAGAACAAAATTGCGGAATATGAGACAAAATTAAAGGAAATTATTTAAAAGACTCGATTTAAGAACAGTAGAATATCATAACTTTCATAGAAATGCCAGAAATATTAATAAAATATTAGTTAAATAAAAAGCCAACTGGTTGAATAAACATCGAAATGTTAAGAATTAAGAGTAAGAAACTAATAATTACTTGTAAGAATAAAAGAAAATGAGGACAATAATATAAATAGAGTTGTTTAAAGTGATCAATTGTAGAACCCAAAGATAGATCCATAAATTATTCCACAGCAAGTATAGATACAATAAAATTAAAGTAAGGCTGAATAAAAAGGGTAAAAATAATAAAATGTACAGAGCAACATATAAAACAATGAATAAGCATTAAAGGAATTAAGATAAAAAATAGAAGAACAGCTCAATATCATTGGGTAGAAATAAGAGAAAATCATCAATTTATAGAATAAAATAGAATAAATAATTAGAAATAACGAAGAGTTGAAAGCTCAGGTTAGCTAAGGATAAGCGAATAGATAGCAGCAACCTTAAGCAATTGAAAACAATCACCAAGAAGATCAATTAAATAGTCTTAATAAAATTCTAAATTAATATCAAGCTAAGATAACTTAACTATAGGAACAGATATCAAAGGATAAAGAACATTATGATGCAAGTAAATCCATTTTATAGAAGAGTATGAGTGAACTTCAGGCATAAATATAAAACAAAGCTAAATAGTTATAGAATAAGCAAACAGTGGAGGAACAGTTAATTAAAAAATAACAATAATTAAACAGAGTCAATCAAAAACTAGCAGAAAGAGGGACTTAAGTATCAAACCTCAATGAGATAATAAGCAAAAAGGAGGAAATAATTAATAAAAATAATGAAGAGCATACCGCACAGTCTCGTTAAATAATAGAACTGAATAAGAAAATCTAATAATATAAAAATTAGATAATATAGTTTCAAAATAAACTGGTATCACTCAAGAATTTTACTATTAAATAGCATAATTAGAAAAGTTAAATAAAACTCAATTATTAAACAAAACTAAAATAAATCTCAAACCTTAATTAGCAATTAAATAACTATTCTAAGGAATTATAATAATAAAGAAAAAAACTATCAGTAAGTTAAGACAATAATTTGAAATTAGACTATTAGAAACAACAAATTTTAGGAGAAATTTAAAAAAAAGATAAAGAAATAGGGTAGTTAAAAGAAGATATAGAATCATTGAAAAGGGAAAAATTAGAACTGACAGGAAAAATTAAAAAGAATGAGGGCTAAATAGAGTCATTAAGGGGAGATTTGGAGATGGTTAATGCTATGAATGAATCGACAGATTAATTATATCAACAGTTATAAAAAGCCCAAAATATTAACAAAGAGCATAAGAGAAATGAATAAAATTTTAAAAACGTGCTGGGCCTGTAGCTAAATGAGGAATCTTTATAGAATTTAAAGAACCAAATGAATGAATTGAACAAAAAGATATAAAAAACTGAAAATTAATTGAAGTAAACAATCAGAGAGGGCGCTTAAATGCTAAACAGGGAACAAAATGAAAAAAATGAAACAAAAAAGCAGTTAAATTTAGAAATATAGACCAAGAATAATGTAATTAAAAAGAATGAATAAACAATATAAGCTATCAACAAAATGATTGAATAGAATAAGAAAAACGAATAAAAGTTAACTAAATAAATATAAGAGTATAAGAAAAGACTGGATGATAAAAGTAATGAGATAGGCTAAAAATAGAGAGAATATTTAAGTTTGAAGACTAAGAAGAGTGAGAATGAATAAACAGTTAAAAAAGAAATGCAGTCATTAAAAGCAAAAAATAGTAAATTGGAACATCAGTTTACAGAAACAGCATCGCAAAATAGAGATCTTAAGTAAAGGATAGAAAAATTGGAATTCGAAATTAATGAATATAAGAAATCCCAATCGGAAACTCAGAAAGAAAAATAAATCCATCTTCAAAAATAAACAGCACAAAAATAAGAAATCAAGCGATTAAATGGATAAATTGAAAAGGTCTTAGCCTAGTCTATCTAAAAAAATAAAAAATAGAAAGCAACTTATCAAAAAGAAATATCAGATAGAGAGGAAGTATTCAAACAATAAAAAACCACACTAGACAGAAGACACCAAAATGAAATATAAAAGTTAAAGATTTAAATCTCCAAAAGATAATCTAGAATAGCAGAGGCAGAAAATGAAGTTAAAAGTATCAAGTAGAAGTTGACCTAGTAGAAAAAATCTGTTGGCATGCTCAATGCTAAACTAGATGATCTCAGAAATGCTCAAACAAAACTATAAACTGCTGATAATTTAAACTCAGATCTCAAGAAGAAGATTTTAATGAAGTAATAGTAGCTAAAGAAAGCCTTTAACAACGTGAACAATTTAAAGTCAACAATTGAATAGCTGGAAGGCGGAATTGAAACATATCAAGCTTACGCAGAGGAAAAGAGCCAACAACTCGATGAAAAAAATTCAGAAATAGAATAAATTTCAATAAAACTAAAGTCACTGCAGAATTAAAATAAAGAGTTAAAAGAGAAATTAAATATGCAATACCATACTCAAACAATTTCGAATGCAGGATAGTAAGAATTAAAACTCAAATAGAGAAAAACTGTTGGGAGAAGATAAATCATTGAACCTATAAAAAGACTAATTTTATAATATTTTGACTCAGGATCAACTTACGAGCAGAAATCTAATATTTTGAGTACTCTATCTTCTGTACTTGAGTTCAATGCAAAATAGAATGAATTACTGAGAGTCTATAAGAAAACAAGATTCACAAGCAATCGAGAAGCACCACCTCAGAAAGAGGAAGAGATCGGATTTCAAAATAAGTTTTTCGAATTTCTCACAAAAAATGAATCTTGAATTATTTATATGACTGTATTTTAATGAATATACTTAAATTATTTATAATAATCTGACCTTTACAGCCAGATCAATTTAGAGAGTTATTGGTTGGATCATGAAGCTGACCCCATCATCTTTAGACGTAGGACACAGCTGTGTATCATTCTACCTTTTTTTCATCTTGTTTGGAAATATCTTTCTTGATAAACTTAGCTCCACTTCGACCTATCACTGTGATGCAAGGGCCTTATTTCTTCTTTTCTTTTTTTTTATCAAATACTTTTTATAGGTACATTGGTTTGGCTATTCTGCTTGAATAATCTTTCCTGTGCTCCTCCATGATATTGGTCAGTTCTTTTTCAAAACTTTTTAATTATTGAATTAAAGTTATTGAGTCCCCCTCAGCTTTACCTAGTTTCTATGGACTAGATGACTCTCCTCTCGTATCTTTCTCTTAAATTTTTTCTTCATACTTCTTCAGATTCTTTCTTGAAAGATATTTATCAAGCTCCTCAGAATAGTTTAACTATTTATTTTAGGTTTTCATCTAAATAGCAGCAAGTGTACCTTATTGTCCACAAAAAGAATAAACTAATTGATAATCTTCATGCTAATTTAGCTTAAGTCAGGCTCGTACTCATCAAATATTTCCAATATTTCGTATTATTAGAGCATGGGAATGTACTTGCATTTCGATAAATACTATTTGAATTTTACTAGAACTAAAAATCTTTCATTTTTCTTATTTACTTTTTTCGAATCCAAATATCCAATGCAAGCCTAGAATATCTGGCAAAATGTATGGATAACTCCAACTTCATTGTTTTGTATTTTGAAAGTATTTTAGAGTGTAGAGAAAAGCAAGGACCTTTCAACTATCTTATATTTGTAGAGCTCAGCTAAAAATTTTGACCATAGGATAGTTTTTTGATTTTATCCTCTTGCTAGGTATAAAATTAAGTTTTGGATAGTTCTTTCAACTATGTAATTAGAAAATCGTTGACAATTTAGCTCGCCGAGTAGATATCCGTAATGGTAACTTCCCATAAAATCACAATTTTAAATATTCTTGAGAAACGCAACCTTAATAGCATCAAATCCTTCTTCAGTTTTCATAATGTCTTCAATTTGATTCATTAATTCATCAATTTATTCAATAACACAGATCGTCATGATTTTTTCGGCTCTTATTTCTTCAGCCGTTTTTGCCCTTTAATTTTACTTGACCATCTATTTTCTCGGCTTTAATAAGTTAATTGAATTTATCAGTTGAGAAGTAGTGAGTATCGGAAGTGATTTCTTTTTAATAATGTTTTAATATTTTTTCATTAGGAAGGTAAATCTATTGGCAGAATTTTATGATAAATGTAAAAACCTTCCTACATTCTCCAAGACAGAAACAATCAATTAAATATTGTTTCCATTTAAGTTATCAATAAGATTCTCAATGCATCCCATCGTTTTATCCACATCAATGACTTTGAATTTCGTAAATTAACAGATGTACTTCATTATTCTGCTCTTTTTGTCATTGATCACAAAAGTAACAGACTGAGTATCCTTTATCTTTTCATATTCACTGAATATTTGTTAATTTATCGCTTATCCGATATCCTTATAGTTCAAATTAATCATTGTAATAACTCTGCAGAGGTAAGGAGTCACTAAATGATACTATTTTCTATATTCTAAGATGTCCTTAGCCAGAAGTTTTCGATTTTTTTTATTATTTACTGCGTTAAACGCCTTTGCTATCTCATTCGAGTCATTAACATTTTTGCAATTATCCAGTAATTGCTTAAACTATTTGTATTGCTCTTCAGTTATGTTTTTCTATTAACTGGTCACCAGTTCAGGTATCCCTTCGTAGATTTATTTTTGAAATTCATCTTCAAATATCATTGCGTTATCCACCTTATCAACATATCTCGCCATTATTTCCGTAATTGATGTAATTTTTATTTACAATTCAGCCCAATCTACGTTTTAGGAGAGTGCTAACACGATCTGTTTGAGATGTTTCTTTGTAATTAAAAACCTTTCGACAACTTAAACATAGTTTCTTTCCGTTTCTTTGTTGAATTATCCATCTAATCTCAAGCATTCGAAAAGTTAAGATTCATAATTTTTGATACGCTATTATAATAATAAAACTTACTTCAATAATTTATTTGAGAAGACCAAAACATTCAGTTACATATTTGGAAAAAAAGGTAGTCAGTTCGTCTTTTGTTTTAATGGGTAGAGTTTCAGGGAATTTAAATACTTCTTTTTCTTATTTTTTCCAATTTTGTATCCAATATGGCTCTTTCTTTGTGAATATCTAGGAAAAATGGGTTAAAAATGTAGAAAATATCGTACAGCTATAACAATAGATAAAAAGCTTATTTTAAATGTCGGAGTTAGGAGAATTCTTTTTATTTTTGCCACATTTAAATACTTTCTTCACCATCTAGATGACTTCTTTGTAGGAAAAAGAAAAGCCGCAGACAAAAAGCTAAACAGTGTATAGAAAAATTGCTTTGATTTTAGGTTTATTATCTTACTGGAGCTAGATCTGCTGATTGAACACTTTGACTAGATCTTTAATCATGATAGATGGTACATTCTCATATTAACAGTTGAGCTTGGTTGCGACCTGAGTAAATGAAATGTTACCTGAGTATAAAAGATTATTTATTTTTAATTCATTGAAGTTGCAATGATATTAGATATCTCTTCGATGTATTTTGACATGTTTAGAGTATCAAATTAAGCTAGTATAGATTAATAGTTTTTAGCATCTGATTTCAATTTACCTATAAACTTTTGTATTGTTTTTATCTGAGCAGTCTTTCTTTGGCCGCCAAAGATATCCTACTCGTGTTATTTGAAATTTTACTTTCTCATTTATAGTCTTCTTTTAAAGTTTTCAGAATACCCTTCGTAGCTCACTATATCGTCAACTTTATCTTTTTACATGCAAACATTATAATAAAAACCCTAATCATTTATATCAATTAAACAAAATCAAAAAATTATTTACACATTTTAATCAAAGGCAGTCCTTATTGTGGCTAACTCATCAATTAAAATGAGAATAATGAAGAAAAAATTAAATTTGAGATAGTAAGAGTATTAAATCTGTCTATGGGACAGTTTATCAAGAGTATTTGACTTTTCCATAAATTTATTTATCTTTTCAGGTTTCGAAAACCTTATTATTTTATCAATAATTTATTAATGAGAAACGCAGTAATTAGAGAGATTGTGCCCACTAAAACAATATAAGTCACATCTTAAACAATTAAATATAATATACATGAGCAAAAATACATCGGCAATATGGGAACAGGGTTCTCAGGAACCCCAAACAATAAAATTACATAAAAATTTAGCAAAAATAGCCATCGTTACGACATGCTCAAAAACTAGCATAAAAATTTTCGGGAAATTATCTTGTTTGAGCTTCTAAACTAGATGACTTCAAGAAGAAAAAGATTTTCTTTCCAAATGGTAAAGTTATTGTACATGTTCCCTGATGATTCATTCTCAGAAAATGTCAGTGTTAATAGTTATGATAGACTTTTTTTTCAGGATGAACATGTTCATACAATTGTTAAAATTTACTAAACAAAATAGCTGTAAGCCAAAATATGGGCCTTTCTTAACTTAAAAACTCTTCATAAGATCAAAAAACTATAAACATTTACAAATAAAATAGAAAATGTCCAAAAGAAACTTATAATCCGACGCCAAAGAGAAACATTTGGGACAATCCATCAATATTCAATTAGAATAAAACCGGAAAGAAATATCAGAATTTAACCAGTCCACAGATTCACTCACAATCAAGAAAAGTTTAGAACTTAGTCATTCCAGACTAACAAAACAGAAAAAATTGAGTCAACAAAGTCCACTAATGAAGCGACCCGTATATCAGGGAATTAATCATCATTAGCCGTTCGAAGAATATACCTTGAGGAAACAGATCCAAGAATAAAAATAGTCTACCCATTGACTACAACTACATATTCGCCTACAAAAGTAATAACTTCTCAAGATACTCGATAGAAATAAAAAATTAAATAAGTAGTAAGCACAACAAATATCTTGAAATCAAGTAAGAGCGAATAAAATTTTAACATTAAAGAAAATTCTAGATTTGTCTAAACTAATCGATATGTTACCAGGTAAAATGATGCCACTCGGATCATTTATCCTTCTAGGATTCAAGAATCAACCCACATTTAGTCGAATACCAATATATCTCACAACAATAATAACACTGCTAGAAAAATTTAGCCTGTCACAATTAGGGCAACTCAACCCCAAGCCTATTATTCTCGTCCTTATATGTTATAGAGCCAGGAGACCAGATATCATCGAAATTAAACTCCGCTTGTGCATACAGTAACGGGTGATTGCACAATTAATATCCATAATGGAACCAACAATTTAGATGATAGAGCTTCATATACTACGAGTGAATCTTCTCGGCATAGGTCATTAAGCAAATCGAAATACAAGAGCAGAAATTATAGCCCTCACTCCCATCATAATCAAAATCGTAATTCATGCCAGTGTCACCACTGTTGTTCTTCTCATCACCAGCCGATAATGATCGTGCAAGGGACGTGCAGTTGCCAGCAATATTACAACATGCGATGCAATCCTTGGACTTGTGGAAACAACCACATTAATCCACAATAAACAATCCCCAACCTGTACTATATTGAAGAAAGAATTCAATATCTAAAATATTTGTAATAGATGAATAGAGGAATGTAGTAAAGTAAATCATATAGCAAGAGATGAAGATTTTTTAATGAGTACTGTTTTAATCAGATGATTTTTATGAAAATTTATTTAGAAAAATCTTATTTTAGTTTAGAATAATGATATTTCTTAATATTTTAGGTAATAAGATTAGGTCGTATAAATCAATTCAATTTTTAAGGGGAAGCTTTTCCTTAAAAATATCATCAGTAACTCCCTTTCCTTATTTTAATTAATTTGATCAGTTTTGGGCTAAACTTTAAATGTTTCTGATCATGGCCTGTGCATTTTTCTCATTCATTCCACCGCTGGTCTTTTTTTCAAATGCAACTTTACCGTCAACTCTGACTATTAAGTTTCTAGTTGTTCCAGGAGAGTAAGTCTTAACAGTAGCTTTTGGGTAAACATGCTTAACAATTTTTTCAGTAAAGACTGCTTCATTATAGCCGCCTCATGCTGAACAGTACTCAATCTAGACACTTGGAGCTTTGGCACTTGGTGACATAGCCTGGATTGAGGGAGGGATTTTTGAATAACTTGAACCCATTAAAATTTCTGATATAAATTATATAACTCAATGGATTAAATTAAAATATTCATAAATAGATTATTACTCAAATTCGTTTTCTTGAAATATCAGTAATAAAATTTCAAATATTTTCCATTTTGGGGATACTCTCGTTTATTTTTAATTATCTAAGATAATTATAAATGAAAATAAGGTCGTATTCTATACTGTTAACATTGGCTTTGCTAGCTCTCTTATCTTTTTCTTAGGAGTTATAAACTGCTCCTTCTTAATTAAAGAAATAGATTCTTCCAAAAAAGGAATAACAACAATCAAAATAAATCATCGTCAATTCGAAAAATGAATAAGAAATTAACTAAAAAGGTAATAAAATTTAACAACAACAATAAAAAGCTGATTTAGATATTCCTTTTTATTGTGGTCCCAAAATTAATCAAGAAATCAAAGGTTTATCTGCTAAACCAGTTCCAGCAAAACTTGCAGCTAAAGGAAGATAGAGACTCACTCCCACTGTGTATGGGATAGACTTATTTGTTGATTCAGTGGATATTACAGTTTCAAGACTGATAATGACAAAAGGTTTCTGGTAGCCAGGCTATATTAATTTGATAGGTCATATTGTAAAACCAGGATTTAACGTATTAAATCTGGGATCTCAGTCAGGACTTTAGAGTATGATCATGGGGAAAATAATCGGCTAAACAGGAAAATTATATATATTTTAGCCTTACAGTTTTTCCAATAATTTAGTTACAAAGAATGTTGAACTTAATGGATTGAAGAACATCACAACTATCTACAAATACGGTGCTTCTGATTAGAAGTCAACAGCAACTATTGAAGTAACATATGGAAACACAGGAGGTTCAAGAATTTTCCCTACTGACAAATCTCAGCCTCTTCTAAGTTTAAGAAATGGACATATAATAAACCACAAATAAGATGTGTTGATAGACACAGTGGATGCCATCTTGCCAGAGAATGCCACTCTGGATTTTGCTTTAATAGATGTGGAGAAAATGTAGATGAAAGCCTTGAGAGGAATGAAAGAAATAATAAAAAGATCTCCAAAGCTGATTATTATGAGTGAATGGCAATACATGTATAATCCTGACTCAGATGAGGAGAAAACCCGATAATTCTTCAACTTCATGTTTGAGAGAGGTTACAAAATATACATGTATAAGGATAAAGGTGCATATTAAGATTACATCGCCGAGTGCAAGATCGGTGAGTTTCAACCTGTCTAGAATATAGAGACTCTCTTCAAAATCAGTAATTCTGATATCTTTTTATTCCCAAAAGATAGCGAACTCCCCAAATGATCCCTCCATAAATATTTCTCATTAGTTATACTTCATGAATTATTCGTTAGTGATTTATCTTTATAACATATCCTTAATAAACTGTGAGCTTACTGCACATGCCTGCACCCTGACATAAATAACCGAAAATGGAAGAACAAGCAGGTGAGTGAGATAAAAAATGGAAGTGTCTCATGATTAAATTTATATATAAGTATAATATTTAAAATAATATTGATGTTCGCACATTCGAATAAACTATTCCTTGTGATAATAGCCCTCTCAGCATTGACTTACTTGGAACGAGCTGATTACAACCTCCCATTATTCGCATTTGCAATGTTATTATGGGACTATCGATAACCACAACAAAAAACGAGGTTTTGGTACTTGATGGCATTCTCCCTAGTCACTGATGCTATATGGATTATATACTGGGGCATTGTGTGGAATAGTTATCAGAATCGATAGATGGGCATATGCATGTTCACAATTACTATCAGTGTCATCCAGTTTCTAGTCAAGCTCGCTACTGTGGGTATTCTCTATGCGAAAGAGCCTGACTGTAAAAATGCGATTGCGAATTTGCCTGCTAATCTTAAGTCAATAATATCAGGTCCGACAGGATATCAGGCCATTTGATTATACCATGTTAATTTATCTCAAATTATTTGGTTTCTCTTTAATGAATATCTATAATTTAAATTGGATAAAATAATCTTTTTAGAATTATCATTTCTTCTCTTTCTTTTGAGCTCCCTTTTATTTCTTTGGGGCTTCTTTCTCAGTTGCAGCAACTGCTGTTTTTTCGACGGGAGCGGCTCCTGGGAAGTACAATCCTTGTTTAGAATGTCTTTCAGTAGTTTTGATTCCTTCGCTGGCAATTAATTGCTTTAATAAAGTTCTGGCGATGGATCCACTGACTTTAAATTTCTAAATGACTTGAGAGACAGAGATATGCTTTCCGAGTTTGGGAATACCTGTCAACAATCTTTCATAGGTAGCTTTGTCAATAAATACGGCATTGTCAACTTTTTCTTTTGCTTTTCCCTTAGTCCATTTCTATAATCAATAATAGATGTACTTTGTGTGCACCCTTTTTCTGGGTTGCGGCTTTTTGAATCTGGTCTTTAGATTTCTTTTGGCCTGTTGTTGGTTGCTTTCCCTAAATAAATCCGAACGTACCATTTGTTGATCAATGAATGATTATTAATAAATAATTAATTAAATTCATTTAATAATATTTATTATTTCTCAAAATGCCAGTTTTTATTTTCTACTATTCCCTTATTTTTTGTCTTAATTCTTCTATTCCCTTCTTTTGTGGAATAATAAGACTGATCCTCTCCATGCTCGAATATATAATAAAGTAAAAGAATTTTATTTTAATTATATAATTAAGAAAAGTGTCGTTAAGTA